>Ga0247611_10008919_pt1 | contig 12214 bp, 9 predicted proteins | sample 177DNAGHGhighgp2_FD_192422 | JGI IMG/M metagenome (GOLD analysis project Ga0247611, IMG submission 192422) | Sheep rumen microbial communities from Palmerston North, Manawatu-Wanganui, New Zealand - 1770 DNA GHGhigh gp2 | ecosystem: Host-associated > Mammals > Digestive system > Stomach > Rumen ... | reverse complement strand
TTCGCTTTTTTGGTCTATGGTCGGCCAGACTGATACCACCAGCTCTATTCCCATACTCTTTAACTCTTCTACCATGGCTTTTGGATCTGGCCAGTCTCTTGGCTCAAATTTGAAGTCTCCCTGCCTTGTCCAGTGGAAGAAGTCTATTACTATTGCATCCATTGGCAGTCCGCGCTTTTTGTGTTCTCTTGCTACATCTAATAGCTCCTTCTGATTACGGTAGCGGAGCTTGCACTGCCAGTAGCCCATTCCGTATTCAGGCATCATAGGTGTGCGGCCTGTTGCTGCTGAATAGTTTCTTTCTATGTCTGCCGGTGTGTCTCCTGCAGTTATGAAGTAATCCATTTTCTTTGTGGATACGGCATGCCACTGCGTTACGTTATTTGCAAAGGTCGCCTCTCCTATTGAAGGGTTATTCCAGAAGAAGCCATAACCTCTGCTTGATACGAAGAACGGTACCGAAGCCTGTGAGTTTCTGTGACAGAGTTCTAGAGTCGCTCCCTTTTTATTTAATAGTCCATCCTGATACTGGCCCATTCCGTATATTTTTTCATCCTTAAAGGCTTCAAAACGCGCATAGAGTTCATAGTCACTTCCGCCCTTATATGGCTTTAATTCTCTTGCATCCACTCTAAGTGGTACGCAGTATCTGTTTATTCTGTTACGATTTCTCCAGTATTCCTGTGTGAGAAGTTCTCCATTCTGATTGTAAAAGGATAGCCAGCCTTCATGATTTAGCTTTGCTGTTATTTTTCCGTTTGTCAGGCTATAGACATATCCTGTCATATGATACTGCTTATATTCTTCTCCCTTATACCATGGATCTGTTACATCTATTTCTTCTTTTTCTATGGTTACTGCTGTTTTTTCTACCGGTTCTGTAAGCGCCCAGTCATGCTTATCCATTTCCGGCTCTTTGGTGTAACGCACTCTAAGGGAGTCTCTTCCCCAGGCTTCTACTACAAGTGTAGAAACGCCTTCCTTTACCACAAGTCTGTCATTTTCCGTAATTACTCTCATATTATCTCCTAACTAAAATATTGTCATTTGCATACAAATATACTCAAATGTGTTTTCGCTACGCTATCTAACCAATATATCTTTGAATATTTCCAAAGCAGTCTACATTTTTTAGCATTAACTTTTTTACAATGTTTTGTAGGACTTTGAAAATTTAAAGCACTTAATTCAGGGTACAACGCTGTTACATAGCCCCTATGCATTTCTCCATTTTTGAATGTGTACTCGACTAAGTCTCTACAGTTAGTCCTTCCTTCTTAGCTCATTCGCCTATTGATGTGCATCTTTTAAGCACTTTTAATAATGCCTTCGTACTTTTAGTAGTTTACATTCATGAGGCATAGCCCCTGCGGCGGTGCTGTATAACCTGCATTTTCTCTATTTCCAGATTCTATTATTTCCTTTACGCTCTCCGGCTTTCTTTTTCCCATGCCTACCTCAAGCAGGGTTCCCGTCATTATTCTTATCATATTCTGAAGAAAACCATCACCTGTATAATCTATGTCTATTTCCTTTAAGCCATTTTCGTCCTTTATCTCGGTAAGTTTTATTTCCTTTACTTCTCTAACTGTTGATTTCTTCATATGCTTATTTCCGCAAAAAGCCTTAAAATCCTGCTTTCCACACATAAGCTCTGCTGCTTTTTTCATTGCCTCAATATCTAACTTTGCTTCTAGGAAGGTATATACAAATTTCTTTTCAAATACATCTGCTATCGGACTTACATACAGCCTATACCTATAGGTCTTTTCCACTGCGTTAAATCTTGCATGGAAGCGCTCATTAGCCTTTTCAAGGGATATTACCGCTATGTCATCCGGCAGCTTTTCATTTATGTAAATAAGCAGTTCTTTTTCTGTCATGCTCTTTTTCAGATTTATGTGAAAGTTCGCTACCTGCCCCTTTGCATGTACTCCGGCATCCGTCCTTCCTGAACCTATTACTTCTACGTCTTCTCCCGAAAGAGTGCTTAATATTTCCTGCAATTTTCCTTGTATGGTATCCCCTGTGCTTTTTTGTACCTGCCAGCCTTTATATCTGCTTCCATCATATTGCACTACTATCTTATAATTTTCCATTTCCCGCCCCCTTTTTGTGCTTTTTCTTTATTACTCTTCACTTTTTTCAGCTCTTTTTCAGCTCTTTTTCTGCTCTTTTTCAGCCTTTTTCCTGCTCTTTTTCTGCTCTTTTTCCTGCTCTTTTCCTGCTCTTTTCCTGCTCTTTTTCAGCCTTTTTCCTGCTCTTTTTCTGCTCTTTTTCTGCTCTTTTTCCTGCTCTTTTTCCTGCTCTTTTTTCTCAGTAATTTCCCAGCACTTTCTTAATACAATAGCATTTTTTACCGGCAATTACAATGTTCTTTTTTATAGAAAAAAAACTCCGCCATTACTAATAATGACGGAGTCACGTTTTATTATCTAAATACATCGAGGAGATCGCGATAATTTGTTCTTATCGTGTAATAAACATTCTTATCAAGTCCTGCCTGCTTTGCACCTTTTGATATTGTGTCTGCTGTTGTTACAATATCAAGCGATTTCTTGTACGCTTCAAACTGTGCTTTTGTAATCTGGTTCAATGGAACCGCTGTGTACCTTTTAAAGTTGTCAACAAAATCGAACATTCCCATACCTTTCACCTTAACCATCGTCGTATTCATTCGCATTTTTTTTAATTCATCAACCCCGTAGTTAATTACTTCTATGTTTACGACGAGCCTTTCTGTAATATTTTAATCACTCAATCTAAAAAAGGATAAATAAATTGTAAATATCCTGGCTACGAGTTTATTCTATCACAATATCTCAATGATTTCAAGCTTCATCTTTATATTTTTTTAATTTATCATTTTTGACCTATTTCCATATATATCCCTTTTTATGCGGATTTATCCTTTTTACCATATTTTTATTTTCGATTTTACATTTTATGTAAGAATTTCCGCATGCATTTCCGAAAACATTTTAGTTGTTTACGAAATTTCCTTTCGTGATTTCCTTTCAAAACCATATGATTTGGGACATATAACGTTTTTTCCATTATTATTTTTGTTTCTTTTTTTCTGCCTGTTTCAGGTTCATGTTTACTTTATTTATTAAATATTAAATTTACATAGAGACAGCCCCCCTACCAATTTTTACCATTCGATAAGGAGGCTTTTCCAATTATTACTATTTTTATTATTCAAATCTTAAATTGTTGCTCTTTAAATCGTATATCGATGTTCTAATATCTTGCACCTTACTCTATCGTACGTACTGTTATGACAATCATAAATATAATCACTATGGCTTTTTGCTGAAGTGAAAATTTTCTTCAATTTTTTTAAAAAAGTATCTTGACAATTTTTTATCAATGTGTTATTATGCTCACCATAAAAGCAAAGGCGCTTGGATAGATTTCCAGGCGCTTTTTTTATTCTTAATAGTTTTTATTCTTTTTTGGCTGCAAAGGTGCTGCTGATCTAAGGGTCTTATGATTGTTTTTTTGCTGAAGTGCACTCGGTTTAATTTCAATCATAACGGTTTTTAGATGAGTGGCACCTTTTCGCATATAAAACCTTTATTCATGCATTTTCAGGTGTATGTTTTTAGGAAAAAAAAGGAGGAGATTTTTATGACAGATGAAATTTTACAAGCTTTAAAAGCCATGGATCAAGAAATATTCGGGGTATGGTTCCTTATAGGTGTTGCTTTTGTTTTCTGGATGCAGGCTGGTTTTGCAATGTGTGAGGCTGGTTTTACCAGAGCTAAGAATGCTGGTAACATTATAATGAAGAACCTTATGGACTTCTGTATCGGTTGTGTTATGTGGTTCCTTATCGGTGCTTCCTTGATGCTCGGCACTGATGCTGCCGGTAATACCGGTTCTATTATCGGTGTTTTAAATTTCGATGTTTTTACTAAATACGGTGATTTTAATTATTCATCTTTCGTTTTCAATCTGGTTTTTTGTGCTACTACAGCTACCATCGTTTCCGGTTCAATGGCTGAACGTACAAAGTTCTCTTCTTATTGTATTTATTCTGCCATTATTTCAGCTATCATTTATCCTATCGAGGCTCACTGGACATGGGGCGGCGGTTTCCTTGCTGAAATGGGCTTCCATGATTATGCCGGTTCTAACTGCATTCACATGGTCGGCGGTATCTGTGCTTTCATCGGTGCCTGGATGCTCGGTCCTCGTATCGGTAAGTTCGAAAAGGATAAGAACGGCAAGGTCACTAAGGTAAATGCCTTCCCTGGTCACAACCTTGTTATTGCTGCTCTCGGTGTTTTCATTCTCTGGATGGGCTGGTATGGTTTCAACGGCGCTGCCGCTACAGATATTGATACTCTTGGTTCTGTTTTCCTTACTACTACAGTTGCTCCTTCTGTTGCTACTGTTGTAACTCTTATCTTTACTTGGGTTAAGTACGGCAAGCCTGATGTTTCAATGTGTCTCAACGCTTCACTTGCTGGTCTTGTTGCTATCACTGCTCCTTGTGATGTAACTGACTGTGCCGGCGCTGCTATCATCGGTGCTGTTTCTGGTCTTCTTGTTGTTTTTGGTGTCTGGTTCAATGATAACGTTACTCACGTTGATGATCCTGTTGGTGCTGTTGCCGTTCATATGTTTAACGGTATCTGGGGTACTATAGCTGTTGGTCTTTTCTCTACTGAAACTGCTCCTGGCTTTGCAGTTGCAGGTATTAAGGAAGGTCTCTTCTACGGTGGTGGTTTCGACCAGCTCGGTTTACAGCTTCTTGGTATGGGAGCTACTGCTTTATGGACAGTTGTTATGATTTCTATTGCTTTCTTTGCTATTAAGAAGACTGTTGGACTTAGAGTTTCTGAGGAAGAGGAAATCGAAGGTCTTGATATTAAGGAACATGGTCTTACATCTGCTTATTCTGGTTTCGCTATCATGGATGTTTCTAACACAATGACAATGAGCATTAATGAAAATACAAGTCTTGGTTCTAGTGAATACGACACTGCTAGTGAAGCTAAAAAGAATGCTGCTGTTTCAGTTGTTCAGGATCCTACTCCTGCTACAGGTATTTACAAGGTTGCTATTATTGCAAGGCTTTCTAGATATGATACTTTAAAGAAGGCTATGAACGAGCTCGGTGTTACTGGTATGACTGTTACCCAGGTTATGGGTTGCGGTATTGAAAAGGGGGCCGGTGAAAAGTATCGTGGTATTGAAGTCGATGCTACTCTTCTTCCTAAGGTTAAGGTTGAGGTTGTTGTAAGCAAGATTCCTGTTGCTAAAGTTATCGAAAGTGCTAAGAAGGCTCTTTACACTGGTCACATCGGTGACGGTAAGATCTTCGTTTACAACGTTAATAAGGTCGTTAAGATCCGTACTGGTGAAGAAGATTTCGATGCTCTACAAGATGTTGAATAATTTAGCTAAATCCAATTCTTTCACATAAAAAGACTTAGCCCTAACGAAGATAATTCGTTAGGGCTCAAGTTTTTTGCTACATTAGATCAAGCCGTAATGCTTAAATGCATTATATAGGCCATCCTTTTCTATCGAATCCGTTACATAGTCTACCTGTGGCTTCACCTTTTCTGAGCCATTTCCCATGCAGATGCTGAGCCCTGTGAAGGTGAGCATTGGAAGATCGTTTGTGCTATCTCCTATGCTTATGGTATCTTCTACTGGCACGTTATACTTTTTCATAAGCTTTCGGATGCCTTCGGCTTTTGAGTTTCCCATTGGAACTAATTCATAGAAACCTTCTCCCCTGTCTATAAATTCAAAGATTTCTGAATACTTCTTTTCTTCTACCTTGCTTACATAGTCCTTTAAAAATTCTATAGGCTTTGCTCCCGGGGTTCTTACGCTAAGACATACCTTATCGTAATTCATTCCCCTATCTTCTCTTTTGAATATTCTTACATTTTCCTTTACAAGACCTGTATGAGATTTTCTAAAGTCACCTATTAATGATCTATATTCATCATCAAAATAGTAGATGTCATCTTTTCCTTCAAGAACATAGTCTACTTTAGCCTCGTTCAGCGCTGTTACAAATTCATCCCTGACCTCAGGAGACAGTTTTGAATGGTATATTTCTTCTCCCTGGTCCTCAATGTAGGTTCCGCAGCCGCATACCCAGCCGTCAAAAGGCACCACTCTGATTCTTTTTTCTATTTCGCTCATGGTTCTTCCTGAGTTTACATATACAAGGTGCCCATTTGCCTTCAGTTCTGTAATGGCACGCTTTGTACTCTCTGGTATGTAACGTGGCTCCGGCTCTGTGATTATGGTTCCATCTATGTCAAAAAATATCAGTTTCATCTTTTTTCTCCGTTTTTACATCCTTCGCTTTGCTTTTTTACCCATTGTTTTACTGCAAACTTTTCGCCGCCAGCTATTTACCCATTGTTTTACTGTAAACTTTTCGCCTCCAGCTATTACCTAATTTTGGGATAAAAGGCTACATTCCCAGTGCTTCCTTTATCTGACTGCTGCCTGCCTGCACTGAGCCCTGCACCATTTTTGGTGATCCGCCGCCCCTTGCATTGAATTTTTCCTTTAACAGATTTCCTGCTTCTCTTACATCCTTTTGGGCGCTTCCGATGATATATTGATAGCCCTCTTCATCATTTCCATTAAATATGGCGCAGATTCCTGCATGCTCTGCTACCAGCTTATTTACTGCATTTCTTATGATATTTGCCGGCACTGCTTCGGTAAACATTATTACATTTTCAAGGCTTTTTTCTACTGCCTCTAGCCTTACATTCATAAGCTCGGTGCGTGCCGCTGCAAGTTCTCCCTTTAATCTGCTTACTTCATTCATTATTCTTCTGGTGTTTTCTGCTGCACTCTCCTGACTACATTCAAGGATATGCGCTACCTCTGATAAGGAGTCCTGCTTGTTGCTAAAAGCTTCTAAAGCTCTGCTGCCGCATAATATTGATAGTCTTACTCCGCCTTTATAATTTTCACAGCTCATTACTTTAAGAATTCCTACCTCGCCTGTTTTATGCACATGAGGTGCACAGCAGGCGCATACATCATAGCCCGGTATGGTCACTATTCTTATGTCTCCGCTGAGCTCTTTTTTGCTTCTATATTTTATATTCTTTAATTCTTCTTCGGAAGGAAATTCGCAGAGCACATCTAAGTTCTTATAGATGCAGTCATTTGCCATTTTCTCTATGCTTCTTACTTCATCCATGGTAAGCACTCCGTCATAGTCCATTGTTACTATGGAGTCACTTAGATGGAAGCCCACATTATTATAGCCCTTGAGCTTATTTACCAGTCCTGAGTATATATGCTCTCCGGTATGCTGCTGCATATGGCTATAGCGATGTTCAAAGTCTAATATCCCATGGACCTTGCTTCCTTTTTCAAATTCTTTATCTACATAGTGATAGATGATATTTTCCTTATCTATCTGCACATCTACTACTTCTGCCGCTTTTTCTTTATCTTCTGCTAGATGTATTATGCCTTTATCCGGGCTCTGTCCGCCTGCTTCCGGAAAGAATGCAGTCTCTTCTAATACTAGCTTATATATACCTTCTTTTCCCTCTGCTTTTTCGCATGCTACTACTTCTGCATCGAATTCACACAGATATGCGTCTGCATCAAATAATTTTTTTGTCGCCATTTTTGCCCTCACATATAAAAAGCCTGACCATTTTATGATCAGGCTTTCTAGTCTTTTCTAGTATTTACTTCATATCAGCTCTATTTCAGGTGATATGTTCCTGTAAAGCCCAAAATAGATTTCGCTTATTTTTACTGAAGCTTCTTTAAGTTCTCTGCTACTACTGCTGCAAGTGCAATAGAATTTACCTTTGTTTCAAATGTGTCTGAACGGCTTGTAAGGATAACTGGTGCCTTTGTTCCTGTAAGGATGCATCCGTTCTCGCTGTTTGTTGTATGTACAAGTGTCTTGTATACAAGGTTTCCTGCATGGATGTCCGGGAATACAAGTATATCTGCATCACCAACGATCTTACGTCCGCCTGCGTTCTTGTGCTTTGCTGCCTCTGGATCGATTGCAAGGTCCATTGAAAGTGGTCCATCTACGATGCAGTTCTTAATTTCGCCTTCTTCATTGAGCTTTGTAAGCTCTGCTGCTTCAACGGTAACTGGCATCTTTGGATTTACTACCTCTACTGCTGCAAGAGGTGCTACCTTTGGCATTTCTACGCCGCATGCTCTTGCTACATTTACTGTATATTCAATCATTGCCTTCTTATCTTCAAGTGTTGGATATGGAATAAATGCAACGTCTGTAAGGAAAAGAAGATGATCGATTCCTGGTACCTGGAATACTGCTACATGTGAAAGTGCCTTTCCTGTACGAAGGCCTACTTCCTTATCAAGTACGCTCTTTAAGAAATTCTTTGTGTCGATGATTCCCTTCATGTACATTTCTGCATGTCCTTCATGTACATACTTTACAGCCTCATGTGCTGCTTCAAGGTCATCCTTTATGTCTACGATTTCAAGATCTGAAATATCGGCATTTATTTCCTTTGCTACTGCATTTATTTTGTCTGCATCACCAAAAAGTACAGGGATTGCGATATTGCGCTTCTTTGCCTCTACTGCTGCTTCGATAACTGCTGAATCCTGTGCAACTGCGATAGAGAGCTTCTTAGGTGCTCCTGTCTTTGCGATAAGCTCATCAAATGACTTTGTCATGACAAATCCTCCATTTTTGAATCTAAGATTGATATTTTTTTCACACACTAAATTATAGAATAACATATTTTGTTATAAAAATCAACCTATTTATTTTTTGTCTGCCGTTTCTTCATTCATTACCGGATTATCCTTTGGAAATAGATTTTCAAGAGCCTTTTCCGTAACTACAATTCCGTCTGATTCAGATAAGAGCTCTCCCGTTTCTGCCTTTTGTACTACCGTTATCATGTCGTTATGCTTTGGCAGCTCGCAGGTAGTTGAGAGTACATTTTCACTTACGAACATGGTTTCATATTCTTCACCATTTATTTTTATCTTACTGAAGGTGTTGAAATTCGTTCCATATACAAATAGCATGTAGGTCTGTTTATTTACATCTACCATTTCACCAAAGCATTTTATATACGAGGCGCTTATTTTATCTATTCCAAGCTTCAGCTTTGTAGGCTTGTATGGTGTTTCTCCGTTATATGCCTTTTTTTCTCCATAGAGCAGATCATATTCAAGAAGCTCTAGATTTTCCTGATAATCTTCCTCTCCTGACTTGATCTGATGGTATGCGTTTATTATTCCATCCTTTATGCCTATTCTTCCAAACAGATATGAGTATAACTGATATGCTTCTAATTCCTTATGCTCTACTTCCTGCTTAAAGTTCGTCCAGATCACATAATCTGTCTGATATAAATTTCCATTTGTAAGCTGCTCTGCTGTTAGCTGGAAGGATGGCAAATGGTCACCGTACATTACAAGTGCTACAGGCTCTTCATATTGTTCCAGCATCTGTGTAAGCTGTCCTACAAATTCATCCATCTCATTTATTTCATTTACATAGTACAGCAAACCGTAGTACCGCTCTTCAGTAAAGCCCTCCGGAAGTGTTAATCCGATTTTGGGTTCTTCCAGCAGTGCCTCTGTCGGATAGGCTCCATGTCCTTGTACGGATATGGCGTATATATAGTCTGCTTCTTCTGTTGAGGATAAGGTCTTTTTTATTTCATCTGTAAGACAGTAATCCTTTGCCCAGCCTAGTGGTGTATATTCTACATTCTTCATGTATTCTATGGACGTGAAAGTGTCAAAGCCCAGATTTGCAAATACCTGATTTCTTGCGTAGAAGGTCGCCGAGTTATTGTGTACTGCATGTGTCTTATAACCTCTGTCCTTTAATATATATGCTGCACTTTCACAGGTATTATCTAACAGAAGTGTTTTGTATGGATATTCTCCCGGTCCAAAGAAATCAAGACTCATTCCCGTTATCATTTCAAATTCAGTGTTACATGTTCCTGCACCTACTACCGGCACATTTACCTTTCCTGAGGTATATTCTTCCATAAGCTTATGATAATTTGGCAATGGATCCTCTGTATATGTGCTTCCTTTTATGGTTGTTGGATCAAAAAATGATTCTAACTGCAGAAAGATTATGTTTATGTCTTCTCCGTCTAGCTTGCCATTTTCTATTACATTTTTTGTTGTTTCAGTTGTCTGGCTATCTGCTTCAGCTTTTCCTTCTGTAAATTCTTCCTCATTCTTTTGATTCTGAGTTTCTGAGCCATCTGTATTCTTATCAGTGCTAGTAGCTACCGTGGTCTTTGGCTCTTTAGCATTTTCACCGGTTTTATCTTCACCGCCTATTTCCGTGGTTTCCTTTTGACCTTCTGTTCCTGCTTGTTCCTTATTTTGCTCATCTGCGCCTTGCTTTTCGTCTGATGCTACTTTTTCTGTCTTTTCTGCTGCTAGCGTACTTCTAGGGTTCTCTCCTGAGTTCACATCCTCTTGAACTGCATTCACAAGATTTTCTACCTTATCATCTGAGTAATCCTTCGGTTTACTTATTCCCATGTTCAGTACACTATTGGTAAAGCAGAAGGCTAATCCATACTGTTGATAAGCTTCTACCAGATTTCCAAAATTCTTTGCTAGGATCTTGGTATTTACCAGAGCAGTTTCGAGCACTATGCAGGTTGCTATTGCTACTATGAAATTTGCGAATACATTAAACGGCTTTCTTCTTTCATAACTCTTTGAGTGAAGGAACATATATACTATGAATGCTATTACGGCTATTATTCCTAATACTATTAATATTGCTACCGGGATGCTGATGTAATGATGCCATATCGGAAGTACATTTCCTATTATTAAAATGTCTACAAACGAAAAAGGCGTCACCCTTACTCTGAGCGTTATGAAGTCTATTATTCCTATTGCTATCCATAGCATCCTCATAAGCGTCATATAACCGTCTCTTTTCTTTATGGCAAGAGCTGGTATAAAGGTAACGTAGATCAGTAATGTGTTATAGATAAAGCACAGCGGATTGGTGAATACGTGCTTAAAAAGCCCTATCAATGAGAATCTTGAAAGGAGCTCTAGTATAAGATTTATTATTAATGCATTTATAAAAAGCTCTACATATGGCTTTTTTATGAATGCTGCTATTTTTGATTCTGATGAAACTGCTTTATTTTCCATTTTTCTCCTTTGATTGTTTACCAACTGATTGCTGATGCCCTAATCTCCCCATTATTATGCTTACTCTAGGATATATTTCTGCTTTTGCATTTTTACTTTTGCTTTTTAATTTTGCTTTTTAATTTTGCTTTTTACATACAATACATCCATACTTTGATATTTTCATACATAATAATATTTTTCTCAAAAAATGTCAAATGAAATGATAGCTTTGTTTCTTATTTCGAATCTACGAACCACATATTCGCTCCCTCGTAATAAAGATAGTGCGTATGCCCTGATATCCTGCATGCATATCTTATTCCTGTTCCTCCCGCGCTAAGACAGGCTGCCCTTCTTGTTTCTATTATGCTATTTATTTCAAATTTTCTTCCATCTTCCCAAACTATGCTACACGGACGCAGATAGCCTTCTTTGGTGAATCTTGCTATTACTTCTACATATACTTTTGCCATACGCGCCCCCTTTCATTTTTTCTTTTTGCAGGTAGTTTTTCATAGTTACTTTTTTTGGTCTTAATTTTCCGCGATTACATTCTTATCTGTTCTTATCTGCTCTTAGTTTTCCGCGATTACATTCTTATCTGTTCTTATCTGCTCTTAGTTTTCCGCGATTACATTCTTTATCTGCTCGTAGTTTCTATAATTGCATTCTCTTTCTAAAACGCTTCATTTATATTGTAATACAATATAAACTACTGTATTACATTTTATTAGAATATATTATTATATTAAATCACTTTTTTCGTAATTGTCAAGGATATATTTCAGTTTTATTTTGGCTAATGTTTTTATCAGGCGAGGCCTTTGTTAGGTGCGGCCTTTGTTAGGTGAGGCTTTTGTTAAGTGAGGCCTTTGTTAGGTGAGGCTTTTGTTAGGCGAGGCTTTTGTTAGTGCATAAGATTCACATAAAAAAGCTGCAGGAGTTTTTCGCTCCTACAGCTTTTTGCATTTACTAATTCCTTGCTTTGTGGTCAGATTCTATGCATATGACCCTGGGTTTCAAGGCCTGCAAAGATTCTATGCATATGTCCCTGTGTCTCTAGGCC
>Ga0247611_10008918_pt1 | contig 12215 bp, 26 predicted proteins | sample 177DNAGHGhighgp2_FD_192422 | JGI IMG/M metagenome (GOLD analysis project Ga0247611, IMG submission 192422) | Sheep rumen microbial communities from Palmerston North, Manawatu-Wanganui, New Zealand - 1770 DNA GHGhigh gp2 | ecosystem: Host-associated > Mammals > Digestive system > Stomach > Rumen... | reverse complement strand
TCAAGTGGGAATTTTTGGCGGGCTGCCGGAAATTTTTGCATAATAAGAGCTATGCTGTAGTTAGCTGTAGTTCCATCATTTTTAGTCGCACGGTAAAAGTTTCGAAAAAATTATGCGCGAAGCAAATGCGCTTAAAAATGCCTTTTTTTAATATTATATCATAAATTTTTAAATTTGTCAAATATATACGGAAGGGGAGCCTATTACGGGATCTGGCGGAATTAGAACAATTCAAACAATTGGGCATAAAAAGGATATAAGGGTGCTTGGTTATGGAAACACGGCGCTAGCACAAGCGCTAGCGCCGCGTCAAGTATTTAGGGAATTTACCTACTAGGCTGGTTCCCGCAAAATCGTTTAATAAAATTTTAAGAACTTATATACTTGACAAAAACGCTTCGTGGCATCCGGCCACGAAGCGCCAAAATAAAAAAAGAGCCAGATGGCTCTTTTTTTATTTTTCCTTACTTTTAAAATTTTCTAAATTGTGAATCGTATCCTAATGCAGGAATAAAAGTTATTTCTACTCGCTCAAACTTTTTATCATCACTTAAATTTTCATATAAACCAATATTCCAGCCGTGCTTTTCTGCCACTTCTTCAATATCATTCAAAAATTCAGTAAATGTATCCAATTCTTTTTCGTTCATTAGTTTTCCTCGCTTTCTTCTTTTTTCATTTCTTTATCCAATAACAGTTAAATTTTTTAGGAAAGTATTGTCAATAAGATTATCTAATTTATCCATATCTATATGGACATATCCTTCTGTATCTCTATGAATACAACCCATTGTATCTCTATAAAAATCTAATTCCATAGAAGTATCTTTTGTTTCATATATATTTCCACAATAAGGACATTCATTTTTAATAAGTCTACCACCACAAGTGGGACAAAGATTTTTAATTTTCATTCTCTTTACCTCTCTTTCTATAACTAATTATACTCTTATTTTAGGAAAATGCAATATCGGAATATTGCACAAAATTCCGGCTAAAAATTTATACAATTTACCACTTGACAAAAAGACGGCTCTTTTGCGAAGTGAAGCGCCCGCAAAAGAGCCGTCAAATAAAAAAGCGCACCCTTGCGGATGCGCCACCCTTTCGGTATTCAGTTGTAGGCGAAAGCATTACTCCGCAAGTGCGAAGTATGCTTTCTTCTTGTCGACAGTCTTAACGACCTCTTTTGCGTCGACAAGGACTTTCAGAAGAGCCGTAACTTTCTGAACAGTCTTGAATGCGTCTACGTCTGCATTCAGAATGTCCGTTGCGGTCATCTGACCATCCGCGTTCTCAAGGATTTCCTTAACGCGAACCTTGAGAGTTTCGTTCTCGACCTGCGTCTTGGTCGGCTTGCGATTCTCTGCGCGCTTTGCCTGCACGTCGATACGACCCTGAATGAACTCCGCAAGTTCATTTTTTCCCTGTGCCTCGAGAATAGCCTTGATTTCAGTGAACTGAGCAACGATAGTTTTCTTTTCCATAGTTGGATTCCACCTTTCTTGTGTGTTATTGTTTTTTGTTTTCTTTATCTTACATACTTATTATAACATTTTTTTTAAGGGATGTCAAGAATTTTTTTTATTTTTTTTAATTTTTTTATTTTCTTGTTTTTCCCTTTCTTTATCTTACATATAAATTATAACAAAAATTTTTTAAAATTTCAAGTAGTTATTTGCGGTTCTACCTTTTGCACAAAATTGAGCCGGTTTTTTGTGAAAAATGGAGAAATTTTTTTTGTGCAGATTTGACAAAAAATTGGGATTATTTTTGTACAAAATGCCAGGCAAAATTTGCTTGACAAAAGTATTGCGGATGTGGTATAATGGAAGTTCGGCGCATTTGCGGGAAAGGGCGCCCGCAAATGCGCCGTCAAAAAAAGAGCCTTTTCAGGCTCTCTTTTTTATTCTTTGTTAAATAACTCTTTAAGAGTATAGTTATCTACAAGTCCATTGGCATTTTCAATTTCGTATAATTTATCAACACTACAAAGGATAGATGTTCCGTTAGGTGCAGTTGTATAATCTTCAATTTTTTCCATAGCCTCTGTATAGTTTTCACCATACACAAGACCCACTTCTTGTTGTGCTACATTATCAAAGTTTTCGTCAAAAACTGTAATTTCATAATAAAATACTGTCATTTATTTTACCTCTCTTCTTATTATTCATAAGTAACAAAAACATCATCATTAGTACTTTCTAAATAAATTTTTGCAAAATCTTTTCGTATGCTGATTTGATAAATAATATCTGCAATTTCATCAGTGCGGACACAATAACGAATACAAAGTTCGTGTAAAATTTCACTCACTTTTTCACAAGCCTCTACCTCTTCTTTTGTAATATGAATTTCTTCCTTTACAATCATTTAATTTACCTCTCTTTCTTCTTTTTTCATTTCTTTATACAATTTGCGATAGACCTGATACCACTTTTTCGCTATCTTTCTTTGAGAATCAGATAAAGTCGTATCATTTCTACGATTATCATACAACATCATTTGCCAACGACATCTTTTTAAATCAATTTCGTGTTGTCCTTTTGCCATTCTCTCTTACCTCTCTTTCTAAATACAATTATACTCTTATTTTAGGATAATTCAAGTGGTAAAAATGACGAAAAAATCGCCGGATTTTTGTGCAAAATGATCAAATCTTGACAAATTCGGTGCGTTTTGGTAGCGTAGCGTACCAAAACGCACCGCCAAGAAAAAGGCGGTGCTTGATTTTAATTTTCGTTAATGATTTCATCAAACTGAATATCTTCACATTCATTAAAATCAATTTTTTCTCGCTTTAAAAGGTCATAAAAATCATCCTCATTTTTAACGGGTAAATCAAGATAGGCGGTAAAGCGAACAGTCCTCTTTTTTGGCTTTATTTCTTCTATTTTATTGTCTACCTGTTCAACGAGTTCATCCCAAAAATATCCTCTTGCATAGTAGACATCATCATCATAACCTGCAAGAACCTCATCAATAGCCTGAGTAATACTATAATGGTTATTAACAACAAGTCTTGCCATTTCTTCAATGTCCTTTTCGCTAATAGAAACACTTCCTTCAAAATTTAATTCCATTTGTAAATCCTCTCTTTCTTTTTTAAACTTGAGGAGTTATTTCCTCATCTCTAAATACAATTATACTCTTATTATAGGAAAATACAAGTAGTAAAAATGACGAAAAAACCTGGATTTTTTTGTGCAAAATGCCATATTGACAGAAAATATGGCGCGTTTTGGTAGAGTAGCGTACCAAAACGCGCCACTCTTTGTTAAGTGGCGCGTTTTTTCGCTATTTTTTGGCAAAACCGCCTATTTTTTAGGCGGTCTGCACTCAATAACATCAATTTTAAACACTTTATTGCCAATTTTGACCTGAATTAACTTGTTATCGTTCAAAATTGTAACATTTTCACGGTCAACAAGTTCGCAACGGTCTAACTGTTTAACAATAGAGTCAAAGAGAATTTTCTTTTCATCAGACACCTTTTTTACAACAGGCTTACGAGGTTTCTTTTCTTTTACCTCACGAGCATCTACAAAGTTGATTTTTTCAGCCTTTACCTTGTTATCAAGTTCAGTCTGTTCGTCATTATCGGTGTAGCCATTATCATCAAGCCACATTTCAACCGCCTCATTAGTAGATAAGCCGAGCGCCTTTTTAGATTTTTCAATTTCATTATCAGGAATAGTTACAGTCTTACCATTATCAAGAGTTATTTTCATTTTTAATGCCCCCTTATCGCATACTATTTTCATCAATATCATAAATAGATATTATTTGAAACTGTTCCTCACCGCCAAACTCAGCAACCATATCACGCAAAGCACTTTGCCAATTTAGATACTGAAAAAATCCGTAGAAAGTGATATGGTTCCAAATACCATACAATTTATAAGTAACATAAATTCTTTTTTCCATTTTTAACACCTCTTTTTTATTTTCTATAAAAATTATAACAAAAATTTTTAAAAATTGCAAATAAAAAATTCTGGGATATTTTTGTTAAAAATGCACAATAAATTTTACTTGACAAAAAATGCGGGAGTGTGTTATAATAAAAATTTCGGCTCTTTTGCGGGAAGGGGCGCCCGCAAAAGAGCCGACTTGTCAAGCAAAAAAAACCGCATTTAAGCGGTTTTTTTGTTTTTTAATTCCTTGCGTTTTTTCTGTATGAGTTGCCAACACGCAGGATTTATTTTTTTATCCATTTTTTTGTGTTTGCGGTAGCACTCCGCTAAAATTTCGGTTTCGATTTTTACATCTTCAAGCCCTGTATGACTTTCCGCAAAATCAAGTTCATTTTTTAAGAATTTATAGCAACATTCCGCATTAGTAAAAATGTTACCTTTTTCGCTAATCAAACCATTTTTTTCTGCAAAGTCGATATAAGTTTTTCTTGCCATTATTACCTGACAAGCCATATTCCAAATACAGAAATATTCAGTCCCAAAAGGGAAAAACCAACGAGTAAAAGATTTTGTTACATAACGAGATAAATTATTTAATGCTCTTTTATCAAAAGCCATATTGTAAGCGCCCACTTTTTTAATATGATATTTTTTCATATCTTCACGGACAGTTTTTTTAATAGTGTGATAAGTACGAAGTAACTTTTTACCTTGTTTAATATCTTCCCAATAAGTAGGGATTTTATTTGCGTAGTATGCGCTCTGCATTACATCAGCCAAATCGCAAAAGATTTCCGCCACTACAAAAGACCTTTCAAGATATACATTACCGTTGCGGTCACAAATACAATAGCCAATATCATAGGGTAAAGGTTGCTCAATAGTGTTGCAAGTTTCAGTATCAACGATTAAAAAATATTCTTTTTTTCTACTCACTTATAAAACCTCTCTTTCTTTTGTTCGGTGCTTTCCTAACTGTTATTAGTATACCAAATAACAATAAAAAATACAAGGAATTCGGCTTATTTTTTTAATGTCAATTTTAACAAAATTCCGGGATTATTTTTGTTAAAATTGTATAATAAAAAATGCTTGACAAAAAGGCGCGAGGTATGGTATAATAGAATTTCGGCTCTTTTGCGGAAGTGAAACGACCGCAAAAGAGCCGTCAAGCCTTTTGCTTGACGGCTTAACCCTTGCAGGTTTGCAGATTACTCCGCAAGTGCGAAGTAAGTCTTGCGCTTATCGACAGTCTTTACGACTTTCTTTGCATCCACAAGTGCCTTTAAGAGTGCAGATACTTTCTGAACAGTACCGAAAGCCTCAACATCAGCGCCGAGAATTTCAGTTGCAGTCATAGGCGCATCAGCCTCTGCAAGAATCTCAAGCATCTTGACCTTCAAGCCCTCGTTAGCAACCTGTACCTTAGAGGGTTTGCGGTTCTCGTTCCGCTTTGCCTGAGCATCCTGTCGAGCCTTTACAAACTCAACCATCTCAGCGGGTGCCTCATTCTCTACAAGGAAAGCCTTTACTGCCTCAAACTGCTCAACGATAGTCATTTTCTTTTCCATAATTAAATACCACCTTTCTTTGTGTGAAATTTGTTTTTTGTTTTCTTTGTATCTTTATTATATCATAAGATTTTTTGAAAGTCAAGCATTTTTTTATTTTTTTAAATTTTTTTATTTTTGTTTTCTTGCCTTTCTTTATCTTACAAATAAATTATAACAAAAATTTTTAAATATTACCAGTCGGAGTATTATATAAATATTTTAGGAAAATTTTGTGCAAGTTGACGGATCAATTTTACTTGACAAAAAATGCTGGAGTATGGTATAATGGTAATTTTGGCGCGCTTGCGAAGGTAGAACGCCCGCAAGCGCGCCATCAGATTAAACTACAAATGTAGTTTAATCAGAGTAAAAAAAATAGGACTACATTTGTAGTCCTATTTACTCACTCCGCCTTTTTAGGACGGTGCTTTGTAAGTTTTAGAGTGTAAAGTTCGCCGTTGTAGGTAAATGCTAACTCCGTTTCGGTTTTTATTGCGGTATTGATAGGTTCGTCATTGTTTAACTGCATACCCTCAATAATAACCCTGATATTGTCAAGAATTTTCTTTTTAGTTTTGTCAACCTTGCGGACTTTGGGTTTGCGTTCTGCCTTTACTTCAGCACTTCCGCGCGTATCTACTTCCTTTGCGCCCATTTCCATTTCCGCCATCTGCTCTGCTTCTTCTCTTGTTACAGGTTCTCCATCAGCAAGACACTCTTTCATAATTTTTTCAATAAGTTTTTCTTTAGTCATTTTTTTTCTCCTCTTCCAACCATTTTAAAATATCGTCATCATCAAAGATAGTTATTTCATCAACATCATTTTTGGTTAAAAGAAAACCATAAAAAGTATCATCTAAATCTGTATGTAAAAGTAAAAATTGTATTAAATCTCTAATAGTCATTTTCATTTTTTATTCCCCCCTCCTTACAATATTATATTATCACATTCTCTTTTATTTTGCAAGAATTTTTTTCGGGATTTAAAATTTTCGTCATTTTTCACAAAAATTGGGGGCGATTTTTGTTAGATCTGCCGGCTTGTGGAAAAGCGGCGCGTTTTGGTAGAGAAGCGTACCAAAACGCGCCGCCAAACTGAAAAAGACCGCCAGGGCGGTCTAATTCAGAGAGGAGGATAGAGTTAGGTATTTGATTAAGTAGTGGGGAGTCGAACCCCTTATCCGTGGGGGCAAGGCTCTTTTCCTTGCCCCCTATCTACCCCTTGCTGATTATTCAGCAATTCGGAAAAATGCTTTTTTCTTGTCAACCTCTTTGACAACTTTGCCGTTGTCTACAAGAGCCTTGAGTAAAGCGGTTACTTTCTGAACCGAGCCAAACGCAACCACATCTGCGTTCAGAATTTCAGTAGCGGTCATACCGCCCTCGGCATTGTCAAGAATCTCAACGATTCTGTCCTTCAAGCCCTCGTTAGCAACCTGAGCCTTAGTAGGCTTACGGTTTTCGGTTCTCTTAGCCTGAACGGCGATTCTCTCGTCAATAAAATCTGCGAGTTCATCTTCGCCCTGTGCAACAAGGACAGCCTTAACGAGTTCAAATTTGTCAACGATAGTGAGTTTCTTTTCCATGGTGTATACCCTCTTTCTTTCTGTGATTTGGTTTATTTGTTCTTTTGTACTTTTATTATAACATCTTTTTGATAAGTTGTCAAGCACTTTTTTTATTTTTTTTAATTTTTTATTTCTTTGCTTTCCTTATCTTGTAAGACTATTATAACAAATTTTTGAAGGCTTGTCAAGATTTTTTTGAAATTTTTTAAAATTTCTTTTTTTTAATTTTTTTTCTTTCCCTTACCTTACAAATACATTATAACAAAAATTTTTTAAAATTTCAACCCCCCAATTTCACTTTCAGCACTTTGCACAAAATTCCAGGATTTTTTTGGCAGATCTGCCCGGAAAAAAAGTCTTGACAAAAACATTGAAAATGTGGTATAATGGAAATTTCGGCGCGCCAGCGAAGAAAAGCGCACGCTGGCGCGCCGATTTTGTCAAGCATAAAAAATAAAAAAATAGGACTACATTTGTAGTCCTATTCGTGTATTTTATTTAGTGCATAAAATTCCATTATTGCAGGATAGATTTTGTGCCACATTTTGCGGATTTTTTTCGGATGTGCTTTTGCATAGGCAACCGCCCATTCAGTAGCAACAATTTCGTCCGAAAGTCCAAAATACTTGAAATGTAAAGCCTTTTCTTTATCTTCAGTTTTGACATCTTTTAATTTTTCATCAATTTTTGCTTTTTGTTTTTGTGCTTTGAGATATGCTTTATCAGGTACAAGGTCAAGGGTATTATAGTGACCGATTTCGTGTAACAAAGAGATAATAAAAGTATATTTAACCTCATAATTAAAGGTCTGTTTTACATATTCGTTGAACCACTCATCAACAACCGAGTAAGTGAGTGTATATGCAACTTTGTCCTTGTCGGGATAGAAGCAAAATTCATTATCAAGGAAAGCCTTGTCAATGCCAAAAGGCTTTAATTGAGCAGAAATAACTTTATTGAGTTTTTTAATACCTTTTAACTTTGCCATTCTCTTTACCTCTCTTTCTAAATACAATTATACTCTCATTTGGGAAAATTACAAGTCGGAATATTGCACAAAAATCCTGACGAAAATTTGTGAAAATTGCCTATTGACAAAAACTCGGCGCGTGAGCGTATGTTATTGTACGCTCACGCGCCGAAAAAGTCAAGGGGCAGAGCGTTTTTTCGCCCTGCCTTTTTATTATGCAAAGTATTTGCGGTACTTGTCACGCAACCCGACCTTTTCGACCTTGTGAGCGGTTTCGATGGGTATTACATCAGCGATAAATTTTAAGCCTTCAGCCTGAGCAATTTTAACCGCCTGTGTGTAGGTATCAACTGTGCGACCATCAGCAAAAGTATAAATAAGTTTTCTCATAATTTTATACCCCCTTTATTTTAAGTATGTGTAAATGAAGAAGCAGTTGAGAATAATGTTTGCAAGGTGCATTACCTTACCATTGACTCTCTGTTCCTTATCAGTAAAGTCCTTAATAAGTCCGAAGATGCCTACCGCAAGTCCGAACCAAGCGATAGAAAGACCAAACCGCATAATTAAAATTACATTGATAACAGTGATTAAGGCTCTAATATCATTCCATTCAAATTTATATGTGTTAAGAATTTTCTTCATTGTATCAACCCCTTTCTATCTCTTCCTTACAATAATAATATACTACTATTAAGGGAGTATTACAATAGGCAAAATAAACAAAATTTCGGGGTGATTTTTGTGCAAAATTGATCTTGACGCAAAATTCGAGCGCGTGCGGAGTAAAGACGCTCGCACGCGCCCCGCGCATACACATATTTCAAAAAAGGATTTTTTTTATTTTCTATAATAATTTTAACATAATTTTTTAAATTTGTAAAATTGAAAAGGCGGGAATCCTTGCTCGAATCCCGCCTAAAACCTTGCGTTTCCGCACTTATTTTACAAAGTAAAATGTGTATTCATCTAAATCTAAATCTTCAAAATATTTTGTTAAAAATCGCCAGACAGTTAATTTTTCATCAGGGTCATTGTGAATAACACAAGGAAAATCTTCATCTTCAAAATTAGTAGGATAACCGACAGTGTAGTCAAGGTCTTCTGTCATTTCCCAGCACATTCCAAAGGCTACTATTTTTTCAACGCATTTTGTGGGGTCTTCTCCCCAAACATCACCAAAATAAGTATTTTTTAACTCTTTTGCAGATAATTCGTCTCCGTAAACTTTTCTCATTTCTACCACTCTCCTTTCAATTTCTGTTTCTCTTGTTGTCTTGAGGGATGTTTTGCGTCTTTATGAATACGAGTACCCATATTCATTTCGCAAATAACTCTCTGCTTTTTTGCTTTTAATTTCTTTATATTTTTTTCAACCACTTTCTTTACCTCTCTTTCTAAATACAATTATACTCTTATTATAGGAAAATACAAGATGGAATATTGTATAAATTTCCGAATGAAAATTTATGCAATTTACCTATTGACAGAACCAAGGGGCGCGGACGAGCAACAGGCGTACGTCCGCGCCCCGCGCATACAAACATTTCAAAAAAGGATTTCTTTTTTTATTTTCTATAATTATTATAACAAAATTTTTTAAATTTGTAAAATAAAAATGCGGAAGCCCTTGCTTGACTTCCGCATTTTACCTTGATTCCCGCTTTACCATTCAACAGGAGTAATGTTGTCTACTTTCTCAATAGAATAACCGTAAGCAATATCTGCCCATTCAAGAAAATTTTCAATAGTCTTTACTTGTGCTTCTGTGAGCAATACATAAACCGCATCTTCGGGATAATCATTATCAACAATACGATAAATTTTCTTTTCTTCCATTTTAATTTTCCTCACTTTCTAATCTTTCTAAAAATTTATAAATATCTTGATAACTTGAAAAACGTCCTTCTGTGTAACCTTGAGAAAAGTCATCCCCATATTTTACTGCTGTTTCATAATCACGTTGAGAAATTTTTTTCATTTCTTTAAGATAATTTTTAAGTATTTTTATTTTTTTATCATTACTCATTTAGTTTTATCTCTCTTTCTTATTTTTTCAAGTCCTTCAAAAAAGCCCTGCAAGAAACTTAAACCTAAACCAACGAAGGTTAAAATAAATGCAATATTTGGAATTATAATTCCATTTGCTTTTAAGATAAATAAACCAATTAAGATTACAAAATACATTTTACCACTCCTTCCTTATCTCTTGTTTTCTCTGTTGTCTTGAGGGATGTTTTGCGTCTTTATGGATACGAGTACCCATATTCATTTCGCAAATAACTCTCTGCTTTTTTGCTTTTAATTTTTTTATATTTTTTTCAACCATTTTTATACCCCCTAATCAATAGGATAATTTTTCGCTAATGTAACACCATTAAAATAAGTAGTTACAAGAATATGTCCGCCGTTCTTTTTTTGTTCTTCTTTTGCTTTTTGATAACCGTGCATTTTTTGAAGTAAACCAATTTCGGCAAACCATTTTCCATTTATCTTATAATAAGTAGCACCCAAGTTAGTTACCTCTCTTTCTCTCTCATCTCTTGAATATAGTATAACAAATATATTTATAAATTGCAACCCCTAAATACCAGGATTTTCATTTTTGTTACATTTGCACAAAAACCCGGCAAAAAATTTGGTAGATCTGTCTATTGACAAAAATGCGGCGCGCGGACGAGCATCAGCGTACGTCCGCGCGCCTGTGAGCAATAAAAAAAGAGCCTTTCGGCTCTCTTTATTTTATGCTACGATTAAATCAGCAAGTGCTTTCAGAATATTCTGATTTGCATTTATGGTATTGCCAAGATGCCAACCTTTGCGGATTTTCTCGTTGTCATCAACAAGTATCTGAAAACCGCCTAATGCTCTCGTACAATTGGCTTTGGTAGTTCCGTACTTTACAAGATGAATTTCATCATATTTAAAGCCGTACTTTTCAAGCCACTCAATTTTTGCTTTTCTTACCGCATTATCATAGGCTTTATTGCTATTTTTGGCAAGCCAAGTAGTAACAACGATTTTCCAACCCATTCCGTGAAGGATATAGAGTATTTCATTCAAAGTGTCCATATCATATAACGGTTTTGCGATTTCATAAGGGCGAGTTGCTTTAGCCTGAATATCGGTTAACCAACCATCAACACCATAAAGGTCTGCAATAGTACCATCCATATCAAATACGATAACCTTAGTCATTTTATCCGTCATATCTAACACCACCTTTCTGTGTCCCTCTCTCTATATAGTATATTATCACTTTCTTACTTGCGTTACAATAGGCAAATGTAACAAAATTTTGGGAATATTTTTGTATAATTTTTTATATAAAAAGCGCTTGACAAAAAGTTGCGTGATGTGGTATAATAAAAATTTGGCGCGCGGTCGGAGAGTAGCGCTCGACCGCGCGCCAACGAAAAAAGAAGGCTACTCGCCTTCTTCTTCATCTTCGAGAATCCACAACCGAATCATAGCCAGAACATTGTCAGGAACCTGTTCTTCGTTGCCTTCCATAAGCAACTGATAAACTGCGAACCAGTCGTTGCGGAAGTCCTCTTCAAAGTCTGCGGATTTCCACATTCCCCAATATAAAGTTTTTAAAATTATATCTCTTTCAGTCTGTGTCATACTGTTGATACCCCCTTATTTTATTACCCAAGGAAAAGGTGGGTGAGGACTTTCAAACACCCCCAACTTTGTCAAGTCGAAAGCACCTTACTCGCTACCCTCAGAGCCACCCATCTCACCGATTAGGAAGTTTGGGTGTTTCCCTCTCTGTGATTATATATTACCATATCCCTATATAAATTACAACCACTTGACAAAAACTTTTTTACTTTCAGCAATTTGCACAAAAAACTGGATCTTGTATTAAAAAATTTTGTGTAATTTTTCGCTTGACAAAATACCTGACTTTGTGGTATACTGAAATTTCGTCGCGCAGACGCAGTAAAACGCACGTCTGCGCGACGGAAAAAACCAAAAACCTAAATCCTCACTTTAATGGTTTTTTGATTTAGGTTTTTGCTGAGAAAATGCTGCTCCAATCTCAGACGGGGTCGTATTAGTTGGCGCCCCTCAGTCGGCAGTGACCTTTGGCGCCCCACATTCAGTGGTACTTACACTATTTTTTTAATTCGGCGGATCTCTCATTCTTATCACCTCTCTTATTTTGATTTTATTATAGCATTTTTTGTTTTGCTTGTCA
>Ga0247611_10008916_pt1 | contig 12216 bp, 3 predicted proteins | sample 177DNAGHGhighgp2_FD_192422 | JGI IMG/M metagenome (GOLD analysis project Ga0247611, IMG submission 192422) | Sheep rumen microbial communities from Palmerston North, Manawatu-Wanganui, New Zealand - 1770 DNA GHGhigh gp2 | ecosystem: Host-associated > Mammals > Digestive system > Stomach > Rumen ... | reverse complement strand
ACCAATCACCAATATGAAATCACCAATCACCAATATGAAATTCCACATCCCTACACAGATTTTGCGCGTTAGTGCGTTTGTTGTCTTAGCGGCTGTCATTGTGTTGCTTTTCCCGCAGTATAACAATTCCTTCCGTTATCATTACGAAGTAGGAAAACCTTGGGGCTACGCTACGCTGAGGGCGGATTTTGACTTCCCGATCTACAAGACCGATGAGCAGTTGGCGAAGGAGGAGAAACAACTCCTCTCGACCTTTACTCCTTATTATAAATATATCCCCCGCGTGCAAAGGGAAGTAATGGTGATTTCCCTCGAGGAGATGGAGTGGCTGCAAAGCGAAGAATATTCCCGCGTAGCCATTCCGCAGCGAGGCGGCGGGTATAAGAACTATTCCCTTTCGGAACTCTATACGCCTGCTTCGGCGTACAAACGATACGGCTATTCAATCGATCAGAACCTCGTACGCGATACGGCGCGCACCGAGTCGATGCGTGAGAAGACTTTAGCTACGCTATCGCCTACCATAGGTATGGTGCAGAAGAACGAACGAATCGTCGAGCAGGGCGAGATCGTTAACGAGCGTACCTACCAGGTGCTGCAGTCCCTCAATCGTGCATACAAAGATGAGAATGCAGGCAATAAGCAAAAGAAACTCTCGCTTTTGGGCGAGTCGATTCTCGTGGTATTGTTCCTGAGTCTGTTTGTGATTTATCTGTCTGTCTTCCGTCCGAACTATGCCCGCCAGACGTCCGTGATGCTCTTCTTCTGCTTGCAGATATTTATCGTCATTGCCTTGGCCTGTCTGGCGCTGCGGTTTGGCCTGTCTATCTATCTGGTGCCCTTTGCCTGGGTGGCTATCCTGACGCGTGTGTTCTTGGATTCCCGTACGGCCCTCTATCTGCATTTAACGACCATCCTCATCACCTCGGTCATTGTGCCCGCTCCGGTGGAGTTCTTCTTCATCCAGATGGCGGTCGGCATGGTAGCCGTGTCTTCGCTCTTCGATCTTACGCGCCGAGCACAGTTGTTGCAGACCGCAGGATGGATCTTACTGGCGGAATCAATCGCTTATACGGCCATCACGTTTGCCCAAACCGGCGTCTTCACAACTATCGTGGCATGGAACTACCTCTATTTCTTCATCAGCGCGTTGCTCATCGTCGGTTGTTACGGTCTAATCTATCTGTTTGAGAAGGTCTTCCATTTCATCTCGTCCATTACGCTGGTCGAGTTGGCGGATATCAATTCGGACCTGCTCCATCTCTTGGCCGAGAAAGCACCGGGAACGTTCCAGCATTCGATGCAGGTATCCAACTTGGCTTCAGAGGCCGCGAAAGTAGCGAACGCCAACGCGTTGTTGGTTCGTACGGGTGCGCTCTATCACGATATAGGTAAGATTATCGATCCGCTCTACTTTGTAGAGAATCAGCAGGGTTCAGAGAACCCGCTTCTGAAACTGGACCCGCGGGATGCAGCGCAAGTTATCATGTCGCATGTCACCGAAGGTGAACGTCTGGCGCGCAAGCATCATCTGCCGGAAGTCATCATTAATTTCATCACTTCCCATCATGGTACCTCGCTCGTGCGCTATTTCTATAATACCTATTGCAACGCGCATCCGAATGAGAAAGTAGATGAGGCGCTCTTCCGCTATCCGGGACCCAAACCGACCACCAAAGAGGGTGCAATCCTCATGATGGCCGATGCCATCGAAGCCCGTTCGCGCAGTCTGGAGGACTTCTCGGAAGAGTCCATCGCGAAGGCTGTCAACCAGATGATTGATGCGCAGATTGCCGACGGCCAGTTCGCCGAGACACCGCTTAGTTTCAAGGATGTCGATGCCATCCGTCAGGTCTTTGTCTCCCGCCTCACGGCCATGAATCATCATCGTATCGCTTATCCCACATTGAATCAAAAATAGCGGTCGTCATAACGAATAAAAATCATCAATCATAAATCATCAATCATCAATGGCTGAAAGCCGTCTATATCTCGCTCCCATGGAGGATGTTACCGATCCAGCCTTCCGCATGCTCTGCAAACGCTACGGAGCGGATCGTGTTTATACGGAGTTTGTGAACGCCGATGCCTTGGTGCGCGATATCGCTTCTACGACACGCAAACTGACGATTCACGATGCGGAGCGACCGGTAGCCATTCAGATATACGGACGGGAACCCGAAGCGATGGCTGATGCGGCACGTATCGTAGAGACGGCCAAACCCGACTTTATCGATATTAATTTCGGCTGCCCGGTGAAGAAAGTGGCCGGAAAAGGAGCCGGAGCTGGATTGCTCAAAGACGTACCGAAGATGCTGGAGATCGCCAAAGCCGTCGTCAATGCGGTGCACACACCGGTAACAGCAAAAACCCGCCTCGGATGGGATGAGAAAGATCTTCTGCCCAAAAATAATCCTCTAGGATTACCAATCACCAATCACCAATCACCAATCACCAATTCTAAAGAAACATTCATCGTTTCTTTGGCAGAAGCCCTCCAAGACTGCGGAATCCAAGAACTGGCTATTCATGGTCGCACCCGTTCTCAGATGTATCGCGGCGAAGCCGACTGGACCTTGATCGGAGAAGTGAAGAACTGTCCACGTATCCATATCCCGATTATTGGTAATGGCGATGTGACGACGCCTGAACGAGCCAAAGAATGCTTCGATCGCTATGGCGTAGATGCCATCATGATCGGTCGCGCCACCTTTGGTGCCCCATGGCTCTTCGCCGAGATGAAAGGCCTTCCCGCTCCGAAAACGATGGCGGAGAAGGTTGCTGTTTTGAAAGAACACGTCCTCGCCTCGATCGCTTGGTGCGGCAACGACGAACGCAAAGGAATCCTCCATTCGCGTCGTCATTTTGCGGCTTCGCCGGTCTTCAAAGGTTTGCCGGATTTCAAGCAAACCCGCATCGCCCTCCTCCGCGCCGACACTAAAGAAGAAGTCTTTGCTATCATGGATGAAATAGTAGCCAAATGGTCAAACGAATAAAAAAATATTTTTGGTATTTTTAGATGATTGATTTAAATTTTATTTATGTTTATTGCTGATTATTTATAGGTTTATAAATAAGTCGGTTGAATAAAAATTCGAAGTACGTAGTACTATAAATAATCAGGGTTTTATCTGTTTTTTTTATTTACTTAATTTATTCTAAAATCAATCATCTATTTTTAATATAATTTTTCTTTTAAATATCAATAATGAGAAAGTTTTTTGATAGTAATGCGTTATGGTTGAGCATGCTCATCGGAGCGGTCTTTTACCCCTGGCTCCTGCCCTTGAAGCCGGTCTTACCGTGGTTGATCTTCTTTATGCTCTTCTTTACGTTCTGTAAGGTCAACCCGCTTGACTTACGTCTGCATAAATGGCATTGGGTGGTACTGGGTGCGCAGATGGCACTCAGTTTCCTGACCTATTTTGTGACGCTCCGTCTCTCCGGAGAACCTATCTTGGCGCAGGGACTGCTCATGTGCTTCATCATGCCTACGGCTACGGCCGCACCGATTATAGCCGGTAAGATGGGAGGTTCTATTCAGAACCTGACTACCTTCACGCTCCTCTCTAACTTCGCCACGGCGATTATTGTACCCGCCACCTTCCCATTAATAAATGACCAATTACAAATGACCAATTACCAATTTGCGGAGCAATTCTGGCCGGCGTTCCTGCTGATTCTTTCCCGCGTCGCTCCCCTTTTGCTCGGTCCTTTTTTCAGCGCGTGGTTAGTCCGCATAGGTTTTAATTATTACTATCAAAAAAAATCAAAAATCAAAAATCACAAATCACAAATCACAAATGCCAAAACCTTTGAGTTGCCAAAGGGTTTGGCTGTCGTACCATTCTATCTCTGGGTTGCCTCGATCACCGTCCTTTCGGCTACAGTCACACAAACAGTCGTTACTAATTACCAATCACAAATGACCAATATGCTAATTTTATTAGCATGCTCTTTCTTTATCTGCCTGCTGCAGTTCGGTTTGGGTAAATGGATTGGATATAAACTGCCGGCTCCCAGCAAGGGGCGCGACTACCAAGATGTGCTCATCAATCCGGCTGCGGCGCCTAAGACCATGGCCGGTGTCTCGTCTATCACGGCCGGACAAGCGTTCGGACAGAAAAATACCTCGCTGGGTGTCTGGATGGCGCATACTTATCTCGATCCCCTCTCCGCCCTTGGCGCAGCAGCGTATATCATCTGGCAAAACCTCTTTAATTCGGTGCAATTGTTCGTTGTAGCGCATAAAAAATAAAAAAAAACAAAATAAATTTGCATATTCGAAAAAAAAGCCGTACCTTTGTAGCCGGAATTGTGTGAACTAAAGTTTTAACTTTATATAATCAACTTTTTGTTTAACTCAAAATCTTAAAATTATGAGGAAATTATTCTCTTTAATCGCTGCCGTGCTTTTCGCAGGTAGCATGATGGCTGAAAGCATCACCATCACTCCGGAAAACTTTAAGAGTTCTTATCAAGAGGGCACATTTACTGTGAGTGAAGTAGAATTCGCTTATAGCGGTGCTTGTTACACTTCAAAAGGAACTCCTACCGGATTTGCTAAACAGCAATTTATTCAATTCCGCAAACAAAGTAGCGGAGCTGGTGAGTTGAAGAACAATACGTCTATGACTCTAAAGAGTATTGCTATTGCTACTCAGAATGATAAGCCTTTTACTTTATCAGTAGGTACTAAAGCAGATGAGTTGAGTGCCGCCGGTGATCCAGTAAAAACTACCGGAAAATATGCATGTAAGGACAACAACGATGCAGATATAGAAACTGATGTCACTATTTATACTTTTGATGTAGAGGGTAAAAACTTTTTTGATTTCCTTAATGGTGCCAATGCGCAATATGTAGCCTACATCACTATCGAACTCGGCGAAGGTGGCGTAACTCCTCCGGAACCTGCTTGTAAATGGGATGAGATTGCATTCCTTGGCAATGGTTCGGGTGTAGCTGCTTATACCGATCGCTTCAAAGTTTGCGCTGGTGATCCTGCTCCGTCAAGCATCGTAAACATCCAAAAACCGGGTTGGGCTGGTGAACCGGGTATTTATGTTTCCTTCCCGAGTGCTGCATTTGGCGCTATTTCGTTGGACGCGAGCCAGTATGCTCAAGATGGTGCAGGTTTGGTACTCTATGTTTCTGCTTTCTTGTATGACGCTGAGACCGAAGTTACCATCGTTTGCCAAGAGGTTACCTACACGCTGACGGTTAAGAACGTTAGCCCGGATGAGAAACCGGTTGCTAAGAAGACCTGTGCTGAGGTGTATGCTTTGGCTAAGAATGATGCTGTTGCTCTGAACGATGTTGTTGTTACTTTTGTAAACGGCAAGAACGTTTGGGTAAAAGACGCAACGGGCGCAATGTTGCTCTATCTGTCGGCTGATGCTACTTGGAAAGCTGGTGATGTACTGGCTGGTGTAGCAGGTACAGTTGATATTTACAAAGGTTTGTATGAGGTAAAACCGAGTGCAGATCAAGCAGATGCTGTTGTTGCTACTGCAGGTGAGGCTCCGGCTCCTGAAGAGCTGACTGCTATTGATGCTGACAAGGATATGAGCAAGCTCGTTCTCCTCAAGGGTGTTGAGGCTGATGGTGCCTTCGCAGAGGGTACAGCTTCTAACTTGACCATTACGTTGGGCGAAAATACTTATACTCTCCGTAACAACTTCAAGAATGCCTTCACTTTCGACGCTGAGAAGAAATATGATGTAACAGCTATCGTTACCTACTTCAATGCATTGCAACTCTACTTCATTTCTGCAGAAGAGGCTTCGACTACCGCTATTGACAACACCGTTGTTAGCGAGAAGGCTATCAAGATGTTTGAGAACGGTCAGCTCGTTATCATCAAGAACGGCGTGAAGTACAACGCTCTTGGTTCGGTAATCGAATAAGAAGAAATAGCCTTTTAGGCTCCCAAACAGCTCGCCTCGGCGGGCTGTTTTTGTTTTGTCAAGAGAACCACTATTGACCAATAAAAACTTTTTGTTTTCTCTATAAACAATTGATAGGTAGTTAGTTAAGGCGTTATTACGAGTAAACGGATTTGGTCTAACAATGTTTATTTATATTTATTGCTTTGAGTGCTTTACACTCGAAGAGTTGTGCAAATTGGTAGTAAAAGCTGTCTGGAAGTTTATTTGCAAGCAGATTTTAGTAACAAGTTGAACAAGGAGCTTTGCTCCTAAGCACTCAAAGGGTTTATCTTGGTTTTATTTACTTTTTTAATAGACACTACTGTGAGAGAACAATTTTAAATTGTTTTTGATCTTTTTGTTTCGTTTTTGTGAGCCCGCGAGTTTTTGATTACCTAACTAAACAGCCGTCGATTCCTGTCTTATTATGTATTTTTTTTCTAACTAAAACACTATCATCTGGACTTTACAAAATAAAATTATTTTGCATTTTCTTCTCCTTTTTCTTGTGTATGTCAAAAAAAAGCAGTAATTTTGCGCCGCTTTTTTCGGCGCATAAGCGCCCGTGCATCCATATATGCGTGCGAAATTGGCACGAAAATTGAAGTATAAAATTGATCAAGAATACAAAAAAGATGATAATGAAGAAGTTTTTTATTACATTAACGATGATGCTCCTCGGCCTCTTCGCCGGCGTGAGCACAGTGTGGGCGACAGACCCCAATCCTGAGACGGATTATTATTGGGCCAAGTTGACGGCCAGACCATCAACAGGAACGGGTGGTTCCGGTAAAGTCTATGTTTCTAACACGAGCACTACTCCGGCAGAAGAGGTCTACCAAAATGAAAGTTCGGCATATTCCTCAAAGGATTCGTATGTGCAGATTGCCGGAAACGTCGTCGGCTTTTCCACGTATGCGAAAGCAGATGACGGATCCTATTTTGTAGGTTGGTCTGATTTTAACGGTGGTACGGAAAAAGCCCCAAAACAGAGTTATGAATGTGGTTATGAGCCTTCTGCAAAAAGAGGAATATCCAATGCCTTGGAGTATGCGATTTATGCTACGTTTGAGCCTATTAGAATCGGATCGTATACCATAGAGGGACAAAATACGATAACAGAGAGTTATGTAGAGTTGGTGATTACAGTAGATTTGGATGGCGACGATATTGAAACGAGCGATTTTTCAGGAGAAAAACCAGCATCGCCATTTGTTATTACTGCAACTGACGGGACTTCTAATGTTTGGAGGAAGAAATCAACGGGATCTTTTGTCTTTGGAACAGGTAATACGACGGCTATTTTAAAAGTGAGATGTTATCCTGGTGCAAGTGAGTTAGAGATATTTACCGCCACTGTGACTCTTGCTACGAAAGCTGGCATTTCGATTGATATTCCTCTTACCGTGCGTAAAGTAGTTGCGGCTCCTGGTAATGCGGTACTCTATGATGGTAAGACGCAGATGGCAACTGGTACGGTTGCTGAGATGCTGGCTGTGAATACCAGCGCGTATGCCAATCCGATCATAAAACTCTCCGGTGACTATTCGGATGCGGTTGCGATTAATAAAGATATCACTTTCGACCTTAATGGTTATACGCTCAGCAATACGTTGACCGTTAGCGGCGGCGATGTAACGTTGGCATACAGCCCGTTCGGCGGCGCTATCAGCAGTAATGTAAGTGTAACAGGTGGTAAACTGATACTCACAGGTGGTACGATTACCGGTAATGTCAATGTAAGCGCAGGTGCTACATTGGAGCAGAATGGTGCTGCGATTACCGGTGATGTAACCAATGCCGGTACATTGACGACTACCAATGGCTCTATTACTGGTCAATTGGCATCCAGTGGCGCGTTGACGCTCAACGGAGGTACTTTCACCAACAACAGCGGTGCGGCGATTGCCATTACGGGCGGAACCGCGCAGATTAAGCGTGGTACTATCAGTGGTTCTACCTATGGTGTACAAACTTCCGGTGGTACTACAACTATCGAAAAGTTGGCTGTTATTACTGGTGGCACCAAAGCGCTCTATGGCAATGGCGGTACGCTTACGGTAAATAACGGTAAGTTTACGGATCCGGCTAATTTGATTGCCGGCACGGTAACATTCAAGGCAGGCTATTTCCAAACCCACAGCGCGGGAACGGATACTGCCCTTGGTAAGCAGGTTTTGCGTAATAGGGCTGGCGTAGAGTATCGCGAGGGATATGAGTTCTTCGTGGGCGATCAGGCAGCGGCACAGGCATCGAATGTCAGCGTCTGCCGTATCAATACGACGGCGTATCCGTCCTTGGAGGACGCATTGGCATATGCAAATAATAACCCGAGCAAGTCGGTGACGATCTTTATGGAGAATGACTATGTGCTTGGAGCGGGTTATTATACGATTCCGGCGAATGCAACTTTGGTTGTGCCGATGTCGGATGACCAAAATATAGCATATCCTTACATTACGCATCGTTCTGAATCGGCATATCCGACCCCGTATGTTTTCCGTACCTTAACTTTTGCTTCCGGCGTAAATATGAGTGTGCTCGGTACAATTGAGTTGTCCGGCGAACAGTTCAGCAAGAGCGGTGATCCGGAGCAATCCATTCCGGGAGGCCCTTACGGCCGTTTGATCTTAAAGCCCGGAAGCCATGTGACGCTCAATGACGGAGGTGAACTTCGTGCATGGGGTTATGTAACGGGTGACGGAACGCGTGCTGCGGACGGAACCTATCTCTCCGGAGAGATTGATGCACGTCGTGGTTCCAGCGTACGTGAGCAATTCCAAATCGGTGACTGGAAAGGCGGTGATGTATCCTTCACTATGATTCAGGATAAGGACCCGCAGCAAAAAATGTACCTTTTCCCGATATACGAATATTTCATCCAGAATGTGGAGTCTCCGGTGAAATACCATCCGGGGTCTGCGCTTTATTGCTCTACTTCGGTGAGTGTCGCAGACGAAGGCAGTATAAATGCCTATGCCAATGATATCAAGGTGGTAGGAAAAATGGGCGAACCGGCTATGTTCTTGATGGACGAGATGGCGGATGCGGAGAATACCTGGGTTCGTAAATGGTATGATGCCAATAAGGACCGGCAGGTATATGAGATCAATAGTGGTGCGCAACTCGGATCTATGGTTATTAACTTAGGTGAAGTATCTAAGGATTTAATTGATCCGGGTCAGAAGGGCGACTACAATATCGTTATGGACTCCCGCAAGTACATACTTCCGTTAACGAGCAATATGAAGATTCATCTGTTGAGCGGATATATGCAATTCACGCAAAGTACCGCTTGTTTGCCTGGAATGGAAGTAGAGATTGATAAGGAATCAACCATTAGCCTCATTAACCAGAATAGAGCGGGTGTGGTAGAGGGAGCGCTTTATTTCTACGACTCCGACCAATGGGGAACCTATGTGCGTAACGGCAAATATGGTACTCGTGTGCATTATTCCGCTACGCTGAATGGCCAGCCGACGGCTCGTAATGTATCGTCTGCTGCGGCTATCGGGGATGCAATCTTAAATGTGCATGGCACCTTCCAGGTAGATGCCAATTGTGCCGTATATACTACGGTGGGAAAGACCAAGAATACGGTTGGCGGCAATGATGAATATTCCCAAGATCTTACGAAGGGTGGAGCAAGCATCATCTCTACCAACGAAGATGCCGGTACCTTTATCTTCAATGCAAACGCACCTGTCTCTGGTGGCGTAACGATCAGCGACGGCATGTTTGTATGGAATGCGCAGGGAGAATTGAATCCCGAGGTTTTGGTTAACTATGACAATAGCGCCAACGGATTGATTATTAATCCGACAGCCAGAGGTAAATCTGCTCATATCTACGGATTCGAATTATGTACATCCGCGTTGCTGAAGAACGGAGATGGCTCGTTTACGCAAACAGAGGGAACAATAGGAGGCAATTCGTTCTGCTTTATCGATGGCCGCTGGACGGATATGAAGGTGGATGAGCATAACTATTGCTTCATGGTAGATGGTCATGAGATATTCTATGCGAAACCGGCTGAATATGTAGCGATCTCTGCTACTAAAAACCCATCCACACATGCCATTACCGGCAATGCCGACCATACCTTCAGCGATTATGATGGTACGGGACGACTCTTTATCCTGATGGAGGCGGATTGCCAATGGTGGGAAGTAGAGAAGAAAGATAACCTCTACCATTGTATCCACCCGGATAATGATACGTATTATTATTGGGATGATGATGACAAGGAATGGAAAGAGCAGCGCTTCACGATTACCTGGCTTGACTGGGATGGTGATACGATTAAATCATATATCCAAGATGGATCCAAGTTGATTGAAGTATCATATAGCGTGACCTATGGAACGCAAGCCGAGTTCTTAGGCTCGAACCCGACGCGTGAACCGAATATTGACTATACCTATGACTTCACAGGATGGACTCCTGCGTTAGGAAAAGTAACGAGCAATGTGACCTATACCGCTACGTATAGCGAGCAACCGCGCAAATATACCATCATCTTTACAACCGAAGGTGGAGTCGAGATCGAGCGTCAGTTCTTGACACATAACGAACTGCCGGTATGCGAAAATGTACCGACCAAGACGGGCTTCACGCTCCAATGGAAACCGGCTTTGGCTGCGGTAACGGGAGATGCCACCTATCGCGCTACATGGTTGCCGGAACCGCCTACAGAGTATGAGATTACCTTCGTGGATTATAATGGTACGACTGTACTGCAACAAGGCAATGTGGCCGTAGGCACATTGCCGACAGCTCCGACTATCACGGATGGTATACCGGCCGGATCAACAGGAAAACCGGCAACAAGCGAGTTTACGTATATCTTCGATCATTGGTCGCCGGCACTTGAGGAAGTGACGCAAGCCATGACCTATACCGCCGTTTATAGCGAGGTGGAACAGGAATATACGATTACCTTCAAAAACGAAGGAGGTTCTTCTACTATCGAGACACGTCAATACCATTATGGTGAGACGCCTGTGTGCTCCACGCCTCCGACCAAGGCAAATACGGCTCAATACACCTATGCACTCCGTTGGACTCCGCAAATCCAGACGGTTATGGGCGATGCTACGTACACGGCCGTATTCGATGCTACTACGAATAAATACAGCGTAACGCTGCAATGTAGTCCTTCCGGAGCAGCTGTGTTGAGCGGTAGTGGATTGTACAACTATAACGCATCTGCTACGGCTGTTACGCTTACGGCGACGCCGAATGCAGGTTATGAGTTCCTCGGTTGGAGTGATAATCAAGGCGGATTGAATACCACGCGTCAGATAGCTATTACGGAGGATGTCCTCTTGGTAGCGAACTTTGCGTGTCCGACCTGCGATAATGTTACCATTCAATGGTTGGATTATGATGGTACGGAGTTGAAGACGGTAAGCCAAGCGAAAGGAACGGCGACTACCTATACCGGCGAAACGCCGACTCGACCGGCTACCTCCACGACGACTTATACCTTCGATGGTTGGTCCACTACGCTGGGAGGCGATCGTGTATACAAGAATGGCATGACGCCGAAAGCGGCCGAAGGTGGAGCTACTTACTATGCGCACTATGCGGTGCAGGAGATTCCTAACTTAGAGGTACAAGCTGGTGCTACCGTAAATCTTACTGCTCCGGTAGAGTATAACGACCTCGTTTTGGTATCTAATGGAACCAGTTCCGGTCAGTTATTCGGTGCGGATGACTTCCTCTCTTTGACCGGAAATGCATACTTTGAGTTTGTGGTCAATGCAACGGCGCGCTTGTGGTACGCTTTCGCAGTGCCATGGCAGGTTGATGTGGCTACGGGTGTTTCCGTGAACGGACATACGTTGCAATTGGGTAAAGACTTTGATATCATTTACTACGATGGCGCACGTCGTGCAGCCGTAGGTCCGCAACGTACATGGAATTATGTTGCGAATGGCGAGGCTTTGCAGCCGGGTAAATTATATATGATCGTTTTGATGAGTGATGCTTCTGCAATTCGCTTTGCGAAGAAGGCGGGTACTCCATACTTAACGAATTCCACCTCGGTGAGCACGTATGCTTCGGGAACGGGTAGCGATACGGATGCCAACTGGAATGGTATTGCAAACCCGGCACTCTTCCATACATTTGTGAATGCAGGTGCAACTCTTGGACAGGTATATCAACCGGCCAGCGAGACGTATACCCCGATCGTAATGGATGAGACGAAGTTTGTGGTCGGTCAGGCAGTATTCGTTCAAGCTCCGGCCAATAAATCGATCGTAGTCATCTGGTGCTTCCT
>Ga0247611_10008915_pt1 | contig 12216 bp, 10 predicted proteins | sample 177DNAGHGhighgp2_FD_192422 | JGI IMG/M metagenome (GOLD analysis project Ga0247611, IMG submission 192422) | Sheep rumen microbial communities from Palmerston North, Manawatu-Wanganui, New Zealand - 1770 DNA GHGhigh gp2 | ecosystem: Host-associated > Mammals > Digestive system > Stomach > Rumen... | reverse complement strand
GCTGGAGCAGGAGCAAAACCTGAAACGTGTTCGCCGCGCCGGTGCAAATAACTTCCGCCTCATCTGCAAAGTGGGCTTGGAAGCCGGAGTGCTGCCGGAGGGAGCAGTGAAGGAGGCGCTGGAGGGAGTGGAAGAATGATTACGCAAATAACTTCTGGAACATTGGGAATCCGCCCAAGAACTCGTTTGTGAGGGTTTTCATACCTTCAGTTGCTTTCGCGTTGATCCAAATATATCCTCCAGGGAGCCTTCCCCGATAATCTACTGGATCAATTATGTATCTCGGAACATCCTTTCTTGAAAACGCGGGAAAGACTATTGATGTTGAAACCGATAAAGATGTCCCAATGATTACGAAGACATCTGCGTTTCGGGCAATTTCTTCTGCTGCCTCCCAATGAACGTATTCATCGAAGAGGACTACAAACGGCCTGAGTTGCGAACCATCGTTAGCGAGATCTCCGACATGAATAGGTTTATCCAAAGGGTAATCTTGAATACATTCTGGATCGAGACGGTTTTTAGACGACGTCACCTTGGTCAATTCTCCGTGAAGGTGCACAACATGCCGGCTTCCTGCCAACTCATGCAGATTATCCACATTCTGCGTCAACACTGTGACATCATGCCATTTTTCCAACTCTGCTATGGCTAGATGAGCGGCATTTGGCTTTTTATTTACCAGACTCTTCCTGCGCCAATTATAGAAGTCCAAGACTTTCTCTGGTGATTCGTATAGTCCTGAGGCTGTACAATAAACAGCAGGATCGAAACTCCTCCACAGACCTCCGACATCTCTGAACGTAGGGATACCACTCTCTGCGCTAATACCGGCTCCAGTGAAAAAGACAATGTTCTGGCGAACCATATGCTTACTTGCCCAAATGCTTACAAAAATCCTGATAAATTGTGGAATCTAGTAACGGCGTTGAACCCTCCTGGCTGATTATTTTGACGTTATCTGGATTGACTGGGATATAATATGTATTCTTCCCCGTCTTCGTGGGTTTAAAGAGGTGAAGCTCGCCTTTGATTCCACACTCTTCCAACCCCTTCATAACTTTGGTTTTGATAGGACGGAATGTGGATGAGAGCGTTATATCCGGAAAGTGCTCGTCCCGGTTGCTGACCAAATGATAGGCCTCAATGAATTGCGCTTGAATCTTTTTACTCTTCTCCCGGTCATATTCAAAATCGATTCCCCTTTGAGAACTGGCGGAACCACATAGCAACAGCAAATAGAAAGCTGCTTCACGCCCATTGATCAGAACAGGATACTTAGCGTTACCTTTGCAAATCTCTACTGAGAATTTCTTCCCGGGCTCCGACTTGTCCATAACAGGGTTAAGACCGGCTCGCACGTAAACCCTGACCTCCCATGGCTCAACTTTATCTGATGCCATTACATCCAGAAGTGCCTTATGGAAACCTCCATACAGGAAATCCTTGGAACGGTCTGTATGACGATTGACAAGGACAGTATAAGGGTTTTGACGCCTATTTAATTCTTCTATAAACGATATAAGCTGCCCCTTTATGTCGTCCATATCGACATCAAAGCATAGATAGTTTGCATAACCCTTTCCGCTAACTACACTATTGGGCAATCTAATCAGCCAAGACGGTCGCTGAATCGTGATGCCCATCTGAAGCTTGCCATTCAAAACTTGGAGATAGAAATACCGTGAATCCATATCCTGCAGGGACATCACTTTGCTCACAAGAGCGCTTTCACTTAAAGTGGGGTTTACGATGGATAGAAGCCTCTTTAGGTCTTCTCCCTTCTTCATGACCTTGAAATCCATCGCGACCTTGGGCACATAGATGAGCTCGAATCCAGCCATTTCAACTATCCTGCTAATCTCATCATAGTTTCGGTCTAAATCATTCTTTTTAGGGTTATATGTCAAGTCAACGAAAAGAATCTGTGATGAAAGGATTGGGCGATTCTTCAGAGGCATTGAGAGAATCCGGCCCTTACCTGCATTCACCATTTCAATGGAACTAATCATAAGTGCTTCCTCGCGGCAGCACTCTCCATCTTTAAGAGCACAATTTTCCATCAACTTGACAATACGGTCTCTGACTTGTGGTTTCTGAATAGCCACATAAGCGGCAGCATCGGCCAGAGACATCGCGTAGCTTTCAATATGATTCTCCTTTGTGAGTCCATAGGCTTTCGCCGCATCCTCCAGGACTTCCATTTCGTCTACTGATATGACATTATCAGATTTTACAAGATCCGTAAGTATCCTGCAAACACTTTTCTTGAGTTCTATACTTGCCATATGAAGAATGATTATCGCAACGAATTTACAAAAATGCCCCAGCAAAACAAAATTTAGATGCATTTTTTTTTCTTTATCGATACCTGAATATTCAATAAATAGCTTATTACCAATGATTTCTATATCTTACTCAAAAATCGCAATTTTTCTTTTGTTGTTCCGAATGATTTCTTTTGTATTCCATTCTTCAGACCTTTGCAACAGAAACAACGACGAACATTATGTGCAAGACATTCTCATCCTTCGAGCAACTCGGCAACGCCATGAAAGATATGACGCGCGTCGATGCAACATTGTTTGATATCCTCTCGGACAGCGGTAGTCAAGAGGTAGCCCGTAAGCGTGCGCTCACCGATTTGCGGTCCAAAGTTTCCTCCATTCTGAGAAACCTTGAGGCCAAAGATTACCTATTTGGGACAGAGGACAAGTCCGTATACAATGACTATTGCAGGAACCTGGCGGCTTTCGGTCTTGCTGCTCCTTTTGATGATATTATCACCCGCGTAATGCTTTGCCTTGAGATGCTTCTGGAGAATATGGCTCCGGACTACAAAACGGAATTAAGGGCCGTGAAGAAAGCTCTTAAGGAAGATGGCGCTGGGATTGGGTCTTTGGGTTACACCTGGGCAGATCTTAAACTTCCATTCTTCGCCAATGTCTTTGCCAAGCGTTTTGTCGATACCACTATCTCAGTGGCTGCCAAACCTCAGATTGTCGTTGTTGAGAAGGAAGTGATCAAGGAGGTTGTGGTGGAGAAAGAAGTTGTCGTTGAGAAGGTCGTAGAAAAGCCTGTCATCATAGAAAAGGAAGTTGCACCTAAGGAAGATCCCGATTTCTTTGGCGTAGAAGACCACCATACTGAGTTTAAGTCTTCCTTCCTGGAAACTCCGCAGAAGGCAAACTATACAAACCAGAAATTCGAAATCTGCCGGAAGATCTGCGCATTCCTCAATGCGGACGGCGGCAAAGTATATATCGGCGTTAACCCTACGACTGGCAAGGCATATCCGGTAAAGGAAGGAAACATTTTTTATGGCGTTGCCCGTGATATGTTCTGGCACTTAAGGAATACCACCTTTTGCCATGCTCCGATTAATGACCTGGAAACATATCGCCGCTATATGAAGCGCGAAATTCATCGTATTTTCGATGCTTGCAATGAGAATGTTTCCCTCTTTATCAATGAGTGCATCCATATTGAACCCACAAAAAACGAGAATGTGGTCGTTATCAATGTGATGCCTTCTCGCTACTGCGTTGTTTACCTCAATGGAATTGCCTACCAGCGTGATGGTGAGGAATGCAAAGAGATGGATGAAGACCAAATCCTTGTCAGGAAACAGAATTTGAGGAGTATCAGCAAGGAGGTCCGCTTTGAAGAGGACTTGACCAAGGCCATAAAATGCAAAAAGCAGGTGGTGCTCTACGGATATTATTCGGCAAACAGCAATTCCATCGGTGATCGGCATGTTGAGCCGTATGAGTTCGTTCGCAATCACGAGGCCATCCTATGCTATGATTTGGACAAGAGAGCTATCCGTCAGTTCAAGCTCTCCCGCATCTCCAGCATTCGGGTAACGAAAGATTCCTGGAAGAACGAGGACAAACACGTGGCAGCGAAGACAGATATCTTCGACTGGACTTATATGGGCTCCGAGTACCATATCTGCCTTGACATGACCTTAAAGGCAATGTCGTTCTTCTGTGAGATGTTTGCCAATGTCAACAGAGACCAATTTGAGCCTATTGGCGACGGCTTCTGGCGTATTGACACAAAAGTGTATTCGCTTGAACCGGTCAGAGGATTCATCCTCTTCATGGCCAACGAGGTCATCATCCAGGAGACGGAAGACACCGCACTGCTTCGCAAGCAGATCCGGGATTATGTGATGGAATATGTAATGTAAGACACAGAAAAGCAATATGTACAATTTCAGTTATTTGATGGATTATTACCCAGAGTCCGTTGAAGCACCCTCAGCCGAGCGGGCTCAGGACAGAGACACAGTCCAGGCATTCATGACTGGCGATATCTCCTCCGAACTTCTAACGCAGATTGAGTGCAAGGCAAGAGAGCTTGTCAATGAAATGCACATCGACATGGTTTGCTTTGCTCCCGGGACGACAGGAGCTAAGACCATCCTACGGTTCGGGGATATGGCAGAGAAACTGTCCGCATCACTTCCATGCCCTGTTTTCCTGGACGGCGTAACGCTCAAATTTGACTCGGACCCGATTACCCACACGCGTTATTACCAGTGCAATAAAGCTCGCGTGAACGGAAGGAATGTCCTCCTTATTGGAGGAGTCTACACGACTGGCCAGGCTCTTCAGGAAGTTGGTGACCTGCTTTCGCATAATGGTGCCAAGAGTGTTTATGGTCTCTTTATAGCTAAAACTGTTTAATAATACCCCTCACAAAATGGACACGACCGTTGACTTTTTAGAGCTCGCAGCTTATTGTAAGCAAGAAATCGAGCAGAAATGCGCAGAATCTGATCGCAAATGGAGCTATGAGATTCTCTACGTTGCAATCTTCGAAGACGATAGCATCAAAGTATCGCGCACACCTCACATTTTGAAAGATGCAAAGCGCTGCATCTTGGTACACAGTTGGCAGCAACTCGCAGCCACCATTGCCTATGACACGTATCTTGTACAGTGCATCAACGAGGATGGCGAAGTTCTTCAAGATGCTTTGGATAGTGATTATAGTATTCATATTTATCCCTCAAGCTTTAACTGCTCCGCGAGCATTGCCTTGAAAAGGAGTTCAAAAACGATTTATGAGTCCAAGATATGGTCTAACGGCGAGCACATCCTCCCTCAGCGGATAGTGTATGTCTGGAACCTTTACAAGAAAATCAAGGAAGAATGTAAAACCCTCATGGAGAGCCAATTATTAGGAAAGCTTGCCAAAGCTGAACAGAACATCCAGGAACTAAATAGCAAGCTGGCAGATTCTTCCGTAAACGAACAGCTACTGGAGACAGAAGTGAGGCGATACCGTTCACTGCTTGACGAAATCAAGATTCTTGTGGACAACAAATAATTTTCATCAGGCGCTGTAAGAAACCTCAAGAAATAAGTATATATTTGTGCGGCCGAAAAGGCGAATAGTTCTTTGACATAGAGTTCTGGACACGGTTGAGTGTTAGACGGCGTCGCTAAACCGACTTTTTTCTAAGCGGATGGCGGGCTACCGCCATTAGTCATCAACCTCAATCTTTCACGCACCATGTCCCGGAACTTATCACCTTCAAGCGATTCATCAATCGGCAAAAACCTGCCGCTATTCAACGATGACATCATCAGGTCAATATCTGAAACTGTCCGTTTTACTTTACTGAAGAACGCCAGTTCCTGGGTGAAAAAGGGGTATATCGATGTGGATGACTTCGTTCAGAGTGCGAATCTGCACATCTTGAACAGAAGCACTTCTTTCGACCCGGATCATGGGACCCCATTCAAGGCCTGGGTTTGCGTCGTAGCAAGAAATTACACCATCAGCGAAGCCAAGAAGTTGAAACGTATAATTACTGCTAAGACGCGGTTTGACGTGATAGATGGGATGGATCTGGAAGATTTCTCAATTCTGGAACCTTTCCAGAAGAAGGAAGAAACTTCCGAATCCAAGGACCGGTTGGCTCTGCTAACCGCATTCCTCTCTACGCTGAACGAAAGTGACAAGCTCTTGCTTGAAATGATGAAAGATGGTTTATCGAAGGAAGAGATGATGGAAATCACTCACAAGACCGGTGGTAACATCGACACTTGCAAGTCGAGGCTCCGTCAGAAAATCCTCCGGTATGTAAAGACCCTTTACAAGTAAATAAACCACGCACACATTAAGCCGCCGAGTTCCCTTTCTGGGATTCGGCGGTTTTTTGTTGTTTGCGTATTCAATTATAGTAAGAGAATGTAAGAATTGCCATTAGGTGTGTATATACTATCGAAACCACAACGAATTTATGTTATGGATAAGAACGATACTATTGTCACCGATATTGTGATTCAAGCATTGAAGATGGATGACACAATTAAACGACAGGAAGTCATAATTGAGCAGCTCAAATCAGATAAAAACGAGCTCCTTGTCATTATAGCAAGGATGAAGGATTTACTGTTTAAGTATGCTCCGGAATCAGTAAGACAATTAGAGTTATTCAATATCTAAATCTCTATTGTCTTTACAGAGCATATTCCATTATTGATTGACAAAACATTGAACCCTGGATGATGAGCTTCTTCAAATGGCTTAAGATCTTTATCGAAAGAAGTACTAATGGATGGCGCTGTGCAAAACAAACAATTACCAATACGCTCACTCGTCGCATAATGATTATGCCCAGATAAAACGGCTATGACTCTATCTGACGAGGATATACAATTCTTGAATGCTCGCCTGTTCTCCAGAATTCTTTTATCAAGCCAGCTTCCAGTCTCTGTAGCCGGATGATGCATAAGAACAATCTTTTTCCGTTCTCCCGCAGCGAGAATACTCTTTATCCTGTCTAGGTCCTGCTCCGATAGCACACCTCGAGAACGATTCGTACCATCTTCTGCTATCGCCACTGTGTTAACCGAGATGAAATCAATCTCTTCCCGGCAGAAAATCGGCTCATATTTGAACTTCGAGAAGGTCGTCTGGAATAATTCCCGGGCATTATCGTGGTTTCCATTGAGAATATATACGGGAAAGCTGAGATGAGCGAATGCCTTATCGGCCAGCAAATAGGATGATTGGCATCCGTCATTAGAAATGTCACCAGTAATAACAGCCAGTTCTATATCTCGGTAAGACTCGAGCAACGAAACTGCCTTCAAGAGATTCTCATATGGCTTCACCCCATATATTTCATCTTTCGATGAATCTATATGAAGGTCTGAGAGGTGCGCTATTTTCACAATGAGCCAGAATTAGGAAAGTTTGACAATGGAATCTGCCATACTGGCCACTTTTTCGTCGTGCGTAATCAACAATGTAGAGCGAGAACGCATAAGATCAGTAATTACGTTCATAATGGCAGTAGCTGTCTTGGGATCCAGCGAAGCTGTAGCCTCGTCCAGGATGAGAATCGGCGCATTCTTAAGGAATGCACGCGCTAACGCAATCTGCTGTTTCTGCCCTCCGGAGAGTCGAGACCCTCTATCACCGACCACCGTGTCATAGCCCTCCGGCAATGATATTATGAATTCGTGGATACCAGCCTGCTTCGCCGCACCTTCGACATCCTTGATGGAGGCTTTATCGGCCCCCAGAGCAATATTGTTGAATACTGTATCATTGAACATAACAGCATCCTGAGGGACGAAGCCAATGAGTTTCCTAATCGAAGCCGCAGAGACGGTAGATATGTCTTTCCCATAAACCTTGATGTCACCTGCCCGAGGAATAAAGAGTTTGATGGCGAGTTCGGCAGCTGTCGTCTTTCCAACACCCACGCTGCCGACGATAGCAACGCTGTTTCCCTGCTCCAAGGTAAATGAAAAATCATCGAGTACAGGAGTCTCATCTTCGTAACAATACGAGACGTGGGAGAACTCTAAGGCCGGTACTCCCGGCTTAATATCAACGGCTATTTCCCCATTCTGCTTACCGACAGTTTGCCCATTCTCCATATTCAGGACCTTGTTGATTCTCTCCAAGGATGCAACCTGTTTTCTGATGCTATAGGAAGCCTTTGCTATGCCCCTGACAGGAGCAATGATAGAGTGGAATATCAATAGGAAATAGACGAATTCTGCACCGGACAGAGGTGTTCCTCCTGAAAGGATACTATTCCCTCCAAACCAAAGAAGTAAGGCGAGAACGGTTGAAACTGTAAAACGGGTTACGGGTGATGATAAAGCAAGTACCCTGTTCAGTTTTCTGAATGTACGTCGGTTCTCTTCGTTAATCTCTTCAAAGCGTTCGGACGCCTGCTTTTCAGCGTTGAATGAACGGATTACGGTAAGTCCACCTATCGTTTCCTCGTATTTAGAAAGAATGGTGCCTCTTTCACTCTGACCTTTATGGGCAAGTCTTTTCAACGATCGGCCAATGGCAATCACAATCAAGGCGCAGAGCATCAGAAGGGCAAGCGCAAACAGAGTCAGTTTAGGGGATATCGTAAAGAGAGTTATGAGGTATATGATAACAGGAATTGGGTGTTCTATCAGCAGATCCAGCGTGTTGTTTACGCACCATTCAACCTCCAGTACGTCATTGGTGGTTCTGGATACTAAATCACCACGATTATCCTTACTCATCAGGCTTGCCGGGAAGTCAAGAATTTTGTCATACAGTTCTTTACGAAGGTCCCTCAAAATACCTACTCTCATAGGAATTCTGAAGAATTCCGCGAGGAACGAGCATCCATTACTTAGAAGAGAAGTAATGATGATGAACAAGGCAATAATCATCAGCCCGTAACCAGTTCCATGCTCAAGCGACGCTCCCTGCAGGTGATATAGAGTATTATTCTTTACGAAATCGAAGATGTCTTGAAAGGAAGAACTCGCAGGACTATTCATTATCTGTATCGACTCCTCAGATATTCCGAACAGCATATTGATAATCGGAATAACGGCTGAAAAACCAACAATGCTGAATATTGAACTCAACGCCATGAAAAGGATATTAAGGCCGATGCTACCCTTGTATTTCGGGAAGAATCGACCTATCAGTCCTAGATAATTCATGCCGCCCTTTTTAGCCATATTGCTTAAAATTTCAGCTGAAGCTTTATGCTCCACATACGTCCCAGAGAGTAGAACATGTAAACATCATCGGGATTAACTTCTTTCGTCGCTGCTGAAACATTGGAAGGATTCCATGCCTTCTCAATATAGTGACTATCAAGGATGTTGTTCACCTGCCCAGAAAGAGACGCTTCCATTCCCGCAATCTTGAATGTGTAGCTTGCCCTGGCATCAAGGGATCCGCCACATGGGGCCTTCCACGGCTCGCTGACATAGACCTCTTTCCCAAGTGAAAGATTACTACCGGAGAGTGAATAGTAAGCGTAATTCCTATCGAAGAAGGTATATCCGCCGCCTATTCTGAATCCTTTGAATGGTTTGAACAAGGCATCAATAGAAGCGGTTGTCTGTGCAGAGCCGCCGACATGGATGCCCTTCATATTGATAAGAGCCCAGGCATGATCTTCGGCGCCAGGCGTGGTAACACCACCATCCATGTTTATGGCCTGGCCGGACAGGTTATACGCGTACCCCTTTACTTTGTCGCTATCCCATCTCCAGTCCCCAATTGAGAGCATTCCGGATAGCTCCATCCAGCGGAAAGGGCGAGTTGTAATTTCGACTTCAACACCAAGATGGCGGGAATTTACCCCCGTCATGTTCAGATAGTACTGGCCATTCAACTTTCCTCTCTTGGCCATCGCCTTATCGAGCCATTCAATGAAGTAGCCATTGACGGCCAGGTCGACATACTCATTGTGGAAGCCATATCCCAGTTCTGCAGAAGCAGCCTTTTCGTTTGCAACACGTTCATTGATCTTATGGGATGAGGTCGCTGACATAAAGACGCCACCTTTGAATTTCGGCGCCCTGGAAACATATCCGACGTTCGCATAGATATTATGATTGTCGTTGATGTTGAAGTTGAAACCAGCTTTTACGTTTCCTCCCCAAAATGTAGCGACGTCTGATTTGGCTTTATCTTCAGAGTAATAAAACCGGTCATATCTCCAGAACTGCGAATTACTGAGGGCGCCGGCAACAAACGCACTGAATCTATCCCCGACGTATTCCAGTTGTGCGAACCCACCTTCTTGAACGATGTGGGAGTCGTAGTCTCGATATAAGATGTCACCAATCCCCAGATGAGCCTTTTTCCATTCATCCGTGGCGGCTGGATTGTTATCACTCGACACATCGCTTCTGCCCGGATCAATATAATAAGTTCCGCCGAGCAAATCGTCCAACGTATTCTGATGCAAAGCCTTATAAGAACGTATGTCTATACCTGCCGTAAGATGGAGGCTTGAGAAATCCTGCTTATAGGTGGAGACCAAACCATATGTGCCGTAATTACCAATAGTATTAGACATTACGAGCAGCGAGCCCCGGTCGGAAGCAGCATTGATTCCCTCGATTTTGGCATAATCGAATGTGCCATCATTAGCGCGGAACTTGGTGTTTAGTTTGCCATAATCGGCGCTGTACCAGTCATACTCTGAGTATGTGTCTTCATCTGCAAGTCCAGAATGAGAGTACCCTTTACCGAAGGAGTAATATGCACTGGTGCTTAAACTTGCCGACGTGTTAATCTGCCAGATATGGCTAAGGAAAACCATTGCATTTGTAAAGTGTTCCAGGCCCTGAGATCGTCTTTGGCCATTGCTGTTGTATCCAAGTTCCGGATTGTATCTTGTCCAATCTCCATTGACTTTATAGAGCGAACGAACTCTTTCCCATTCAGATTTCGTCAAGGCATCCTTTCGGGAGTAGTGCTCTTGCGTGGAACCAAAAGCGGTGAGGCTGATCTGATGGGATGCATTCAGTCGCTTGGACACATTTGCAAAGAAGTCGTAAACCTTAAACTCGCCACCATCAAAGTATCCGTTACCTGATGAGCGGCCACCTTGAAAGGTCATGGACCAGCCGTTCTTCATCAAGCCAGTGCTAACAGCAAACCCCAGTTTCTGGAATCCGTCGTTACCCAGACCATAACTAACGAAACCGCCTCGATTTGTCTCTATGCCTTTTGTGACAATATTGATGGTACCACCGACAGATGGTGATGCGACCTTTCCGGAGCCGATTCCTCGCTGTGATTGGATAACAGCAGCTGCATCTGCAAGGCTTGCCCAGTTGGACCAATAGACGATGCCGTTTTCAGGGTCATTGACCGGGATACCGTTAATCATGACTGCGATATTGCTGTTGTCAAAACCTCTCATATAAATCTCTGAATCGGCCCATCCTCCTCCTTGGCGATTAGCGTGGACGCCAGGAGTGTGTTTGAGGATTTCTACAAGTTCCTGGTTTCCAAGGTTCTCATTGATTATTGATGACGTGACAGCACTTACTGCAACGGGGGTTTTGCGTGGAAGGGCAATTTGGCCGACAACAAGGGCATCTTTCAAGAGATAGTTATCCGGTTGCATTTTGATAATGCCTACGTTGTCACGTTCGGAAACATCAACCGTGACCGACTCAAATCCAAGGAAAGAGAGGACAATTGCCGAGGAACTATTTTTAACATTCAACGAGAACACCCCATTTACGTCGCTAACTACTCCAGCTGTCCCTGAAGGGGTGCTAATTGCTACTCCGGCAAGAGGGAGAGAAGTAGAAGCATCTTCTACCGTTCCGGTTATGACTCGGTCTTGTGCGTTGGCGTTGATTGCGAAAGAAATGATGGCGACAATAGCGCCCAGAGATTTTGCGAATATGCTTTTCTTCATGATTGCTGTTTTGATTATAGATACGCCAACAAGACAATTTCTTACATTTGGTTTATCAATACAAGCTCTCCGCGTCATCTGTATGCTGCTTGAAATTCTTCAGCACGACATCCTTGCTCGTATTGGCGTAACAGTACACGCAAAAATGGCGGCAAGTATTATACATGCCGATATCTTTGCTGATCATGCACCCACACACCTTACGCTGACCTTTATCCTTGAGATTCTTCCTATCCGTTGGGATTTCTGGAATGGCACCGAATAAGTCTGGCTCCGGGAGTTTGCCGGTATGAAGGTAATAAACCAACTCCTTATCATCAGCAAAGAGTTTTTCCATCAATTCACCATCGATACAGCGATTATGTTCGATGCGATATTTGTCCAAATCAATACTCTCTCCACAGGTGGCCAGCGTCAGATTCCAGCCTTCTTCTTTCCAGTGCTCCCGCAACTTAGCAAGCCCTTCGACCAATTCGGTCAAATATGAGCCCGAGGGTTCAGCCGACTCGACA
>Ga0247611_10008914_pt1 | contig 12220 bp, 9 predicted proteins | sample 177DNAGHGhighgp2_FD_192422 | JGI IMG/M metagenome (GOLD analysis project Ga0247611, IMG submission 192422) | Sheep rumen microbial communities from Palmerston North, Manawatu-Wanganui, New Zealand - 1770 DNA GHGhigh gp2 | ecosystem: Host-associated > Mammals > Digestive system > Stomach > Rumen ... | reverse complement strand
TGTTATCTTTATCAAGTTCTCTCTTCGAGTCTTTTGTGGCTTTAACTTCCTTGACGCGAATTACATCTGAAAGTTTCATCAATAATGACCGAAGAGATTCTTGCTTTGCCAAAATTTTTTTACGTTTATCCTCCGTAAAAGCATCATTCGCTTCCACACACGTACGATTCATTTCTAAAAACCGAGCTTGGATTTCCAATTCTTTAGATAGATTTGCACGAAGACTATAGAAGTGATAGATAAGTTCACGGGTGATTGGGACGATCGCCAGCGCAGCTACGGAAACGGTTGCGATACCAACCAACTCAGCGCCAGCAAAATTGTTGCGGCCACCAGCAATCATGCTTTCTAACATCTTGCGATAATTCATCTGCATGTTCTTCTGGACATTGTTGAAACTTCTAAGCTGTTCAAAATAGAACAGATTCGCACGTAATTTTGTATCTTTTAGAGCAATGACATATGTGGGCTTGTCTGGGCGTTTAATGAAATCCACAAACTCATAAATTAAAGTGGTAGTGGCTTCAACACAAGTAAACACATATGTATTATACTCTAACATAACATATTCGGATTTAGCTGCAAAGCCACGCTCGAAGGTTGTAGACAAAGCTTCAATATTCTTGACAGCTTCAATAACTTCATTTGCATATCTTACAGCATTTGATTTTTCTGCAGTACTTAGATTTACGATAATATCCAAAGTATCCATCATATTCTTATAACCGCTATAGTTACGAATATTACCCTTAGATGCTGGGATATCACCAAAATCAATATGACCGCGTTTGATAACAGAATCAAAAAGTTTTTCTTTATACTTAGCTGTCACTGGAGAAGTTGCATCTTCCAAAATAGTCACCGTTCGTTCGAACTCGTGACCATAAGTTTTGGAAGTTGTATCCTCCATCAACATATTGACAGCGGGAACAATTAAAGGATTGCACTTCATTACTATTCCCTCCTTAGCGCGAAATCATACGACCAATTTCACGTCCAAGCTTATTGGAGTTCAAAGACACTTCTCGCTCCAATGTCTCGAGTGAATAGGTTTGGAAGTCACCAGAACCATCATACAAAATATCAATAACTCCATTACCATCATCAACGATAATGAATGCCATTAAAAATAGTGAACGAACCAATTTCTTAGCAAGCTTTGGATCAGTCAAATCAATTGCATAATGATTCTTTAAATATTCTGCTTCATAAGAAGAAATAACCATAGTTGAATTCGGAACCAACATATATGGAGATGTGAAGTTCTGAATTCCAATTTTCCTATCCTTAATTCTCTTCAACTTACTAAACCAAGGACTTTTTCCGCTCTCTCGATTCAAAACATCAGCTTTGATATCATCAAGATTTAGAATGAGATTCTTGACAAGAGAAATTTCTCCAGTAGTCCAACGAAGGAATTTAAACATTGGACTTTGATTCCTCATAACCCTCTGGATATTCTCAATCATATCATCAGAAGAGAGAGGATGCATGATAGCCTTAACGCCAAGAACAAAGTCCATAAATTGGACAAACTCATTCTTATCATTAACAGCCATTAACCGAACCTGAAGAGCATAAGGCATCATATCATTGGCCTTCTTTGCTTCAGAATCAGCAAGCTGAGGAGCTTTTAATTCCTTAGTCTGACGAACCATACGATCTTGCTGCATCAACTGTTGTTCTCTACGTTGACCAGCAATAGCAGCACGAACAAGATCAGCACTCGTAGGTTCGGCCTCATCACCGGGTGCTTCAGTATAAATATCCCAATCATCAACCGATTCGTTCGTCACCTTTACTCTATCGGTTCCATTATTAAGAGCATCATCAATTGATGAAATAATCTTCTTAATTTTTTTCTGGTCTTCTGTTTTAAACTTCTTAATATTTGCTTTAATTAGTGATTCACGAATCTTTTTTAAATCACCGAGGATTTGATCGTCATTTTCTGCTTTAATGTAAGATATAATAGACATCACAACACTACAAATTATACCGATAAAATAACTTGCAAATCCAACACCACCAACCATAGCACCGGCAGACGCACCAACAGCTGCACCAACTGCAGGAGCAGCAGGAAGTGACACAATAAACGCGACCATACCAATTAAAATAACAATAGCTGATCTAACGTTGTTCTTTTTAAGTTTTTCAATATCTTTTTCTGTAAATTCAGATAACTCGATTAAATCAGAATAGTTTTTGTCGACAAATCTTTTAATATCATCATTGTCGCTAAAAGAATCCGGTTTTTCTTTCTTAATCTTTTTAACAAGTTCTCTAAATTTTTTACCATCTCCAATACCAGATTCTGTAACCATATCTGGCTTCATACCAACATAAGGAAAATCATTCAGATCAAAATCAGACATAGATTCTCTGATATAATCCTGATGACTTTCAAACATGGCAGCAGTTGCTTTATCTGCTTTATTAAAGAGAACTCCAAACGTTTTGCTACGATTTGTCACGAAGTAGTAATCATCATCGTTAGCCTTTTCCAGATACTCTTTTACTTTATTTTCATCTACAAGTAAATTTTCTAAAGCAGATTCAACAGAGACATTCTGATGAAAGCGCTTTAAATATTGAAGAATATTACGATCCATCGTAATATCAATGGTTGGATTTAATGATAGCCATGTACGTGTAAAGGCAACATATGTTTTTTCCATTGTACGCGTAATTGCAGACGCCATGTCAATTGGAATCGTATTCGAAATCAAAACCGGAAATTGAAACGTGGCGTCATTGGCTCCACGTGCAACCGAATGGTTGATAAACTTGAGGCTGTCCAATTGTGCGGCCGCTTCAGGTCCTTTTCGCATAAGAGACATAACATTGTCAATCATTCCCATGACCATATCCCTCCTTTAATAATTATTAGTTAAATATTACGTTTAACGTTATATGTATGTTTTTTATTAGGATTTCATTAAGATTTCCACATTCAACTAACATATATAGGAGGTAAAAATATATGGCAATCGTAGATAACATTTTCAAAGAGATGTGTCAGGATATCCTGGAGAATGGAACAGACACACGAGGAGAAAAAGTCAGACCAGTTTGGGAAGACACGAATGAACCTGCCTACACAATTAAAAAATTTGGACACACAGCTATGTATGATTTACGAAAGGAATTTCCATTATTAACTCTTCGTAAATCACCTTTTAAAAATCCGATTGATGAAATTCTTTGGATTTTCCAGAAGAAATCAAACAACATCAAAGATTTAAAACCCCACATTTGGGATGCTTGGGCTGATGAAAATGGTTCTATCGGGAAAGCTTATGGATATCAAATTGGGCAAAAATATATGCGTTACATAAAACACCCTGATGCATATTCGCTCGATGTTATTAGTCTAGACCAAATGGATGCTGTTTTGTATGATTTGAAACATACTCCATTTAGTCGTCGAATTTTAACGAGTATCTATAATTTTAAAGATTTGCATGAAATGAATCTTTATCCATGTTGTTGGTCTTGTACGTTCAATGTAACTGATGAAAATGATGACAAACTGGTTCTAAATATGGTTCTGAACCAGAGGTCTAATGATGTTCTTGCAGCAAACAACTGGAACGTTGTCCAGTACTCTGCTCTTCTCATGATGATTGCTCAATCTGTCGATATGATTCCTGGTAAATTACTTCATGTAATTGCAGATGCTCATATCTATGATAGACACGTTGATCTGGTGAAAGAGTTGATTAACCGAACCCCCTATCCAGCACCGACAGTTAAGCTGAATCCTGATGTAAAAGATTTTTACAAATTTACAACTGATGATTTCGAGCTTTCAAATTATCAAGCAGGCAACCCCATCAAAAATATTCCAATTGCAGTGTGAGGAGACGATACTAATGTCATCAGAACATAAATTTGATATGATTGTTGCCTGTGATTTAAACTGGGGTATTGGATACAAGAATAACTTACTTGTCAGGCTTCCAGAAGACATGACATTCTTTAAATCACTCACAATCGGAAATTGTATCATCATGGGAAATAATACAAAAAACTCATTACCACGTGCTCTTCCACGAAGATGGAATATCGTAATAAGTAGATCTCATGAGTCTGGTCCTGCTGAAGGATTCACTTATGTACAAACTTTTGAGAAACTGTATGAGTTATTGGACATAATCAACAGTGCGTACCTAAAAGATAAACCAAATAGTATTGTGATTGGTGGAGCATCAATTTATAAACAGTTTCTTGAAAAAGATTTAATTCAACGCATTTTCTTAACAACGTTTAATCATAAATTCGACAATGTAGACACGTTCATTCCAAATCTATATTCATATGGTTTTGGTATAGACGAATCTAATCCATTGAATATAAACACTGGATACGATGAGTGGACAAATAGCATCAAATCATTCATTGATGTCGATGGACAAGAAAAACCCTACCAATTTAAAATTCAAACTCTCGTGAAAGAATAAAAAATCCGGAGATGACGAAATTATAACGTCATCTCCGGATTTATTACAGTTTAGCCGGCAGCATACTTCTGTGCCATTTCACGAATCATACTTAGATTGTTAAAATTTTCCAAACCAAGTGCTTTAGCAATTGATAGGCAGGTATATTCCCGAACGCTCTCCACAAAGGATAATTCTTCTGGTGTAGCATAATGCACGTCATCTGAAGCAGACTCGGTTACAGTAAATCCATACATATCCAGAGTATTATACAAATAAACCGGTGTTTGTAAACCGGACTCACAGAGCATAGCGTTTCGAGATAATTTTCCTAACATGATGCCTTCAAATAGAGATGGCTGGAAAATCTTCTTATCAGTATAACCACGAAGTTGCAGAGCAAAATCAATAGCAGATTCACTGGTAACATTCATATCATTTGCCAGTTCTTCTTCAACTTTCTTAGATGCCTCTTTCTCAGCCTTAGCACGAGAAATCTCAGACAGAGCGGTTGCTTTCACATTGTCATGAATAACAGATGCTAAATCATCCATCTCCATGTCTCTGCTCACAGCATCAATACGCTCTTCGGTTGCGTCATCCATCTTGAATACCATCTTTTCTGGATCATCAACCTTGTTAATGTTCATTTCAACATCTTCAAAATAAGCATTAACGATTTGATTGACAGACTCCATAATTCTGGTAGCAGCTTTTGAACCACGCTTCTTAGCTTCACCAACATAGTATGCCAAATCCTCAGCACCACGGTTTTTTGCAAAATCAGGCATATCGTTATTTAGTTCGCTATTATAAGCACATTTATATTCATCATTCAGCGGAACTGCTGAACGATAAAATTTTTCAAAAATGCGTGAAAGACATTCTGTACGTGCCTTATCTTTTTCTTTATTCAAAACACGATACTTATAATCAAGTGACTGTTTAAATGCTTGATCTGCTTTCATGCTGGAATCCTGTTGATCGATAGAATTCATAAAGTTTAAAACTTTATCTTCGTTCATAACAGACCCTCCTCGTATAGAATATCATTCGTTTTAGTGAATTGTTTTAATCCACAATATATTCATTAATAATAATATCATCCATATCAACAACAAGCATCTCTGGAACATATGCTCTTCTCTCTTCTTTGGTCATATCATCCAAATCTTGATATTGCAGAATGATTGATTGATAAGAGCTATCATAACCGTTTATAGAGACAAATCTGATATGATCAATATATGCATAAGTTAATTCTAATTTTCTGAGAAGATTTGAAATATGGAGATGATTTGTTCCAAATTCATTCAATGTTTCAATTTCACTTTTTATAAATCTTTGTACTTCAGGAACAGCAGCAAGCACATCAGTACCAGACACAAACCAAATATCCATTGTGATTTTTAGATTCAATCTATTCAGAATTTCCGTTGTGTCACCGATATAATAGTTCGTACTCCTACCATAAGTGTTATATAATTTAACGTCTATAACAGTTTCATTTCGCAGACGCTCAAATATGATATTTTTCATTGCTTCATATTGAGCACTAAATGCATTCATGAAATAAGTTAGATTTTCTTCATCATATGCCAAATTCCATCGAACGAAAGGTATTGACTCCATTCGAACATCCATAATATCATGAATAAACGAACCATCCTCTGGATTAATCTTAGCATAATCTTCAAAATAAAGATTAGCACGGCAGTTGTTCAATGGTTTTACGAATGTAAATGGATCAGAAGCAGATGAATATTCGTTTGTCCAAATATAAGTATCATAATCGTGATAGGGATCAATGATAATTTGTTTATCATTCCTAGGAGTATAAACTACAAACGGATTGTTTGTTTGATCAGACGTGGTGGGAATTAGGCCAGCAGAAGCTGTATCATATATCCTCCGATATAATGTAAAAATTTTACACGTAACATTTTCCATAGGAATATGAATATAATCATTTCCTGTCATATTAATTAACGAAGAATATTTGTAGAGAAGACCTCTATTCACATAATCCGTAATATCATCCACAGGAATTTCTATCTGATTCCCCCACTCATCAAGAATAGGAGTTCCATCTAAATTATAATACAGATATCTAGTAGCATCATCATCTTTAACTTCATAATATGAACCGTCATCGGGATTACGATAAATTGTACCACTACACAATCTCAACATCCCGTCTGATGTTATATAGTCTTCTGTTGTAAAATTGCCCGTATAAGAAATATCCCCATTTTCACAGTTTGTTGGCCAAAGCTCCGTGAAGCAAACAGCCCTAGCTGCATCATATATTACGAAGATAACTCTCAAATCATTATTAACAACAGCAAATCTATCATTTAATACATATTCAGACAAACTCTGATTGTCAGTTTTCTTTGCAATAACAGGATATTTTGAATCTACCGTAATAGATGGCATCAAAACTGTATTAATTGTATATTCTTTTTTCTTTGTAAAATAACGTTCAATCTGAGCTTGATAAAGAACGAATTGAACATATGAGTCAGCATTCTGATTTATAAAATCAAGAATCGATTTCTGGTTAATAAACGTCATATACATGCTAACCAAATTTGGATTCTTCTTAAATCGAACCATAAATGGATTCATGAACAAGAACTTATCAGTTGATGGATCATCAATACCATTAAGTGTCTCTTCATCTAAATCAAAAACACGAAGCTTGTCATCATATTTTTTGCGTTTTTTAAATTCAGCAAAAGAAGCTGGTCGATTCAGATAATCGGGAATTTCAGACACATCAACGTTTTCAGTTATATATGGTATTGTGCCATTTTCTATAGCTTCCAAATACTCCTGATAATATTTTGAAAACTTTTCCGAATCTCTGTAAAAAGTGAGAGAATTTGATTCATCGCTTTCATAAACAAATAAAGTGCCCGGTTCGATTATATAAATATTATTCTCTGTGTTTGTCATATCGCTCAGATTCATATTGATATTTAGTGTGTTAGTTTTGAATATATACTCATCGCGTTTCATTACAATATATGAACCAAAAATACGTTCATACACATCATTTCTTCGTTTGATGAATCTAACCCAAACATTTCCATATCTATATTGATAATTATTAAAGAATTGGATTAAGTCTGCATCTGTAGTTAATGCATTAGCAGTTCTGTAAGCTTCTACAGTAAGAGCTTGTAATTCTTCAATATTTGGTTCGTCTTTTCCACCAACAGAGGCAGATAAAGGCTTTACACCCATGATAAAAGTGAAATCATAATCATTTTCACTCGTATCTGGAACAATAGTGATTTCGTTACCATTGTATACATCGAAGTTTGCCTTTTCTCCTTCTGTTATATATAAAACGATTTTAAGTTCTGAATTGAACTCTGGCATGAAATAAGTATCGTTTGAGTTAAAAGTCAATCGAATCACATTATCATCATATTTCTGATAATAACAAAATGGTGTCGTAATAGGTTGACTATAAACCAATAACTTAGTCAACTGTGTTACATAATTATCTTCTTCTGACGTCTTATAAAATACGTCAAATCCAGCAAGAATACCATCATATCGCACATCAACCACTGGCATATTAATTGCAGCATTCGTGATAATTGATTCATATACTTCAACTCGCTGGCACTGATGCATAGAAACTTCAAGTGCCAAATATCCATTATTGGATCTACGAATTTTAATATAAGGATCAATGATTGATGAAATACTATTCTTAGATGTTGAATCAATGATATACTGTGCTGTGAAGATATAGTCCAATCCTTTTTCTGTACGTTTTACAACATATTTAATTTGAATTGGATAATCCAAAACATATGGGGTATCTTCAACATATACAGTTGTGTTTTTATCTATATAGAAATAATAAAATCCAGAATCTTTATCGTATTGACCACCATTTATAATTGCTTCTTCTTCTAATACCATTAAAAAAGAACAAACGGATGCTGATGCAAAAGAATTAGCTAATTGAAAAATGGATGCATGTGAATAAATGGATTCTGGTAATTCTGCTCTATTTGGAAATGTCTCACGATAAAGAACAGAAGCCATATTAAATCCATCTTCTGCAACATTAGACACCAATTCTGACGTCATACCCACCATTCCAACGCTTCGCAACGAAACATCGATATCCGGGAAAAAAGATGGAATAAGATTATCTTTTACAAATTCTTTTACAGCACCACCGTCTATATAACTGCGGTCAATAGATACTGTATTATCAGTAGAATTCGAAGCCATATGAATTTCCTCCTTTCAGAAGACTCACGGCGCTTTTTTAAAACGAAGTTTAAAAGTGTATGGAGAATCTGGGATATTTTTACCAGAATTATCTTTATTATTGGTAACCAATTCAATATATGGAGCACCAACCCATGTATCTCCAGCATGACCCAAATTTGGGTCATAAATAGGAACATATTTTTGTCCAGATGCACTAACATTTGAATTGGTATTAAATTCAGTCAATGCGGCAGGATTAAAATCTTCCTTAAAAGAATATTGATATTTTATCTCAATGGTCGGGTCTTGTATTACATTACCATATGCCCAAGAATATTGAGTTGATGGTATTGTGGACGGAAAAACACCATAATATTTACTCCAAAAAATAATAGTTTCACCATCTTCTGCAGTTACGATATAATAGCAAGCAGATGCATAATCAAGTACATGATTTTTGATATATTCTGATTTTGGAGAAATTGACCCGTGATAGCATTTGGAAATATAGTCTACCCACAATTTATGTAAATGATAAATATGTAAGGTTCTATCATCATGATAAGTTATAGAGAAATCTCCGGCCGTTTTACTTTCGACATTATGCTTACCATATGCTATTTTCCAACCAGCAAATGTTTTTCCATATGTATCAGTATCGATATATTCATCTGTCAATGAAAAACTTGCAGCTTTATTGGACAAAGATAGCATAAAATCATGATTTGCTCCATTTGCCTGACATAATTCGTTTGTCATGCTTGGGCTATTTTTAAAAGCATAGTAAAAGTCAGAATCTTTCTCCATTTCATCAACATTTAAATCTGGTCTAATGAAAAACACATGAGCGAACCCTTTTTGAAGAGCATCGTTTAATGTTGGTAGCTTAAAACGATTATATTCTTTTGTATATTTATCAAATGTTTTCTGTGCACCACCATCATACAACCCAATAGTCTTATGAATTTTGCGTAAAACATTATTAAGGTCTTTACCTTTTAAATTTAAATTGAATGATTCATACAAACCTCGAACATCTTTTTCTGTTCTATCTTCACCACCTTTAACCCATCTTTGATATGTAGATGCTTTTGATCGAGTTTCTAGGTATTCATCATCATCAAATGGAATAATAGTATTCGTTGATTCAAACAGATTAGTCTGTTCCGGAATGTCAAATGAATTTGAAATCTTATTAATATCTTCTGGTGAAGATGCAACAATACGAGAATTATTGTTTCCGTATAAAGTACGTACAGCCAACGAAACTCACCACCTTTAATCGAAAAACTACAGGTTATACCAATGTTTTTTGAAGGGGTTTTCAGTTAGTCGCTTATATATTATTTACTTGATGAAGGAATTTAAATGAATTCATCAAATAGACAGAAGAGGTGATAACGATGGAGAAAATCAAAACGGCCATTGCTGTAGCAACAGGATTGCTCGGAAATGAATCCGTGCAAAAGTTCCTATGTGGAACGTACAGTGATGGTTCAGCTCGTTCGTTGCCCGACGCTTTGGGTGACGAGCTCTATAGCCCGAAACAAAAACGGGTGAAAAAAATGAGCAAGAAAAAGAAAGGAAAAAAGAAAAAGAAAAAAGATAAGTATATCACCATTTTCGATTGAATCAAGTGGATGGGATAGTTTTATGCTATCCCATCCACTTGATTTTTTATCGACACTTCAATTTTCCCGATACTTTAAATTTCATCATCAACATCTACCATAGACCCACCAGAACCACTAATTGTGTTATTACCACTCGATTCGTCGGGAGGATTAGACTCGCCGTCTCCTTGCTCAGATTCCTCTTCTTCCTTTTTTCTAATCGTCGCAATATTTTCAATAATGATATCGTTAATTACATTCTGGTCTGCCGCCACAATATAATTATCCAATATAATATGAAAATTGAGAGTGATGGATTCTGGAATAAATTGAATTTCGATTGGAATTAACTGATATTCTGTATCAGAAATAACTTTCATTTCTTTAAGACTGGATTCTATTGTGTGTGTTCCATATGGATAAGATGTTTCTCTTGTTGAATGTGGACACACACCACCATCTTTTTTATAAATTGTGTCTTGTAAGATTCTAAGAGAATTCACAACTAAAACAAATTTACTTTTGCTAGTATCTCGAATAATCCCAAACGGATACTCAGCCTTAATTGTAGCAAAATCAAGACTACCATCAAAACACTTAACCAGTTTATATTTCAATTCACAATCATGTTCTGGAGATGCGACATCCAACGGATATAATGTATCTACAGCAGTTATTTCATTCGTTGTAATGGCGTGTTTAACTTCAACGTTGTTTTCATTATAGATAGAATAATCAACGTATAAAACATATTTATTTTGAATCAGCGGCATTTCTGTCACCAATTCGTTTTTAAGATGATCAATCATATTAGAATATAGATCACCATTACTATATTCAATAAGTCTGTTAATATTATCAATCCAAATCGTGGCCGTAACATGATTACCCCGAATTTCCATTTGTGAATGAGGAACAACAATATCTGGACGCACGACTTTTGGAATACTCACAGGCTGATTGATCTGATAATATTTTTTATCAATCTTTGTGTAGATTGCTCTCTTTGTCGTCATATTCATTTATTCATACCACCTTTCTTTTTTAACATCTTTTTTCTATTAAAATCAGAATCAAAATCTTCCATCCAAGATAAAGTGATTTCAATGCGAGGTTTAATAGAATAAAATTTTTTTGACACTCCATCTACAATAAGAGAGTCGTCATAAATGAGTAATCCCTGAATCATATCACAATATGCTTTTCCGACATTATCCCAATCAGGTTTTGAAATAGGACGAATGAATCCAAGCTCAGCAGCAATCTTTTCTGTAGATGACATTGTCTTTGGAATCGGAAGGTAACTGATGCAGGTGAATTTTACTGGTGTAAAAATGATTTCAGGATTTTGATCAATAATGTGTTTCTTTAAAAACTCTTTATTATCTTTTGCACCTTTTACATAAAAAATTCCAGCAGATCCAACTCTAGGACGAGGAGTCGCTTTTGGTAAAAGATAAATTGTAAACGAAATAGTCTTCCATTTAATTGAAAGAATCTTTTTAATTTTATCGAAAACGGAGATTTTAGTTTTACTTAAATCGACCGTCCCGAGTAAATGGTTCAATCTACCATCATAATCAGATGGAATATTGCCATACTGGTCAATATAATCTCTCTCCATTTTTAACATAGTATCACCATTTCAATCCCATGAAATTCAATGTAAAGTTATCAATTGCCTCTCCTACTTCAGAGGAAATATTATCCGGCACATCATGAAATGAGTTCTTTACAGTATTTATGATCGTATTATATTTTTTACTCAAATTGGGAGTAACCAAACTTAATCCACAGTTAATGGCTAAATATTCGATTAGCGATGTATTGTTAATAAACAATAATGGTGATGATTGTGGTGACATTGACAAATCACTATACAAATCAGCGACCTGTATGTTTACATCAACTTCAGTC
>Ga0247611_10008913_pt1 | contig 12221 bp, 17 predicted proteins | sample 177DNAGHGhighgp2_FD_192422 | JGI IMG/M metagenome (GOLD analysis project Ga0247611, IMG submission 192422) | Sheep rumen microbial communities from Palmerston North, Manawatu-Wanganui, New Zealand - 1770 DNA GHGhigh gp2 | ecosystem: Host-associated > Mammals > Digestive system > Stomach > Rumen... | reverse complement strand
GATTGATATGAACTGCGCCGTGTTTGAGAACCGCGACCTATGCGGCCCTGGAGCGGCTCTCGCCCACAAATCGCGCAACGAGTTTGTGAACCTGCCCGTCCGCTGCGACCGCGATATTGAATTGACCGAAACCGAACTCGCTGCAGGCTTGTTCTTCGAGATGACCTACTATCCGCCTGAAAAGGATTTGCCGTTGCCGTTTGGAAAAAAAAAAAGAACTTAAAGCATTGATTGTTAAATAGAAAAAGGTTTATTGCTATGGCTAAAAAACAGACACAACAAACGAAAAGCGACATTGCATTTGAGGAACGGATGGCAAAACAGCGAGCCAAACGCGGGTTCTGCGACAGCGATGTGTGGTCAATTGATTTCTGGTTTTGCAACACTATCAGCCCGATGCTGAAGCAGTTGGCTAAAAATCAGACTGGTTATCAGCGTTTAGACGAGAAAGGGAACGTTCTCGGCTGCCAGGTTGAAATAACTGACGAAGAAGACAAAATGTATGCGAAACGTTGGAAAGACACCATTCTGCATTTGGCCTTTCTTGCCGATGAGATGAACGAGTACAAATGTTCGATGAAAAATCCGTATGACAAGGAGTGGAGCCGAATAAGCAGAGCCTTTAATAAGAAATACGGAACGTTTGGCGAGAAATTGCGGACCAAAGAAGATAAGAACGGGAATCTTCACCAACTGTATTTTCCCGAAGACGACCCTGTTAACGGTGCTGAATACAAGAAATTATCGGACAAGCATTTTCAGTACGCGATGAAAATCGAGCGTTACCGCGAAAAATGCAAAAACGAGTTTTTCCGCCTGTTCAGCAAGTATTTCCATTATTTGTGGGATTGAAAATTCACATAAAAAAGTACGACTATGAAAAAGGGAAAGAACAAAAAGATTGCCGCCCCAAAAAGTAAGAGTAGCGACAAGAAGGAAATGCAAGATAAGGTTTCGGACAAGAAGAATTATCAGAAACCAAGAAGGGTTACTGACCCTGAAGAGTTAGAGATTATCAATTATCTATTGCAACAAGACGGTGCGGACTTGTCGGGTGAAGTGTGGTAAAACAGGAATGTCATAGCATTAAAAACCAATCGATATGAAAACAAATGCTGACAGATTCGGAGTAGTTTATTCGGCAGATGGGAAGCGATTGCTCAAGTGCCGTAACAGAAAACTGCGTGAATATACCGTAAAGGATGGTACAGAAATAATTGAAGATGACGCATTTATGAATTGTATATGTCTTGAACATATTCTGTTGCCCGAATCGCTTATGACCATTAGTGATGGTGCGTTTTTCGATTGCACAAGTCTGAAGTCGATTGCGCTGCCGAAAGCATTGGAAAACTTTGGTAATTGCGTGTTAGGTAGAAGTTGCGAGATGGAGGAAATATATGTTGATAGCGCAAATCCCTATTTCACTTCGGTTGATGGTGTTTTATTCAGCCGCAATATGACGCGTATTGTGCAGTACGCGCCTGGCAAGTCTGGCGACCGATACATTATACCCGATTCGGTTACTGAAATTGCGCCCTATGCGTTTTACGGCAGTTGCGAACTGAAGTCGGTAGTCATACCCGATGGAGTTGTCAGTATTGGCGAAATGTCTTTCGGGTATTGCAAAGAATTAGAATCGGTTACAATTGAGCCGTCGGTCAGAACGATTGGGGCTGCCGCGTTTGCCAATGGCCATAGTCTGAAATCGATATTCATTCCGAAATCGGTGGAGAAAATCGGCTCTGGAGCATTTGCGTATTGCTGGGAACTGAAAATCAGGTGTGAATCTGAATCGAAGTCCGAAAGTTGGGACGAGTGTTGGAATATAAATGAATGCCCCATTGTCTGGAATGTAGAATCTTAATATTTATCATTATATCAATCAGTAAATCAATAAATAACATTGCTATGACTATCAAAGAATTTTTAGAAAGTCGTCTGATTCAGAATATTGAATGGGAGATTATTCACGCCTACAATCAGCATCCAATAGTCCTTCGTCCCGATGGCTTTGGCGGAAGACATTTGCTTGAGGCAAGGAAAATCATTATCAACGATTTCGCGCTGCAGCACCAAGCGGAGTTGACGCCCGACATAATCGCCTTCAACGATGCCCTGCGCGAGGCTCTTCGCCGAACTTACCAACGGACAAAAGAAGTTTACGATGTCTGCAAGGTGTTGGGCGATGTAAGCGTAAACGCAGAGTGCTATATGGATGGCTACCCACCGCTGCACCCCGTGCAGAATGAGGACCGCGAGGAACTTTGGGAAATACTCACCGACGACAGTTGGAATCCTGGGTATTCTTTTGGTGTTGGCTCTATTGGATTTCCTGTTGAAGACAGTTTTAGCGATTTGATTGGCGGCGAGGACGACAACTGGAACGAGCACCTTGACCCGCAACTGACCGCCGACCTGCACCTGATTATGCAGTTCCACACGCTTTGGGAGCATTCGGGCTTCGCAATCACCGATTTAATCTATTGCCGCGATTTCAACAGCGGTTTCGAAGTGGATTATTCGGAATGCAATATATTGAGTAATAAGTTATAGGTTAATAAGTTATAAGTTTTTGGGTATGAAAGAAGACAAACATTTTGAACCGCAGATTACCGACAATGAGAGAGAAATGGATAGTATTCTCAAAGGATTAAAATACCATATCGAAATTGACAAAAATGGATTTGGTATACGTGTTATTGATAATATGACTTATGAGGAATTTGTTGAATATCTTGAATCACAAGGGTGTATCAATATTAAAGATGTCAAATGGTAAAAAGACGAGAACATTTAAAACCAAAAATATGGAAAAGATAAAAGATGCAGTGATTCCGATGAGTGAAGAACGCAGACAAGAGATGTTAAGATATCGTCAAATGTCTAATGATGAACTTGTGCCTATTTGTAAGAATTGGACTAAACGTGATTGGATAGATTATCATACTTGTACAGGAACAATGACGGTAGAAGAGTTTTATCAAAGATTCCTTAATTGTTGTTTAGATGACAAGGCCGAAGGCCTGGCAAAACATAGCCGTGGGTGTAAACCCGCGGATGCGGAATGCCAACAAAGCCGAACCCCGAAGGGGTGAAATAGAAAAAAACTGAAAATTTTCAAAACCTGCGCAGCAATCTCGCGCACCTTGCGGTTTTCTTTGCGGTGTCAAAAACATAAAACTGTACGACTATGGTAACGAAAAACACACAAAAACGGGCGGTTTTTAATGGCGAAGTCAAATCGTTTGAAAGTTGGCTAAACCAAAACGAGGATGCGGAAATATTGTGTATTTCAGGCGAATACAGCGATGACGATGTTAAGAAAATGTCAGAACTGTTGTCATTTTGCCAAACGGTGATGGTTGACATTAGCGAACTAAATACGCAAAGAAAAGATTATGAGGACGATATAACTGACGACACTTTCAAAGATGAGATTTATCTTCTTGAGAAAATGATACTTAACAAAAAGTACGGCAGCGTTTTCAAAGTCTGCAACCGTATGGCTTTCAGCAGCGACGGACTGATTTGGGTTCACGTGCCAGTTGATTCCGCCGTTGAAATACCCAGTGGCGTTGAAATCATTGGGCGGTATGCCGCTTGCGGAAACAAAGTTGTTGATTATTTGATATTTCCAACGTCAGTCCGCATAATTGATGACAATGCGTTCAGTGATTGCGAGAATCTTGAAAGTGTGAATATGCACAATGGAATTACCGCTATCGGCGAATGCAGTTTTGATGGCTGCCCGATTGAATACTTGCGACTCTCAAACAGTCTGAAAATAATACCCGCTTGCTGTTTTGCGGGCAATTATCTTACAAATGTTGTCATACCTTCTTCGGTAAAGAAAATTGAAGCCAGCGCCTTTCACGCCAGTCATTTAAAGGAACTGCGATTGCCTGAAGGTGTGGAATCAATAAAGTGCGATGCCGTATGGTCGCCAGGTTATGTCTGGTTTCCGTCCACTATGCGCGAGATTGACAAAGATTTCTTTTGCGACGCACCAATTCAGGGGCGCGATGAGGAAACCCCATACATAGATGTTGATGAACGTAATCCGTGGTTTTTCAGCAAAAACGGAACATTATTCAGCCGTGATAATCCTGATAAACCTTATTTGGGATGCCCTTATAACGGATACAAATGGCGTGAGTGAGTAGGTAGATGTAACATTTTTAAGCCATACAAAAAAATTATTCTAAAAAAAACAAACCTGTACCTGAATCTCGCACACCCTACATTTTCCTTTGCCCCGTGAACATTAAAAAAGATGACTATGAAAACAAGCAAATCAAACTCTAAAAACCGCCGCCGAAACGTTGCTGATTGTCCCGCCGAGTATTTCTTCAATCCTAACTACGACCACAACAGCGATTACTACACTTTGGAGAATGAACACGGTGAAACACAGGCGGATATGGATGTCGTCAGGAAAATAATCGATGACAACAAAGAACAAGGTAGCGGCCGCTTGACTGGTCGTTTTTGGGTGAATGAATAATTGTTAAACCATTTAAAATCAATGATTATGAGCAACACTTTAATTGACAGAGAGAAAAGCGTAACTGATAGTTTCGGTGTGGTTTATAGTGCCGACGGCAAGCAATTGCTGAAGTGCACAAACAAAGATTTGTGCGAGTATACTATACGTGAAGGAACGGAGGAAATTTGCGAAGGTGCGTTTGGTTTCAATTTGCAGTTGAAAAGTATTGCTATTCCCGATTCTGTGAAAATCGTAGGGCAAAGAGCGTTTGCTTTCTGCACGTCTTTGCGGCAAATCACAATCCCCGATTCTGTGAAAATCATAGGGCTAAGAGCCTTTTCTATGTGCAAATCTTTGCAGCAAATCACTATTCCCCAATCAGTGTCAACTATTACGTACGGAACCTTTTCGAAATGCTTTTCATTACGTCAAGTAACAATTCCCGATTCCGTTACAGCCATTGCAGTTTGTGCATTTATCGATTGCTATTCATTGGAACAAATCACTATCCCCGATTCGGTAGATACCATTGACAAAAGTGCTTTTCAAAGTTGCAAATCGCTGAAGAAAATCACAATCCGTGGCCATTGTGCCGACAAAACCAAAAATCTACTGTCGGAAGAATTGCAAAAGATTGCTGAATGTATGGAGTGAAAAGGCTTTGTGTCTCTTGAGAACAAAATTCAACTCATTATGAGCAGAAGCAGAAAAAAGATTGCAGGCGGCACGTGGGCTTGCTGTAAATCGCAGAAGATTGGCAAAAAGATTTGCCACCGTAAATTCAGACGCCGAAACGATTTATTCAAGATGTGGCAGGCCGTGCCGTCGTGGGATTTGGGCGGCGAGGGAAAAGGTTTTTACAGGTTGGATAAAGATTCCGATTTGTATAAGCAAGCGATAAGGAAATGACTAAAACTCTGGAGGACAAAACAATGGACAAATGCACAGTTTATTACGAAGCGTGGCAGATGCAGTGCTGTGGCAAGCCGTTTCGCATTGGCAGCAAGGTGAAATGGACTGCCACCATTCCCGAGGGCAAAAGAATCCGCAACGGAATGGCAATCGATTTCTGCGAGGAGCACCATATTGGCGAAACGCACCGCATTGCGGGAACCGTGACTCGAATCGTGTCCGAATGTTGCGAGTCGCCAGCCAAAGAAACTGACGGGCAAGGTTGTTCTATGATTTACAACGAGTTGCAGTCGGCCAACGGTTGGGAGAGGGAATTGGCGGATGACGAAACAACCCGACGCTCGTTTTCGGGCTATATTGTTGAACTGAAAGATGTTAAAGTTGAACCGATTGAAGATTCAAAAATCGAAAATCAATAAATCACAAACACTATGTGGAGCAAAACAAGACAAATATTGAAAAGCAGGCTTGCCGATAGTTTGAAAGGCCGTGTCGATTACCATTACGATGTATATCGTACGATAATCAACAAAGAAAAACCTGATTGGCATATGGAAATGCACGTGTTTTCAATCATAGTTGATGGTGAAGCGTGGCTTTGTACCAATCCTGAAGCCTATGCCCTTAAATCGCGTAAAGGTTTTTCTAACAAAAATGCCGAAGATGAAGTAGTTCGAGAAACGGGCTTGATTGGTGGTGGCTGGTGGTGGACTGAAGCAACAAAGTATATCCACCCATATTTAAACGAACTGTCTATCAACGAGGCGCTTACTCACGACAATTACTTCATTCGCCTTTTGGCCGTTCTCGACAGCCGCATTGGCAAGCGCCGCCTGCGCCCGCTGCTCGACAATATCGACAACGAGCCCGAATGGTTCCGCAAATGGATTCGGCTGCGCTGTGAGGCGGAAGGGTTGTGCGGAAAGGTGGAGAATGTGAGTGTTGAGCAAATTGAGGAATCAAAAATCGAAAATCAATAAATCAGAAATACTATGTGGAGCAAAACAAAATGGGCACTTGAGCAACGTCTGGCTGACAGCCTGAAAAATAGAGTGAGTTTTAGTTTTTCGGTGAAGCGGACATTTTATTCTGAACTTCACGTGATGTATATTCACGTTGACGGCGATGTATGGTTCGCCAGTAGTCCAAATGCTTTTGAGGAGAGGAAAAAAAGAACAAAAGTAATTGGTAATAGCGATACGGCTCAAATTGAGGTGGTTCGCGACACAGGTTTTGTGGGTGTTGGTAAACTTGAATATCCCGAATATGCCGTAACGAATTATATTCACCAATACCTGAACGTTCTTTCAGCCGACGAAAGCCTGACCCACGACAACTATTTCATTCGTCTGTTGGCCCTGCTCGACAACCGCATTGGCAAGCGCCGCCTGCGCCCGCTGCTCGACAATATCGACAACGAGCCCGAGTGGTTCCGCAAATGGGTTCGGCTGCGCTGCGCTGCGGAAGGATTGCGCGGGAAGTTAGTGCAAGGCCAGGCGGACCAGTCTGGCGAGGGGATGTGAAATCGGAATTGAAAATCTGTGCAAAAAACTTGCACAGTTCAAAATTATCGCTACTTTTACAATACTCTTTCGAGAGTGTTCTTTGAGTGAATGTGTATCAAGAGTCGGCCACGAGCCGCCCCAACCGAGCACCATAACGCCACGGTGGGAAAACGATACGAATTGATTGTTTAACTATTAATTAAAAGTGATTATGGAAAATCAGAAATTTCAGCACCCTGAGGGGAAAATCCAGTTGATGAACGGAACGTTCATTGATTGCTATCCGTTGCAACAGACTCAAAACGAGATTGATAACTCGTTTCGTCTCGACAGTACAGGCGAGTATCTTGTTATTAGTCGCAAAAAAAGAACGCCGCAGGAAATCGAACAGCGGGAGGCGGAAGATGCCAACGCCAAGCAGGCGGAAGACAACTTCGCCGCCAACGCCTTTCTTTTTTTCGACAACCGCGAGCGGATTTTGGCCGACAGCCGTATGTTTCTGGCACCCGTGCCCGTGCAGAACGGCCTGATGTACACTGGCACAAGCGGATTTCAAAAGCCCACGTTGGGCGTTTACATTGAGTGGTGGCAGAATTGTCTGTTGTCGAATATTACTGACAGACGCGACCATTGGTTCATTTATCAGTTTGGTGGCAGTCCGTTGACTGGTAGGAATATCAGCAAAATGGTGAATGCAAGTGGCGAAAAGCGAGAACTTAACATTATGTCATTTAGCCATTTGTGGCGGCAGTTTGTCGAAATCAACAGGCGCTACGACGATGCCAAAAAACGATACGAGGCTTACACTATTGATAAAGTTATTGAATTGCTGAAAAGCGACGCACGCACGATTGACACCCGTCTGAAAAGCGACGCCTTCTTTCTGACGCAGGAAATTGAGCGCAAAAAGGCCGAATTGGAAAAGAAGATGTATGATTCGTCTGAACGCGAGAAATATCGTCAGACGCTAATCGAGTTCGACGAGCAGTACAAGGAACTATCAAAACAGTTGTCTTTCAACAAGTTTGCGCCAGTAAGATTTTGGATTGATATCCACAAAATCCATAAAAACCTATCGGCTATTCTGCCTACTAACGAATGCAAGCGATTGTATGTCAGTTTTTTGCAATACGTTGTTGATGCTTTGAAAAAGGAAACCGAACAAATCGCAGAGCGTGAGGCCGAAAACCGCAAACAGCAGTTTTTCGCGGAGATAGAAGCGCGGAAAGATGCTGTGGTGAACTTCTACATTGAGTATCAGGCTCGTGAAAAGCAGTTGGAAGAATATGAAAAGCAATACAAAGCCGAAGAGGCCGAACTGAAACGCCGTCTGCGCGCGGGCTCTATCGGCAACAAAGGCTACCAGAATGCCTTCACGCCGCTTCGCAAGAAGATGGAGCAAATTCGATTCGATTTAGACCATTTTAAGGTGAAGTCGATAAACGAGATTTTTGAACGCGGTGATTCAATTTCCGACGGAGGTTATTTTGAATACATTAAGGATTTCTTGAAAGCGCGAAAGTGATGTTTTGTGACCTGTGGCAAAAAAATCTTCAAACCTGCGCAGCAATCTCGCGCACCTTGCGGTTTTCTTTGCAACGTTTTAAGTAATGACGGCGAAGAATAAAAGCAGAAAAACTATATTTGTGATGCAAATACTACAATGAAGTCGGAAGAATGACGGATTCCAACGAAATAGTACTCTATCAGCCAGACGATGCTGTGAAACTCGAAGTGCGGCTCGAGGATGAGACTGTGTGGCTTAACAGGAATCAGATGGCTGCATTGTTCGGACGCGATGTCAAAACAATTGGCAAGCATATTGCTAACGCACTTGCAGAAGAGTTGGCTGAAATTCCAACTGTCGCAAATTTTGCGACAGTTCAAATTGAAGGCGGAAGAGAGGTAAAACGCAATGTTGAATATTACAATCTTGATATGATATTGTCGGTTGGCTATCGCGTAAAGTCGCAGCAAGGTGTGTTATTCCGCCAGTGGGCGAACCGCGTGCTGAAAGACTATCTGCTGAAAGGTTACGCCATAAACCAGCGACTGACAAAAATCGAGAACCAGTTGGAGAGCCAGCAGAACCTGCTTGCCCAGCACTCTGAGAAAATCGATTTCTTTGTGCGCACCGCACTGCCGCCCGTTGAGGGAATTTTTTACGACGGCAATATGCTTGAGCCTTTTGGGTTTGTCAATGGTTTGATACGTTCGGCCAAGCAACGCATTGTGCTGATTGACAATTATGTTGACGAAACCATTCTGCTTCGGTTGGCCGAACGCAGCAGCGGAGTGAAGGCGCGAATCTGCACGCAGCAGACTTCGCCGTCGTTCAAGGTGGCGCTGCAGCAGCACAACCAGCAGTATGAGCCAGTGGAACTGACCGTTTTCACAAAATCGCACGACCGTTTTCTGATTATCGACAACGACGTTTACCACATTGGCGCGTCAATCAAAGATTTGGGCAAGCGGTGGTTCGCATTCTGCAAGATGCAAGTGTCGGGCAGCGAGATTTTAGAGAGACTTAATTAGATGAAACATAGAACACTAAAAAACACTATTGAATGAAGTAAAAACAAATTTGATTTAACATATTTATTAACAAAGCATTAGCTATTATTCGCATTCAAAACAAAAGCCTCGCAAACTCTTGATTTGGAGAAAAGAATAAAGCTATTCACGTAGGGCGTGCCGCTCTCGTTGCACAATATAAAGTTGATGCTCATACCGATAAGGTGTGGGCTGAATCTAATTGTGCAGCGGAGTTCAAGCGAGGCTCTTCGTGAATGCGATAGAAAGGTTCACACCTTTCTTATTGATTCTTTTCAAGTGATTGATAGTCAGTGCATAAAACTATCAATCACTATGGCAAAAAAAAGTTTTAGAGAAGCAAAAGTCGCCAAGAAAGATGAGTTTTACACTCAACTTGCTGACATTGAGAACGAACTGAAGCATTACAAGCAGCATTTCAAAGGGAAAACGGTGCTTTGCAACTGCGATGACCCGCGCGTGTCGAACTTCTTCCACTATTTCAGTTACAACTTTGAGCAGTTGGGACTTAAAAAGTTGATTACCACCTGCTATAAGAGCCAGGAACGCGATTTGTTCAGCCAAAACAATAGCGAAAAGGCTATTTGGCTTGAATATTATGGCGACAAAAACAATAACCGAGTGCCCGACCCAGAAGAAATTGGAATTCATTATTTCAACGGAGACGGTGATTTTCGCTCGGCGGAGTGTATTGAACTGCTGAAAGAAGCTGATATAGTGGTGACAAATCCACCATTTTCTCTTTTCCGTGATTATGTAGCACAGTTGGTGGAGTATGACAAAAAGTTCGTAATTGTTGGCCACCAAAATGCTATTACATACAAAGAAATATTTCCGTTAATCAAGGAAAACAAAATTTGGTTGGGGTATGGCTTTAAAGGCGGTGCAGGTCATTTTATTAGCAAATATGAAGATACTGCAACTGCAGGTGACCACCGCGAAGGAATGATTCGAGTATCGGGTGTCAATTGGTTTACTAATCTTGAAATACAAAAACGTCACGAAGATTTAATATTGTACAAATCTTACAATCCTGAAGAATATCCAACTTATGATAATTATGACGCTATCAATGTTGATAAAACAAGTGATATACCTATGGATTATTATGGCGTTATGGGGGTGCCAATCACGTTTTTGGATAAATATAATCCAGAACAATTTGAGATATTAACATTGGGTATAGGGGAAGGTAATTTCACACCAACAAAAAAATATCAAAAGTTTAGGGACCCAATAACAAAGGAATTTATTTCTGACAAAAGGGATTATTTACTTTATATTAAGAATGAAAACGGCAAATATTTAACTTCAGATAATTATCGAGTAGATAAATGCTACGCCCGCATTCTAATCCGCCGCAAGCAACCAGTCAATTATGCTCAACCCGATGAGCAGTTGGCACAGGCGGCAGAACCGCAGGCTAAATACAAGGAATAATAACCTTAAAATCAAAAAGATATGAAAATTGAATTGAACAAAATCTCTGTCCGCGATTTGGCAAACGGCTACGCCGACAATGCAGAAAATGGAGTTGTGGCTTATGGAGGAAAACTAGATGTTCGTCCGCCCTATCAGCGCGAGTTTGTTTATAAAGACAGCCAGCGCGAAGCAGTAATCGACACGCTCACGCAAGGCTTTCCATTGAATGTTATGTATTGGGCCACCCGCGAGGACGGAACATTCGAAATTGTTGATGGTCAGCAACGTACAATCAGTATTTGCCAGTTCATAAATGGCGATTTTGCTTATATGATGCGCTATTTCCACAATATGACGGATGATGAGAAAGAGCAGATTCTGAACTACGAGTTGCAGGTTTACATTTGCAGTGGCACCGTTAGCGAAAAACTGCGCTGGTTCCGCACCATTAATATTGCAGGCGAGAAACTAACGGAGCAAGAGTTGCGCAACGCCGTTTATTCGGGTTCGTGGGTAAGCGATGCCAAGCGCTATTTCAGCAAAAATGGTTGCCCCGCTTCAAAAACTGGCGGCGATTATTTAAGCGGTTCGGCAATCCGTCAGGATTACCTTGAAACAGCCATTGATTGGATTTCGCACGGCAACATTGACATTTATATGGCAAAACACCAGCACGACCCCAACGCCGTTGAACTCTGGAACCACTTCAGCAGCGTAATCAATTGGGTTAAAGCGGTTTTCCCGAAGTATCGAAAAGAGATGAAAAACGTTGACTGGGGGCCGTTGTACGAAAAATACCACAGTCAGAGTTGGGATGCGAATAAGTTGGAAACCGAAGTCAAACGTTTGATGGCTGACAGTGATATTCAAAGGAAATCAGGTATTTACCCTTATATTTTCGATGGCAATGAGCGCAATTTGGGCATTCGGGCCTTCGATGATAATACGAAACGTGAGGTTTACGAAAAGCAAAACGGCATTTGCAAGGTTTGCGGCAAACATTTCAAAATTGAAGAAATGGAAGCCGACCACATAACCCCGTGGCGCGCAGGAGGCCGCACTGTGGCCGAAAACTGCCAGATGCTCTGCCGTGACTGCAACCGTCGCAAAAGCGGTAAATAACCGTCGCGAAAGCGCCAACCACAACCAAAAAAGCGGAAATTCCCAAGCGCGGGAAATCCGCTTTTTTATCTGTGTAAATCAGTGTTTTCTGTGTTCCCGATAACTATCGGGGCTGCGCGAAAACAGCCGCAAACAAAAAGCGGGGATTAGAAACTCCAATCCCCGCTTTAAATATCAGATTATCAAATTAATTCTGGTCCTTCAGAATCACATCGTGA
>Ga0247611_10008912_pt1 | contig 12223 bp, 11 predicted proteins | sample 177DNAGHGhighgp2_FD_192422 | JGI IMG/M metagenome (GOLD analysis project Ga0247611, IMG submission 192422) | Sheep rumen microbial communities from Palmerston North, Manawatu-Wanganui, New Zealand - 1770 DNA GHGhigh gp2 | ecosystem: Host-associated > Mammals > Digestive system > Stomach > Rumen... | reverse complement strand
AGGGGGATTGAGGGGGTCTTCCTCCCCCTAAACAGGGGGATTGAGGGGGTCTTCCTCCCCCTAAACAGGGGGATTGAGGGGGTCTTCCTCCCCCTAAACAGGGGGATTGAGGGGGTCTACAAACCTCGCTCCATCATCGGGACGAACCCAGAACACCTTAAACGTCGTCTCATACTCAGGAAACTTAGCCAGATATTGCTTAGTGACCTCCTCCTCAATTTGCTTCTTATAGGCTGGATCTACCAAGGCGATACAAGCACCCTTGAAACCGGCACCACTGAACCTGCCACCATAGACACCGGGCAGTGAACGCATGATGTCGTAGATGGCTATCAACTCTGGACTGCCGCACTCGTAGTTATGGATACTGCTCTCACAGGAGTCGAACGACAACTTACCGAAGAGTTTCAGGTTACCCGTCTCCCATGCCGTCACACCCTGACGCACCCTTCTGTATTCCGAATAGAAATGCTCGGCACGACGGGCAAAACGGGCTGGCATGGCAATCTTCGTCTTCTCATACGTTGCCTTGGGAATATCCCGCAAGAACGTCTTGTCAAATGTCTTCAAGGGCTGGTCGGTATACGCCAACATGTTCCATGCCGCCGTCTTACACTCATACACCCTGAGGTTATAGTCGGAGTTCACCAACGAACGGGTCAGACCAGAGAAGAAGATGCCGATCTCGAACGGAAGAGACTCTCCTAAATCCTCCCTGCTTAGGGAGGACTTGTCTCCTCCCCCTAAACAGGGGGAGCTAGAGGGGGTCTTACCAAAAGGTATCAGCCTGTATTCATTCGAATCACAATCCAGGAACAAAAGCTGATTCTTTTTACCCAGTGCGATACAAGCCTGATCCAACAGACCGTTGTTCAGTCCGATATACTCACGCTCTGCCTCCGACGCAATCTTCACCACCTCGAAAGGTTGCAGGGTGATATCGTTCGCCTTGGCGAAAGCCATCACATAGGCTATCAACACTGCAGCGGAAGACGACAGACCACCGACAGGCAGTGAACCTTGTATCACACCGACGATACCCCGTTTCAATTCAAACCGCTTCTTCAGCGCATACTTGGCACCACGGGCATAGTCACCCCAATGGCGCTCCTTTACCTGCGTCGGGGCATCAATGTCAAAGTCCACCACCCCCTCAAAAGTCCTCGACTCCAAGTGCACATGGTTTGCGGCATATTCTCCTCCACAGGGGGATTGAGAGGGTCTTTCTCCCCCTAAACAGGGGGAGCCAGAGGGGGTCCACCACAGGTCCACACCCTTGTCAATGGCAAAACCTGTCACCAGTCCATGCTGGTGATCCACATGAGCACCTAAGGGACATACCCGATAAGGTGAGAAAATATGATACTGATACTGTTCCATCATTTGTTTTTAGTCTCTTTTCATATTTTTTGAGAATTCTCGAAATAAAGCCCTATTCCTTTTGTATCTGGATCATTCGCAAACCGAATAGCCCTATTCATCTCACTTGCTTTTTTACGAGGGTAGGAATTACTAAAACAAATATGCGCAGACACATCTGTAGCCAAGGTCCACAAATCTACACCCTGACAGCGGAATATTTTGACAGTATTCCTTAATTGACTCTCTGCTTTAGCATAATTCTTTCTGACATTTTTGACAGATGTCGCATTCGTCTTAAATTCCAACAGATTAAAATTATCGTCGTAGAAAAAAGCACAGTCACACTGCCCGCCAGGTCGCGCCACTAACAACTTGTTGTCAATTTGCAATAAGTCAAAAGTGACACCATGGGGATTTCTGATGTCAAAACCTGGATTGGCTGTTGAGGTTGAGAATATAGAATACCCTCCAGAAGTATCAATAACATGCTCAGACTTGGAAGAAGTCAAGATAAAGGATTTGATGTGAGGGTATACCCCTTCCAACACTTTCACAATCTGCGCTAAACTTGCCATCTTATTGTCTACGTAATTCCCCTATGTACAACTTATACAACTCATTAAAACGCCCAGCGATAACATCTGATACAGAATCTAAGTAGTTTTCACTAATGAGCCCTGTGTCGGGATCCTTCAACGATTGTAGTCTTCCATTCTCAATAGCATATACTGACAGGTCATGGGGATCAATATAAACTCCTCCAGTTATCATTTCCACCTGCTCTGTAAGGTTTTCAAACTGTACCAGTTTTCCTGCTAACAGGAGATTATTGATAGCGGCCAAAATATAAGGGCTATGGGTTGTCAAAGTAACACTATGTCGCTTTTCTCTTCTGTTACAACAACTAACAATATAATTCAAAAGAGCCTCCTGTGTCTCAGGGAAGATATTGATTTCAGGCTCTTCTATCACAAAACATGTCTGCCGAGTAGAAGTTATACCCGATATACTATCCAACACATCCAAAATCATTTTTCCTGTTACCTCTCCACTTCTCTGCTGAATCAAGTAATCCAATAATTTCTTCGTATCATATTTTTCATTTGATTTACGCAGATTCTCCGCCACCTTAGGATCATAGAAAACATCGGTGAAAAAATCCATTGTTACTGTTATAGGTATCACAGACTGCAAACCACTTGACCCCTGATTCAAATTAATAGCATAAGTTTTACCATCTTCATGAGAGTCAATCCTATTAACTTTCTTTCCATTTTCATTCTCATAATAATAGTTGATATCCAGGTTCAATATGTCTTGCTTATTATCCTCTCCAAAAACATCCCTTGCAATCTGCCAATCCGTTGAGAAACTTTTCAAGTTATTGGCTCCTCCTATACTGTCCGAATAAACAACGATGTTACGTTCAGCAGGGATATATAATATTTTATTCCGATGGTACTTATTCTTCTTTTTCTTGATACTGCAGTTAGTTCCCTCTAAGGAGATCGTCACCACATCAGATTCATATTTTATATAAGAATCCTTATTAAAATAACCCTTCATATTATGGAACTCTTCCAAGTTCTCTCGAAATGCTATCTCATAGTCAATAATATCGTTATAAGGATGTGTAGCCACCTCCTTTTCCATCCAAAGACAATGGCTGATAATTTTAGCCAACGTACTTTTTCCGCTACTTTGTTTACCTATAAAAACATCAAATCGGTTCAAAGTAAGTTTCAAATCCACTAATGGACCTATCTTTTTAACTTCAAGTTTTGCCATAATATTATTTTTCTACTTGCAAAGATAAAAATTAATTATTAAATACACAAAAAATAGCACATTAAAATATCATACACAAAAAGTTCCATATATCTTAAACAAAAACTCATCCGCCTAATAACAAAGAGCCACCGAACCTACTGAACGTCAAAAATTAGACCGATTTTAAAAGACACCGTTATTTTTAGCGATATTCAAATCAAAAAGTGCCACTTTTCAACCCGTTTGGAGACATAAAGCCTCCATCAACCCCCTAAACAATTATTGATAAATAATCACAGAAGCAGCAGAGTTCATAGCCTCCCTACTCATCTGCTCACTTTGACGAATAGACTCTCTCATATATTTACTGAAGTCCTCCGTATAATCTGGCTGGAAAGGCTATTCACCTTCAGCCGTTACCCTGTAACCGAGATATTTTGTCCCTTGCTTCTATGGGAACTTCGCCATAATCCTCCACGTGGAAAGAATGGAAACAACACCCTATCTCACACATAAACACCATATAACGCTGGTGTTTGTTGTCATACCAGAAAAGCCTGCGGTCACCAGACACACCAACAGCCTTATGCAACATTTCTGAGGCTTCCTCGCGAGAACAATACAAGATAGACACAGGATTCCCCTTTTGTTGAGATTGGGCACCTACACCATTCTCTCCATGCTTTTTGTTCCAATGATATTGGCGCTCAGGCCGTCTATTTGTCTCAAGCCACCCTGCCATCTCACGAACATTCATTTCAAGACAGGAGAAACGAAATAACTTGTCAAATATCGAAACCACTATCTCATCCGTATTGACAGAAAATTCCCCTTTGTTCAAAATGCCATAGGTAGATTGGTTATCAGAATTACATCTTGCTGCTATCTCGCATAAGGTATCTCCAATAATGACCTTGCCTTTAAATTTGTATGTCTCATCGCCCTGCCTAACACCATCACGCCAATTTTCACAGTTTTTCAAGGCATCAAGCAGCAAGGCAGAAAGTCCCAGATAGTCATCGTTCTTGTCAAGAAGTTTTACTATTGTACTCAACTCTGCTCCGTCATAGAAGGTCTCGTAATCTTCATAATCAAAGAACTGCTCTGTATCAATCAATGACGCAACGATGGCTTTTACAGATTCAGGATTCACCGTTTGATACACCTTCAGATAGAAGGGATTCGATATCGATGAATATATATGTGGCAATAATATGAAAAAATTTGAATTCTCCATTTCAAATATCCATCAACAGGTGGAGGTCTTTCGTGAACTGATCAAAGAACCCTTTTGGTGGTCGCTTAATATGCCCCTTATCCGAAATTCGGAGTAGCACAGGAACCGCCACATGGTCAGCCTCATTACGTTCGAAGAAATAGACTGACACATCACGTGGGGAGACTTCACTTTGATGAATAGCCACAAGTCCTCCATTTAAAATATGATCGCTATGAGTTTCAAGTATTACCTGTACACCATGACCGACCGCCCGTGTTATCAAATCCATCAGCACAGACTGCCCAGTAGGGTGAATATGCGCCTCAGGATTCTCAATAATTATGAGAGAATCTTTCTTTGAAGAAAGCATAGCCACGAGTATGGGCAACACATATGTAATACCAAACCCCGTATTCATGGCTGTAACATCATCTGTCATCGTATTCTGGTCACGGAAAAATTTGTATTTCAACATAAAATCCTGTTGCTGTGACTCTATCTTAACCTGAATGTTAGGAGAAATCCGTCGCATCCAAAGGTCAACTTGGCTTCCCAAATCGTAACTGAATGTACCATCATCATTAGGTAGAGCCAGTTCCTTAATGACTATATCATCTTTCTGGTATTGAAAGAGAAAGTTGACAGCATATTCGCATTGTCCCATCTCTTTGGAAATCTGCCTTCGTGTCTTCACGATTGAAGTGTCGCGCCCATAACTTTTTTGTGGACCAAATCTGAAAGCACCAATATACTGGAAGTCATTAGTAAAAAGCGAGAGAGAAACGTCATTATCATTTTTATCCTTTCGTAAAAGGAATGTCTCGTTTATATCCTCTGGATAAAGGAATTCCCACTCTGACTTTTTCCCATTCGAGTCATTGACGGTTAACTTCAGCATATCACTGTCAGAGGTCTGGCAAGCCAGTTCTCCTGCAGAGCCTAAGTTACAAAGGTCGCCTTTCAAGTTCAAGCCTGTCGCCAGATCGCTAGACAAGAATGACTGCCGCAACAAAAGTAGAGCCTGAACAATAGAAGACTTGCCCATTCCGTTTACACCTGTAAGCACTGTCAGTCCTCTCATTCCCAACTCAGTATGCTTGTGTAATTTGAAATTGTCTATTATTAGTTTCTCAATCATGACCTATCACCTCATTGATTATATTTTTAACATCTCCGAAACGTTTTGTTACTCTTGCTCTACCCGCAGTGCCGCTGGTTATAGCAGCCACAAAATCCGTATCACCAAAAAGACTATTAAATTTCATCTTGAACTCATCTGCCTTACTCGCAAGGCAAGCCCGTTCCCCATCTTTGAGCCATGCAACATTGACAGCAAGCGAATCGAAAAGTGCTTTTGAGATAGGTTTTCGCATCTCACCTCCAACCGACGGTTTTCGAAACACCTCATTGCCAAAAATATCATGACAACATCTTATGGACTTCTCAAACACATCAACCAGATTGTCCAACATCTCTCCAGTAAAATCACCGAGTTGCACCATACAGTCATTGAGAAACATATCCAAGTCGCCGTAGTACTTATCATAATTCAGATAAAATGCCACAAAACGATTTGCGAAATCTCGGTCGCTCATTCGTTTTGGGGATATGTTGCACACATTTCGGAACATAGGCGTTTCAGCTAATCGTTTGATGAACTTGGCCGGTTTTCCTGGGTTAAGAGCATTTCGCATCTCCTGTGCCGTCAATGGTATTCCTCCAGTATTCACTCTCTGGAAAATCACGTATTTTACCTTCACAGGCGTTGTCTTTCTTAAAGTGTTTATCGTAATCTTCAGTTTATTAATCCTACGTTTATCGTTCTGACCCAACTCATCGTAACATTTTCCTTTATAATTATCCTCCAAAAATTGGAGGTTCTCCAGATGTAAAGGCTTCTCCTTTTCAAGAATAAAGTCTTTCAGTGCAGAGATACGTTGCAATCCGTCTATTATTTGCAATTTGCCCGTCTCAGCATCTTCGCTGAAATAGAATGATGGTAAAGGCAAGCCTAACAATACAGATTCTATTAAACGACTTTTCTTAGCCTTATCCCACACTGTTGCAGCCCTTTGGAAATCAGGAGCCAGATCTATCTCATTATCTCTTAGTTGTTCTATAAGAAAGCCTAGATTGACCGTAGCAATATCTACGTCAATTTTGTTCGGGTCAAATGTTTTTTTTATTTCCTCTATCTCCTCCTGATTCTCTTCTTCAACGGCAGAGTAGATATCTTCTATTTCCAGCATAAGCAAAACGTTTTCCAAATTGTTGGCTACAAAATTACTTTATTTCTTTCAATTCACCAAATTTTAATAAGGAAAGATTCCATCGAAGATTCAACTTCAAAATACGACTATGCCTGCAAAGATGTGTTTGAACTCACCTTAGAAAAGTCTTCCGCTTTAAGATCAAATCTTTTGACCTTAGAAGATAAAGGGTTAACAGCCAATTCTTTTTTAAGAAAGTGTCAGAGACGATTATTGACGTATAGCCCCAAAAGGATGCCCTTTCAGGTATATTCTACCGAGTAATAGAATATACTGAAAATCAGCGTATTACAAAGAGTAAATAAGACTCTGGCTGATTTAACTGATTTAAGTTTTCTAAACTACTATATATAACATTTATTTAAAGGCCTCCTAAATAAATACTATATATTAATAGTTCGCACATGTTAAATCAGTAAAATCAGCCAGAAGCATCTAACCTACTGAACATCAAAAGATTAGACCGATTTTAAAAGATATCGTTATTTTTAGCGATATTCAAATCAAAAAGTGCCACTTTTCAACCCGTTTGAAGCCTCCAAACGGGTCAAATAAAGCCTTCATTCACCCCTAAAAACAAGAACCTGCGCCTGGCAGAGGTGCCGGGCGCAGGTTCTGAAATAGGGAAATATGAGTTATTTAATCGATACCTTTCTCTTCACGGATTCTCCCTACCCAATCCGCATATTCATTCTCATCATACTCGACAGTTGGTCGAAGACAATAGTAGTTATTGACCATTTTAGTCACCTCCAACTGCTGTTTCAACTGGTTAAAATGCCCCACATTAATCACTGCGACAGGCATCTGCATCTCCTGAGAATACGACGGAGAGACATCCGTCTGCTTAGACAGCAGAAAAGCAGAAATACCGTAGGACACATAAAGACCTACAAGACCATTAAAATAGAGGTGGATACTTTTACCGTCATTCATCACCTCATTCAGTGTAACACCTTCGTTCATATATGTATTTTTCTAATTTACGTTAGTATGCATTCTTATCGTGGATAAATATGGTTTTAGCCGTCAGCCAGATGATACGGATATCCAGCCAGATACTCCAGTTCTCGATATACCAGATGTCACGCTTCACACGCCCCTCCATCTGCCATAGTTCCTTCGTCTCCCCACGGAATCCCGTCACCTGAGCCCAACCCGTCAGTCCCGGTTTCACGAAGTGGCGCACCATATATTTGTCAATCAACTGAGAGTACTGTTCCGTATGCAACAGCATGTGCGGACGAGGACCCACGAAACTCATGTCACCCTTCAGTACATTCAGGAACTGCGGCAACTCATCGATATTCGATTTCCGCATGAAATTACCGAAAGGATATTTCCTCGGGTCATCCTTCGTCGCCTGCAGTTTATCCGCATCTTTGTTAACATGCATCGAGCGGAACTTCAGCATCTCGAAGTCCTTACCGTCCAGTCCTGTACGCTTCTGTCGGAAGAAGATAGGACCAGGACTCTGTATCTTGATGATAGCCCAAATAAACGGGAACATGATCGCTGTAGGGATCAGGAACACCAGTGACGCCATGATATCGAAAGTCCGTTTGACAAACTTATTGACAGGATTCGCCAAAGGTATCTCATACGTCGTATACACCTCCATGTCATCCAGCATCTCCCGTTTCAGGTTCATGCCCAACGACTCTACAGAGACAGGCACATAATAAAACCTGATGACCTTGTGGTCGCAGAACTGTGAGATACGCTTGATGATATCACGGTCACGCCTTGACAGACTCACATACAGTTCATCCCCCAGATGCAGGTTGTCAGGTTCCATCACAATCTTCTGCAGAAACTCCTGGAGCGTTCCCAGCCGCTGTAACGCCTGCTGGTCTTCGACCGGACTTGAAGGCAATATCTCGCCATCCTGCTCTCTCCTCACACCTTTAGAGGAAGAGTGCGTCCATTCCCCTATTTCCGCATCCGCATAATAACCCTTGACGCGATAACCCGTTGTCGGGTCATTCTTCAGTTTCTCATAGATCGTCATCAACTCCGGGTCATTCCCTATAAACGTCACCGTTCGTGAATTCCTACCCATCCTACGGAACCGCTTGACGGCCCATCGCTCTATCAAACGAGAAAGTAACAATAGAACAAAAAAAGGAGGCAGGAACATCAGCATCACCCTACCAGCAGGAATCAGGTAATCCATCGCCTTCAGCAGCACATACGCCACCAATGCCTGAGCACAAACCAGTCCCATGACCCGTCGAAGGATATCCGCCGCCGAGATGATACGCTGATGTACGATGGTCGAGAAGCGCAACTCACTAAGAAACAGAGCCAGGTTGTTACCAAACAAGAACACCCATTTCATTTCCCTTGTCCATTCCTTCACGATGTAGTGATAGTCCGTGAAGAGCCACAGCAACAGATTCAGTACGAAAAAGTCGGCTATAATGATCAGCCACTTAATCGCATCATTCGTTTGATTGTTTGAAGCCATAATATTTCTTATCTTTAATTTTCTCCTCCTACACAGGGGGAGTCAGAGGGGGTCGTATAAAGGGAATCGGCAGCCGCCCATTTTAAAACCTAACTTACTTACGAGAGACGACGGCTGCTTCTTCCCTTATGATTTTAGCGATGCCTCAACCTCCAGAAGAAGTGCCATGTCCGAAAGATAGGCTCACAAAGAGCCTCTGAGGGATATTCCCTCACAAAGTGGAGGTTTCGCCAGTGTTTCAGGAAATACTTCCCCCCTGTTGAGTGCTGTGTTAACCCCGAGTACTTCCCGAAGTTACCACCCTTCAGTATCTCGTTCAGAAGAGTCCTACCCCTCCTCTCATCCACAAGTGCTATCATGAACTGCTCCTCCATGCCGAACACCTCACGCATCACATACATCACAGCCCCGGCAAACTTCCACAGCCCAAGGTATTTCAGTGTCATTTCTAATTTCTCTTTCCTAATTTCTAATTTTGCTGAGGAACGAAGCAAGTAGTAGTAATCCATCATCTGCCTCAACCCAATGCCTTCGTCAAAGAAGTGGTGCATTAGGTGTGACAATTGGTAAATGACATTGAATTCCGATGTCGGAATGGCAATCTGCCCTATTCCATCGGGCAGGGAAACCATGTTTGCGCATTGTGTCTCCCTTTGTTCTTCCGCCCACTGCTGAATACGCTTATTATGGAGCGGATTATTCTTTGCCGTAGGTATAAAGTGAACCTCCACGTCCATATCAGGAAACACAGGATAGTCAATATGTTGATAACGGATTCTTGTCTCAGGGAACCGTCGTTTGACAAAATCCGTCACGACCTTCCTCCTCTCCTTTACACTATATTTAATTGCTGTCCTTTGACCTTCGACCTTCGACCCATGACCTTCGACCTTTGACGTTGGTATCACCCACACATCAATATCGCCAGGAGTACGAGAATACGGAGCAGGATAAAGCAGCGTATTCCCCTGTCCTTTCAGGATACAACTATCAAATCCATCCTTGCGCAGCATCTCCGTCAGTTCCACACACCGTTTATTCATCAGTATGTTCCGCTGCTTGATCTGCTCACTCAGAGCAAACCAAGGCAACAACACCTCCCGGGGAATTTCAATCTTTCCATCCTTCAATTCTTCAATTCTCTGAAACACCACCCCCACTATCGCCTGTTCCTGACAAAAGCAGAACAGCCCTGCCCAGTCCATCTTCTCCATGTTCCTTGGCAGAGCCACCTTATCATTCACACAGCATCTTATGAATTCGATGAATTCATCTTCTCTCATATGATTTCCATTCCCAATACCTTTTCCACGATAGGAGCCATATCATAGTATTTGTATTCAGCCAGACGACCACCGAAGATGACATTCTTCTCCTGAGTTGCTAATGCACGATATTGCTCTGCCAAGGCATTATTACGCTCATCATTGACAGTATAATAAGGCTCCATACCCTCTTTGTACTCTGTTGAGTACTCACGGCTAATCACTGTCTTCTTGCAGTCATATACTTCCTGACCGAACATCTCGAAATGTTTATGCTCGATGATACGAGTATAAGGAACTTCTGCTTCTGTGTAGTTCATGACAGCATTACCCTGATAGTTAGGTGTATCCAAGATTTCTTCCTCAAATGAGACTGTTCGCCACTCCAACTTACCAAGTTTATAATTAAAGTATTCATCTATGGCACCAGTATATACAATCTTGTCAGCGACAGACTCCCAGCAACTGCGATTCTCAAAGAAATCCGTATTTACCTTTGTCTCCACCCCTTCAAGTAACCCGTCAATCAGTTTGTTATATCCACCGATGGGAATACCCTGATACTTATCGTTAAAGTAGTTGTTGTCATGAATAAAGCGTACTGGCAGACGCTTGATGATAAATGCTGGCAGTTCCGTACATTTCCTACCCCATTGCTTCTCCGTATACCCCTTTATCAGTATCTCATAGATATCCTTTCCTACGAGCAATATAGCCTGTTCCTCCAGATTCTGTGGCTGATACACGCCGTCAACTATGAACTGTGAATTATGAACTATGAACTGATTCATCGCCTCCGCTTTCTGCTCTTCTATCTTTGCTTTTGCCTCTTCAGGCGTGAGCACTCCCCACATCTGGTAGAACGTGTTCATGTTGAACGGCAGGTTATACTGCTTCCCCTTATAGTTTGCGATCGGCGAGTTCGTATAACGGTTAAACTCCACGATGGAGTTCACAAACTCCCACACCTGCTTGTTCGAGGTATGGAAGATATGTGCCCCATACTTATGCACGTTGATGCCCTCAATACTTTCACAATAGATGTTACCACCAAGGTGAGGACGCTTGTCAATCACCAAGCACTTCTTGCCCATCTGCTTGGCACGATATGCAAATGTGGCACCGAACAGTCCGGCACCCACTATTAGATAATCATATTTTGCCATTATAACACTTAATTTTTGCTAAAAGATTATTATTACTGGTATTCTTGTTTGAAAATTCTCTTTTTTTGCCCACTTTCTTGTATCTTTGCACCAAATAATGGAATTAATGACTAACAACATGAACGAAATAGTGAAAAGTGATAATGATAGAGGTCTTATTCCTTTCAAGGAAGTAGAGGACAAGATTGTTATTGTCCGTGGGCAAGAAGTATTGCTGGATCGCGATGTGGCTACTTTATATGGTTTAGAAACAAAACGAATAAATGAAGCAGTACGCAATAACCCTTCTAAATTCTGCAGAGTTGACTATATGTTTGAACTAACAGATGAAGAGACTTCAGTTCTAAGGTCGAAAATTTCGACCTTAGAAAATAAAGGCGGGAAGGGGCATCATTCAAAATACAATTTTAAAGCGTTTACCGAAAAGGGGCTTTATATGTTAGCCACAGTGTTAAAATCTGCCAAAGCAGAAGAAGCAACTTTTGCTATCATTGAGACTTTCACAAAGGTCCGCGAGTTAAAGCGTGAACTCATTGAACTTCATAAGGAGAAAGACAAAAACAAACAAGCATCCAAGAGTAACCCACCATATGAACGTAATCCCGATTTTACGGGCAGTTCCGCTAACATGATTTTTTGAAAAAATTATCTGATTGCGCTTTGCGCCACTTGATAGTATCAAGCAGCCTTCTTTTCCTGTT
>Ga0247611_10008911_pt1 | contig 12224 bp, 8 predicted proteins | sample 177DNAGHGhighgp2_FD_192422 | JGI IMG/M metagenome (GOLD analysis project Ga0247611, IMG submission 192422) | Sheep rumen microbial communities from Palmerston North, Manawatu-Wanganui, New Zealand - 1770 DNA GHGhigh gp2 | ecosystem: Host-associated > Mammals > Digestive system > Stomach > Rumen ... | reverse complement strand
ATCTGCATCTGAGCACCGCTGATTTCATGAATACTTACTTTTTGTCCTAATCTTTTTGAAAGCTCATTTGCAAGAGCTATTCCTAACATGGATTTCCCCGTTCCCGGAGGACCTGCCAGTAATGTACCTTTTGTCATAACGTGACCAAACAAGTCAGGATACACAATAGGAGCATAAACCGTCTCTATTATTCTCTGTATTGCTTCTTTGTTACCGCCTATATCGGAAAACATAGGATGCTCTCCGGATACATACTGTGATTCTTTATTTATTCTTGTACTGAACTCTTCAGGAGATAAATTTCCGGATGTTCTGAAACTCAAATCCAAAAAATCTTCCACCTTGAATTTTTTTATATGCTGAAGATCTCTTCTGTCAGGAATTTCACCTAAAGAGATATTATCAAGATCTGTATTATATAATTTTATACTGTGTATGTACGGATTAATACGAGTTTTTTCGGTATCAGTTGCATAAATTTTTTCTTTGGTTTCTTTATTTACTATCTGAACATTTCCGATAACATAGAGTTTTTTACCTTCTTTTATAAACATTATCGGCTCATCAATAATTCTGTCATCTTCAATTACTATTACGTTGTTTATTTCTCTTTCTTCAGTAAAAATATTCTCGTCATTAAAAATTCTTCTGACCTTATTTTGCATATCACGCCTATCTGAACATCCAAGAACTACAGGGCTGTCGTTTCTTAAATATTCAAACGCCGTAGACAAAATACCCGAAAGCCTTTCAGAATCTACGTCATCATCAGGTACCGGATTACACTCGCTTATTGAACTTTGTCTGAGTTCACCGGGCAAATGAATAATTTTTTTATTATTACCCATAAATGGTATTACATAATTTTTTATTGAATCAGATAATTCAAATTTGTTTATACTGTTTTGAGTTTTTTTATTTCCCGATTGTTTATCTGTATATAGTTTATTTTTATAATCTGCACCGCAAATTGCCAATATTTTCATGAAAAATTTTCTCCTGATGGTAGAAAATTAGAAAATATTTTTTTTTGCTAATTATAAACTGATTGTTACAATTATTTTAGGTAATTATCAAAATTTTATATTCTCTGCAAAATCTCAATTGCTCGTTTAGATATAATCTCAGCCTTGAGTTTTTTATTTTTACGCTCTTTTTTGGGAAGTTCCACAGGCGGAACGATTCCCCAATTTGAATTAATCGGCTGGAATTTTGTATGCTCCGGATTGGTTATATAATGAGTCAAAGCTCCAAGCATGGTTTCTGTTGGTAATTCAAGTAAAGTTTCATTATTTACATATCTTGCAGCATTTATTCCTGCAAGCAATCCTGAGGCTATAGACTCTGTATACCCCTCCGTACCCGTAAGCTGTCCTGCAAAAAACAACCCTTTTCTTGTTCTTGATTCCAGTGTAGGATTTAACAGTTGAGGAGAATTTATAAATGTGTTTCTGTGCATTACTCCGTATCTGAGAACATTTACGTTTTCAAGTCCCGGTATTGATTGCAGAAGTTCTTTTTGGGCACCCCATTTCAGATTAGTCTGAAATCCTACCAAATTATACATTGTTTTAGCGGAATTATCTTGTCGTAATTGGACTACTGCGTAATTTTTTTCTCCGGTACGTTTATCAACAAGTCCTACAGGCTTCATCGGACCAAACCTCAAAGTATCCACTCCTCGGGCAGCAAGAACTTCTATCGGCAAACAGCTCTCAAAAAATTTTGCACCCTTTTCAAATTCTTTTAGTTCAATTTTTGGAGCATTGATAAGTATGTTGTAAAAATTTTCATACTCTTCTTTATTCATCGGACAATTTATATACGAAGCATCCCCTTTATCGTATCGACTTGCATAAAAGGCTTTATCAAAATTTATACTATCAACATCAACAATAGGTGCAATAGCATCAAAAAAATGCAGATGTTCACTTTTGGTAAAATTTTTAATTGAATTTGCAAGCGGTTCACTTGTCAGTGGTCCTGACGCCATAATAACAATTCCGTCAGGGATTTCTTCTATTTCTTCTCTTATTACGGTAATATTTTGATTGTTATTTATTTTATCCGTTACAGCTTGTGAAAATCCTTCTCTGTCAATTGCCAAAGCCCCTCCGGCAGGAACCGAATGCTCAAATGCTATATTTATAAGTTCACCACCCAATATTTGCATTTCTTTTTTTAATAAACCGGAGGCATTCGAACAATCTGCAGCACCTAAACTATTTGAGCAAACAAATTCTCCGAATTTTTCTGTCTTATGAGCCCCTGTAGTTTTAATCGGACGCATCTCATACAGTTTAACTTTTATATTTCTTTTTGCCAGCTGAAGTGCGGCTTCAGAACCGGCAAGCCCGCCACCGATAACTGTTACTTTCATAATTTATGTCCTTTTATTCAATATAATCAGCAGGATATTTAAGCATTATTTCATTTACAAGTACACATGCAATTCTTGCTTCCGCAACAACAGAACATGCCTCAACAGCACATGTATCAGAACGCTCAAAATGGGCGGTAGTTTCAGTCATATTTTTGCTGTCAACCGTTGCAAGAGGTGTTTTTAATGTTGGTATTGGCTTCATTACAGCTCTGACAACCAATTCCTCTCCGTTAGTCATACCACCCTCAATTCCTCCTGCATGATTAGTTTTTCTCGTAATTTTACCATTTTCAATAAAAATTTCATCATGGAAATCCTTACCTGAAATTCCGCAAGCGTTTTCCCCATCACCTATTGAAACAGATTTTACGGCAGGAATACTCATAACAGATTGTGCAATTCTTCCGTCAAGCCCTCTGTCCCAGTGTACATAAGAACCAAGCCCTACAGGTAAATTCACATAAGTAATCTCAAATTTACCGCCTAAAGTATCACCAAGTTCTTTTGCTCTGTCAATTTCAGTACGGAATTCGTCTTCCGCTTTACAGCTTCCGATTTGCAGGATTTTAGATGTACAAGTGATTCCATAGTGTTTTAGCAATAATTTTGCAACTGCACCTACTGCAACTTCAATAGCAGTCTTTCTTGCACTGGAACGTTCCAGCACATTTCTTAAATCTTTATGGTTATACTTTATGCTTCCGGCATAATCGGCATGTCCAGGACGATAAGCCGTAAAACTCTTTTCATCGGTTTCATCCTCCGGTTTTATACTCATTATTTTTTGCCAATTTTCGTAATCTTTATTATATATAACTAATGTCACAGGAGACCCTATCGTTTTACCGAAACGAACTCCTGAAGTAATCTCAACGGAATCAGACTCAATAGACATTCTTCCGCCTCTTCCGTAACCCTGCTGACGGCGTTTGAGTTCTGAATTTATAAATTCTACATCAATATTCAATCCTGAAGGCAACCCCTCTATTATTGCAGTAAGGCATTTGCCATGACTTTCTCCCGATGTTAAAAATCTGAATTTCTCAAACATTACTTCCAAATCCCCCATTTTTTCTGCAAATTTCTTAGCTGTCCGCTATGCTCCATCAAATCAATGGTAAAATTGACAGAATCAATCAGTTGAGCAGATTCTTTACCTTTTCTGAAAGCAATTGCATACGGCTCTTTTGAAAACCTCTTCTTTAGAATTTTCACGGAACGATCATCCAATGCAAGATTATACAATATTGTATCATCGGCAATCATTGCATCTGCATCCCCTCTTTTTAATGCCTTATAAGCAAGAGAATAGTCTTTATAGCCTCTGATAATCGCTTCCGGAGCATTCATTCGCACACTTTCCTCACCCGTAGAGCCATACACGATAATTACTCGCTTCCCGTTTAGTTGTTTGATAGTCGCTACATTTCTGTTATTTCTAACCAAAATTGCCTGCCCTGCCATATAATAAGGCTTGGAAAAATCAACCAAAAGCCTCCTCTGGTCAGTCACAGACATAGTCGCTATCAGTATATCCACTTTCCCTGATGTAAGCATGGAAATTCTGTTAGCCGCAGTAACAGGCACAAATTCAACAGCACCGGAATCAGCAAAAATATGTTTTGCTATAGCTCGAGCCAAATCAATATCATAGCCATGCAAATTACCGTTAATGTCCCTGTATCCGAAAGGCTTTGTATCCGTTCTTACACCAACAATTATTCTTCCTCTTTTTTGTATCGCTTTAAATTGATTTTTAGGTTTACCCGCTGAACAACCGCATAGAAATAAACACAATAATACAAAGATACATAATATTTTCTTTATCATGCTTTCTCCTAAAGTACCTTATATATTGATATTATTATAAAAATGAGGATTATGTCAAATATACAGCATTTATTGACTTAATATATTTAAGATATTTAATTGATATATATTGCATATAGAAAAAGGTATCGTTTTATTAAGTTTTGTAAACGCAAATTTATGGGTTAAAATCCAGTTATATTAAGAAATTTTAAATTTGATTTTGAAAATCTCTAAAGTTACACGCAACTTTTGCCGATATAAATTTTTAAATAGTGTATAGAGAAGTATTAATTATAAGTAATCGTACCTGCGAGGTTGCGAGAAAGGATTGTCATGAGTGTAAAATTACGTCAATTTACGACCGCCGATGGAAAAACTATTTATGCAAGAATGTCTAAAGAGCAGTACAAACAAGCATTAAAAACGGGCGATTTACAAGGTGCAAGTGTATTTCAAAGTGCTAAAGATGAGGTTTCAAGATCACAGGATCAATTAACACAAAATCAAAATTTTGCCGGCACAAGCCTTGCACGAGGTGCAGAACAAATGGAAGGCAAAAAGGACTATAAGGCACGCAGAGAACAGTATGAAACACAACTTCAACAAAAATATGTTGCTGCCGGAATGTCTGAAGACGAAGCTTCAAAAATTGCAAAAGCTGAAGCTAAGGAACTTATAGAATCAGAAAAAGCAGCAGATGAAGTTATTTCAGCCGTATACTTTACTCCTGATGAAAAGGACAAATATAAAGCTCAAAAAGAACAACTTGAAGCTCAAGGTAAACATGCAGTTCTTTTAACTAAAGATGACATGAAACGTATGGAACAGTTTGATGAACTCAGCGGCTTTGTAGAAACTGATGAAAATGGTAAAAAGACAATCAAAGATCAGGACGGCTTAAAAGTAGCAGCTTCCAAACTTGTAGGCGACGATAACAAATTAAGCTATAAAGAAAGATTTGATTTAACAAGAGATGCAAAAGATGTTGACGGTGCAATTTCACACGGTTCAGCTCGTATCACGAAAAATCTGTTCAAACATTTAGGGTTTGACCATGCTCACGACTATACAGAAGCACTTATTGCAGGCGGCGTAGCTGCTGCAGGTGCAGGTGCCGCAATCGGTGCATCAATTGTTACCGGGGGTGCCGCAGCTATAGGTGCAGTAGACGGTGGCGGCGGATTATTCATTCCTGCGATTGCCGGTACAGGTCATGCTTTGACTGGTTTAGCTATAGGTTCCGGGGTCGGTGCTGCATTAGCAGGTGCAAGCCAAATCCACGACAGATCTGAAGTTCCTGAAGCAAATGTTCCGGAACCAACCGTTGAACCAACTGTAGAACCTACCGTTGAACCGACTGTAGAACCGACAGTTGAACCGACAGTTGAACCAACTGTAGAACCAACTGTAGAACCTGATCCAACTCCTGCAAAATTCAGAGGCAGAGCTGTAGATGAAGGCTTAAAAGCTCGCAGAAACATTCAGGAAGCTGACTGGAAAACAGGTGCAAATCCAATGCAAAAAACTGATGCAGGTCAATATGTATTAGCTAATGAAGACGGTGAAGTTGTTACAACAGGTGACGACTACCAGAAACCGGAAACTATTACATTCAAAGATAATACAAATGATGCTGATAAGGGTAACGTTAACTCATATACTTACAGATTGGTAACAGACGATGAAGTTGCCGCAGGTAAGTTGGCTGACGGTACAGAAATCAAGACCGGTGGCCGCAAAGGTCCGTTCTATGTATTAGTTTCAGCTGATAAACAAGACGGTACAGACATCAAGGCTGCTCACACCGAACTTTATGAATTGAATTATGAAGAAGACGGTGAAGGCGAAAACAAAGTCGGTCACTATGATTTAAGACAATATGAAGGCATGTCCGGACATAATGTAAGTTCAAATGATTACTCTAAGAAGGGTACTGAAGGTAACGGCGGTGCTAACTTCAAATGGGGTAACTGGACTAAACAGGATGTTCCAAGACAAAATAAAATCAAGAGTTACAATGCTCAGTCTGCTGCCGATTTAATTAAACACTTACAGCCGGCACCGGATGTAAACGATTTAATCAAAGCAAATCCAAGTGTATTTGACAGCAATGGAAATATTAAACAAAATGTTGACTGGTCAAAACTTGATTTACCAAAAGGAACTGTATTCTTAGATTAGTCGAAATCGTATAAATAGTAGAGAACTTCTCAATTAAAAAATGAGAAGTTCTCTATTTCACAGATTTCAGGGATATATATTTCTTTACATATAGCAGATTTTTGTTTTAATTTAACAAAAATACGATATAATACTGGTACACTGGTTTTATTTTTGTACATATAAATAGTATTAAAATTAATTGTAAATTTTTGTAAACATGCCCTCTGAAAAAGTCAAGTTTTAGAAATTGTAGCCGTTTATATATGTATATGGAATAAAAGTAGAATAAGAGGATTAAAGTAATGAAGAAAAAAAGAACAACCAATAAAAGACGAGTAGTGGCGTCAGTCTTATCTTTATTAATGGTTATGCAACAATCAGCTACTTATCAAGCTCTTGCAGATTCATCTATTACAAATACTGCAGGTCAGGCGTTACAAAAAGATAACGGCGTTTATAACATCACGCCGGATATGGTTAACGAAGCAACCAATACCGGTTTCAGAAGATTTGGTGAATTCAAATTACAACAAGGTGATGTAGCTAACTTCATCTTCAAGATGTATAACAGATATGCTGATGGTAACGCAGCTTCTTCAGGTTACATGACTTCACAATATAAAGATATTGACACTTTTATTGCCGCAGTAAATAACGGTTCTGTTGACATTAACGGTATCGTTAATGCCTTAAGTGCCTTACCAAACGGTGCAACCGGTTGGGGAACTGAAGGCGGTGCTTTAAAACCTGACAGCCACTTAGTATTTGTTGCACCAGGCGGTGTTGTTGTTGGTGCAAGCGGTGTTCTTAACGTTGGTTCATTATCTGTTTATACTCCAACCCAAGATGTTTATAACTCTTTTGCATCTGACATTAGCAGTGCAAGAATGTTTGAAAACAGAGATAATTACCACACTGAAAATGTAACAATTAATGGTACAGAAAGAGAAGCTCAGGTTTGGGGTTATTATGGTGCTGCAGGATCAAATAAGGCATTTAATCCAAGTGCTTTAACAGCGAATGCTGCTTCTTCATTTGAAATCAAGAACGGCGGTATGGTTATTGCAGCAGGAGATGTTAATGCTAATACCGGTTCATTCATCAACAATGGTAAAGTTGTTGCAGGAACAGGCAACACCAGCACAGTTGATGCTTATGGTGCTGCAGAAACATTATTTAATTCATTAGTAAACACTTCAAAGAGTAATTCATCAGCCGTTGATATTACAACAAACAAAGGTGCTTATGTAAGCTCAACAGGCAGCGTTGTTAACGCCGGTAACGGAGCTATTGATTTCACTAACACAGGTGCTGATGGCGTTAAATTTGAAGGCTATATTAAGAATAACGGCAACGGTGCTGCTAATGTAACAAGCACAGGCGGTGACATCATCTTAGGTCATAATGATATTACAAATAACATTATTACCAATGGTGGTGCTGTTAATCTTACATCAAATAATGCAAATATTTTAAACAAAGGTGTTGATAAAGTTCACATTGTTACCAATGGCGGTAATTTGAATATGAAAGCTAATAACGGTACAATCGGTACTGAAATCGGACCTTGTGCTGACGGTGTATGTACCGGTATCGGCAGAGATGACAGAGATTTACAAAAATCTATCAACTTCAATCTTGGCAACGGTAAAATTACAGCCGAAACTACAGGTACTGATAAAGTTATTAACGTAGCAAGTTTGAATAATAATATGAATGTTGATAAGATTGATGCTACAGGCAGAGCAATCTTATTGGCTGACTCATTTGACCCAAGCAAAGTAAGTGCATCAGGCTACCAGAAATACGGCAGAGGTCAGGCTAAATATGATGTAGTTAACGCTGCATCTTCAAGCAGCACTCCAAATGTTAAAGGTGCCGGCATTTCAGTTATCGCAAGCGGTAACATCGGTACTTCCGGTAATGAGTTAACATTCATTCAGACTAAAGGTGATTTTAATTCAAATTATAATGCTAACGGATTTGTTCTTCAGAACGGTAATCCAAATGATATCACAGCATATTCTCCAAATGCACAATACGGTATTGATATGTTATCAAACGACGGCAGCATTAACGTTGTAGGTCTTGACGAATCAAACGGACAAATGATGGATGCAAATGTTTGTGCAATGGTTGCAAGAAACGGTGATGTTAACGCTGAATTTTCAGGAAATGCTTATGTAGATGATGTTGTTGCACAGGGCAATATTAATCTTACATCCCGTGGTAAATACTTAATCGTTAACAACTTAGGTGATTCATCTTCAAGCGATTTCCAATACAAAAACGGTGATTACTACGGAACATACAACAATGTATATCCGGAACACGCAGCATTAAAAGCTTTGGATTTAGCTAACGTTGGAAACAAAAATGAACATCCGCACGGTACAGTAGTTGTTAAAAACGGTAAATTGAACGGCGAAGGCAATGGCCGTATCAGAAAACCTAACGCAACTCAGGATATTGAAGTTATTGCGGATCACGCATACTTAGGCGGTTATGAGTTCATTATGGACCCACATGCCGGTACTGATGGCAAAGTTACTTACAAAGAACATCCTGGTACATCTAAAATAAAGAATGTTGATGGTACAACATCTTCTATCAGAGTTGAAACTGTTGAACCGGAAGATGTATCAAATCTTAAAAACGGTAACGATCCTAACAGACGTATCTATTACAGAGGTAATGGTATTAACGGCAGCGTTCAAGAAGATGATCCAAACTATGATGGAGATGACAAAGATGATGATAATATAGTTCTTCCTGAACCTGAACCGGATCCGACTGAGCCTCCTGAACAGGATGATGATAATGATAGCGACGCAGACGCTGATGCTGACGCTGACGCTGATGCTGATGCTGACGCTGATGCTGACGCTGACGCTGATGCTGACGCTGATGCTGATGCCGATGCAGATGCTGATGCTGACGCTGATGCTGACGCAGATGCTGACGCTGACAATGATATCGACAGCGACGCAGACAGCGACTTAGACAGTGATGCTGATACCGATACCGATGCTGATGCTGACGCTGATGCTGATACTGACGCAGACGCAGATGCTGATACTGATACAGATGCTGATGCAGACGCTGATACAGATACTGACGCAGATGCTGATACTGATGCTGATACAGATACTGACACAGATACAGATGCCGATACTGACGCAGATGCTGATACTGATGCTGATGCTGATAATGACGCTGATTCTGACGTTGATACTGACGCTGACGCTGATGCTGATGCTGACGCTGATAACGATATTGATACTGACAATGACAATGATAATGATAACGATAATGATCCAAATCCTGATCTAACCATAGACCCGGATCCGGCACCTGATGCAAGATATGATTATGATGCAATGAGAAGAATCTCACAGTTAAAAGATATCGCAGAAACAATGCCGGCAATCGATAAACGTCAAACAATAAGATTTAATCCAAATGACGTTGCAGGTTTACAGTTCAGTTCATCAGCTAACGTACAATCAATCTCTAACATATCAAGAGGTGGTGTTGCATTGAAGCATGACCATAACGTTAAAGTTGGCGATGTAATCCCTGTTCACTTGAAATACGGTGATATGGAAGTTGATGCGAAAGTAAAAGTAGTTTCAGCTACAGATGTACAGGCAGGAGCCCAATTCGTTGACCTTGATCAGGCTACAGCAAACAAAATCTTGTACCTGAGTATGGTTGAACCTGATGCAGTAGCAGTAAACACAGATAATCGCTACTCAGCAGTTCCTGAAGAATAAAAAACAGTCTACTTTATTCCATAAAAAAGTAAAAATGGGACAAAACAAAAATTTTGTCCCATTTTTTGTCCTTTTATTTGTTCAGCCAATCGGAAAATATATCAAGTGCAGTTTTAAGCTGTTCAAAGTTATTTCCGTAACCGATTCTTAAATATCCATCGAGTTCCATCGCTTCTCCCGGCAATATCATAACACCCGTTTCATTTTGAAGTTTGTCGCATAATATTGCAGAATTTAAGGGCAGATTATATCCCACAAAAGCCGTAGTACCAGCCTGAGGAATAACACAACGAACTTTATTTTCTCTATTTAACCAGTCAATTAGAATTTTCTTACCCTTACGAACTTTATCTATATTTCGTTTGATTATAGCCTCTTTATTTTCTATTGCCAAGCTGGCAAAGTAATCATCAAGCATACCTACGCTTATAGTATTGTATTCTCTTTGGTGGTTTACTTCTTTTATTACCTTGTTGTTTGCAGCTATCCACCCGAGTCTTAATCCCGCAAGAGAAAAAACTTTAGAGACGCTGCCCGTAGAAATACCTTTGTCATAAATATCTGCAATAGATTTTGTAAAGGGACTGCCCTCATGCTTTAAGCCTCTATATACCTCGTCACACAAAATATAAGCGTCAGATTTTTGGGCAATTTCTACAATACGTTCCATCATATCATCAGGAATAACCGAGCCGGTCGGATTATTGGGATTATTCATGCAAATCAACTTCGTATCAGTACCTACAAGACTTTCAAGCTCCTCCAAATCGGGCAGCCAATTATCAGTTTCTTTTAAAAAACATAATTTTACATCAGCACCAACTGATTTTGGAATAGAATAATGCTGTTGATAAGTTGGAACAATTGATACTACCTTATCCCCACGTTCAACAATACTATGCACAACAAGCTGATTTGCACCAATTGCACCATGAGTAATTGTTATATTACCAATTGATTGATTTTCGTACAACTTAGATATTGCAGTTTTTAATCTTAGCGAACCTTGAATATCGCCATAGTTCAACTTACGGGTGAAAATTTCGCTTACATCATTATTTGCGGTTATATTTAGCAATTCATTAATAGAAAGTGATTCAACACAAGTATCCGCAAGATCATATTTTGCCCATTTTTCATACTTATTGAACCACTCTTCTACTTTAAATTCATCTATTTTCATAGAAAAATAGTACCACAAAAATTCAGTCGTAAGTTGAAAAATAATGAAAGTCAACCGTCAAGACAGTAAACTTTATTGTTTTTTAAAAACACCTTTTCCACAACCGCAAATAGGACATTTGTAATCGGAAGATTCGTTATCTAAGTCCCCTACATATTCAAAACCGCATACACTGCATACATAAACAGGTTTATCAGAGTTATCTTCTTCTTCTTTCGGGGCATACTTATCAATAATAGCTTTTGTCACTTCCCCATGATGTTTTTCCTGTATAGCGAATTCTCTAACCTGCTTAACCGCTTCGGAATCAACACCCAATGCAGCAAGCTTGTCTGCTAACAGATTTACATTATCTTCACCTTTGTATTCAGCTTTAGATAAACCTCTGACCATTTGCCAGAAACTTTTTTCATCATAAGGATATCTGCCGTTTAGCAAAGCGTAAAACGCTCCGTGATTAGTTTCCTGATTACCAAGCTCAATAAATTCTTTTGCAACGTCATCCAACCCGAATTGCTCTTTTGCAACTTTTGCCAAAGCATAATACATAGCTCCGCCAACAGCCTCTCCTGTTGCCAACTGGGCAATTTGTTTTTCTAATTCAGTTCCTTTAGTCTGTCCAAAAATACTCATATTTACTCCTGTATATGCATAAATAATATCTCTTATTAATTATAATTATATGAAATCTTTAAATCAACTTTCAAACAGAAATAAATGTACAATTTATTACATAATTTATAAAGTTATCTTATTTTTTAATTGCATGATTTACCGCAGTTACCGGCTTGGATTTATATTTTAAATACAAACACATATCAGTAATCAGAAATATCATGTTTAGAAAATAAAGCCATATAACCCAATCCCTGTAAAAAAATATTTTGTGAATTATCCCACAGATATA
>Ga0247611_10008909_pt1 | contig 12224 bp, 11 predicted proteins | sample 177DNAGHGhighgp2_FD_192422 | JGI IMG/M metagenome (GOLD analysis project Ga0247611, IMG submission 192422) | Sheep rumen microbial communities from Palmerston North, Manawatu-Wanganui, New Zealand - 1770 DNA GHGhigh gp2 | ecosystem: Host-associated > Mammals > Digestive system > Stomach > Rumen... | reverse complement strand
AAATAATCCAAAGAGTGCAGAAAAGATACCAAATACAGAGATATTAATTGGAGAGGGAGTATTTAGGGGAACACCTTATGAAAGTGCATTTACAATATAAATAGGGAGAAGTATGATAATAGATAGCTATGAGAAGTTCGATGAGTTCAATAATAGCCTAAAGAGAAAGGGTGAGAATTGAAATAGTGTTAAGATAGAGGGATAAGGCTTTAAGTCTTATCCCTTTTTAATTTAGTTTGACAATTTTTGCATATAATGGTATATTAACAGCATAGAGACCTTTGTATCAAGTTTAAGGAGAGTGCATAAGTCAATGAAGAATATACCATTAATAGATAGTTATGAAAGTTTTTTCAATTTCAATGAAGACATGAAGTGCAACATAGGCATAGGGGGTTGTGTCAACGTCGAGAATGTGGACAATCATAGAAATTTTGTAATCATAGATTCTGAGCAGTATGACTTGGATGAATTTCTGATAAATTTTATAATTAAGCAAGATGCTTATATAGGTTACAATATAGATTTATTCGAGGATTATGATTTCTCAAGAGTTTATGCTAGGACACACCCAGAGGAGTTTAAGAATCGAATTAGTGCCTATATAGACAATCTAGTCATGCTAGGAGAGGACGAGTTTAAGGTTTGGGAGTGCAACCTGAAGATAAGACCAGATGGTATTATGTTAACTTCATGGGATGACTTATACAGAGAAAATTTAATAGTGCCCTATGGTGTTACAATAATAAGGGGAGGAATCTTTCAGTCTTGGCATCATATTAAAAGAGTGGAGTTACCATCAACACTTAAAGAAATAGGTCAGTATGCCTTTGCAGAGTGTTGCAATTTAGAGGAGATAATAATGCCAGACTCTGTAGAAATAGTTGGAGTAGAGGCATTTCATGGTTGTTCTAAATTAAAGCATGTGACATTTTCAAGAAATTTGCATACTTTGGAATCAAGGAGTTTCATGGAGTCTGGTGTGGAGGAGGTAGTACTTCCAAATAATTTAACTTGTATATCAAAGCAAGCATTTAGTCATTGCGAAAAGTTAAAGAGTGTAAAATTACCAAGAAATTTAAAAAAAATAGAGCAGTCAGCTTTTCAATATGCCGACATAGAGAGTATAAAGATACCCGATTCTGTAACTTATATAGGGGAGTATGCATTTTACAATTGTGATAAATTAAAGTCAGTAAGGCTTTCAAACTCATTAAGTAAAATATTAAAAGGTTCATTTAGTAGCACAGGATTAGAGACATTATATGTTCCAGATTCAGTTATAAATATAGAGAATTATGCCTTTAGTGATTGTACAAAGTTAAAGAAAGTAGATATATCACGAAGGGCAGTGCAGCATCTTGGATTAAATAGTTTCTTTGGTACTAAATTAATGACTAATTCAGGAAAGAATGTAAGGGTGAAGTCACCGTCATCCTCAAGGTATATTTGGGAAGTTATGTAAGATAAGTTCAGGAGACGAAGCGCAAAATGGCTACCGCCATTTTGCTAAGGTGAATTATGACAAATAATAAACTCAAATCATTCGTAAATAATCTAATATTACTTGGAGAGACAAGTTTCATTTATGACGGCTTCGAGGTAGAAATTATGAGTTCAGACTATCTTGAACTTTCAGACTTTTATGGCTTAAAGCTGGTAGCTTGTAAAGAAGATAGGCTCTTGGAGAATCCCCTAGTCATTCCGTATGGAGTAACTGTAATTGGTAGCAATCTATTTTCTGGTTGTGATACTATAGAGGAGGTAATACTACCAAAAACTCTAAAGAAAATAGAGAGGGGAGCATTTAGTCATTGTAAGAATCTAAAAAAGGTAACAATACCTAATTCTGTAGAAGTCATTGAAAATAGAGCATTTGAGCTTTGTAGGTCATTAACAGAAGCAGCAATACCTAAAAATATAAAGGAGCTAGGAGATTATGCCTTCAGGCTCACTTCTATAAAAGAGGTCAGAATACCAAAAACTTTAAATATAGTGCATTCCCATGCATTTGAGGAATGTAAGAAATTAAAGAAATTATCATTGGAGGAAGGGGTGGAAAGCATATTTTCATCAGCCTTTAACGAGACAGGCATAGAGACATTAAAGATACCAAGTACACTTAGAATAATAGGAGCTTATGCTTTTTCTAATTGCCCAGATTTAAAGGAGATAAAGTTCTCAGACGGATTAGATACAATATATAATTATGCTTTTGCAAATTGTCATAATTTAGTGAAAGCAAATGTACCGAGTGATGTAATGTTAGCAATGGGTGTTTTTCGTGACACACCCATTGAACATAGTTGATAAAATTTGGGAAGACGAAGGGGCTTGACAGCTTTTTAACCCCTTTGTCTTCTTTTTAATTCTTATTCATTATCCTATTTACATTTTCCTCAATTTCTACCATTTTTAACTTTACTTCGGAAACATATAAATTTTATCAAAATCCACCAAACCTATCTATTTACTTATATTTTCATAGCCTAAAAATTCCTAATTTTCCAAAAATCAAAAATGCCTATTTTAGTGGCTTTTCAACTTCAAAACTTTAAAATTTTCCAATATTTAATTTCGATTCTGAGTATTTATAAATTTCTAAAAAACTTCTCTTAGATTTTTCAGGTTTTAGAAAATTAATTAACCCAAAAAACATATAATATTAAAAGGAAGACGAAGGGGCGGTTGCAATTATGCAACCCTTTGTCTTCCTTTTATTACAATTTTTCCTACAGAAAGAATTTAATTGACAAAGCTACTACCAGATGATAAAATTAATAACATAGAGGTAAGATTTCGTAGATTTTAATAATAAGCAATAATACGAATTACGTTTTAATTCAAGGAGCTTAAGAAAATGAGGAAGCATAAGAAAAACAACAAAAACTTTTATGTAACAAAAGTAAGGGCAGAGCATAATTGTAGGTTTTGTAAAGGAATCATACATATTGGAGAGGAGTCCTTAACAATTAATCCTAAGAAAGAGGGAAGATTTTGGATATGCAGAGGGTGTTACTTAAAGATATTTAATTATAAGCGAGCAGTGAGTGAGGCTAATTCTGTAGCTTTTGGAGACGAAGGGGCAGAATATGCATATCAAGATTATTTATCGGACTTATATGATGAGTTATACACGATATGTGCAGATGAGGAGTTGTTAGATAGATTTGGAATAAAGGATTAATTAAATGGAAAGGCATAAAATACCAATAGCACCAAAAATAGATAGTTATGAATCTTTTTTGAGGTTTAATGAAGTTCAAAAAAATAAAAAATCTTGTACTCCAATAATTATAAGAGAAGTAGACTACAAGGCAGACATAATAGATATTGTTCCGGGAGACTCAAACATTGAAAAATTCAGAATAAATGTAACACTTGGGAAAGTAATACTATCCTTTTTTCTTTTTGAATTTGTAACAAAGGGTGAGTATTATATTTCTTATAATATAGAACTATTACATGATTATGACTATAATAAAATTTATTCAAAAACACATCCTAAAGAATATAAAGATGAATTGTATGCTTATGCAAGAAATCTATTAACAATAGGGGAGACTAGGTTTAATTTGAGTAATTTTGATGTACTGATAACATCTGATAGTTCGGGAGAGATAGGGTTAAAAGTATTAGGGTATGATTGGAATGCATGGAGTTCTACTAATGAAAGCCCCCTTGTTATACCTTACGGTATAACATCAATAGGGCATGGAGCATTTAATAATAATGGCATATTTGAGACGGTTGAGTTTCCGAGTACAGTAAAAGTAATAGGTGAATATGCCTTTAGTAATACCGATATACATAATTTAATAATCCCCGGCTCAGTAGAGGAGATAGAAGAGGGTGCTTTTGCAGATTGTAGGTCTTTAAGTAATGTGACCTTATTAGAAGGTTTAAAAACTATAGGAGAATTTGTATTTTATCATACAACTCTAACAGAAGTAGCTATTCCAGATACGGTTGAAAAAATAGGTGAAATGGCTTTTAAAAGCTGTGATGATTTAAAACATATAAAGCTGCCAAAAGGTCTAAAATTAATAGATTCACAAGTTTTTTCTGATGCAAGTATAGAAGAGTTAATAATACCTAATGGAGTAGAAGAAATAGGGGATTCTTGTTTTTGTGGTTGTAATTTAAAAAAATTAGTATTACCAAAAACTTTAAAGAGAATAGGACCCTCTGCATTTGAGTATACGGATATAGAGGAGGTATACATACCAGATGCAGTAGAAGAAATGGGGGATAGAGCTTTTGCACTGTGTACAGATTTAAGAAAAGTGCATTTACCTAAAAATTTAAAGACTTATATAAGTACAATATTTGTGGGTACACACTTAGATGAGACAATAAACAGACTGTATTATAATAGCAAGTCTAAGGGAGACATAAATAAATTAAGAGGCTTAGATGTAGAAGTACAATTGTAATCATACAGATAGTTGGAGAAGACATTATAGGAGTAAGATTAATAGGGCAATCAAGAAATAAAACTATACTGTATACCCCGGATGATAAGAGAAAGAAAAACTTGAAAGCTCAGATAATAAGAAATAAAATAGAGCTATAACAAGGTTATTGATGGATAAAATAGCTGATGTAGTAAAAAAGATAATTTTGAAATACCCATAAGTTATTAAGTTTAATTAAGCAAAGACCACTTCCTTACTAATTGAAGTGGTCTTTCTTTTGTTTATTCTTCATACATTTTTAAGGTGTCCTCATAAATTATTTGTTCCATATTCTTAATCATATCAAGATTGAGAACACAATATACATGAATACGGTCTTCAAGTTTTTTTGAAACTAATGCAAATAGTTTTTTATCATACTCAAGGAAACTTGAAGTACAGAAGCTCATACCATTACTTTTAAGCCTTTCCTTTGCCTTTATGCTTGCAGGGTAATACACTTCTCTTTTAAGCCAGAATTTTATTGTTTCTTTTGCATTACTCATAAGTGTAGTATAATTGTATCTATTATCTACAAACTCAAACTGGGGTATATTATTGTCTATAGCTTCTTTTATATCATTGCGAATAATATCTCGTTGCGAAACACTCTGTACTTTATCGGGAATACTTTTTATTGCTTTAATTGCCATCATTTAACTCCTTTTTAAAATTTAATTATATATAAAGCATAATATGGCTAAATTAATTGACAAAATGGAGACGAAGGTGGTATGATTATATTAGACTTGTTCAAAAACTTTAAAAATTAAGACCAAAAAAATCATCTTATGAAAGAAGTAGTATTTATAAGGTGGTTTTATGTATATGGAAGAAAGGATTTAAAAATAACAACTGAAAACTCTGAGGCTTTAGATTCTGGGATTATTCAAACTATAGTTGTTATCTTCTGGAAGAAGAAATAAAAAAGATTAAGGGGGAAGAGCATAGAGGTATGAAATATTATATAATAAAGCCGAACAGTAGTAAAGTAAGCACTGAATTGATGGATGGCATAAAAAGTATAGATACATCAGCTACATTTGTGAAAACAATTGAAGAGTGCAATATAGCAGTTTTACAGAAAGGTTGGACAAATTCAAAGATAGCAGTTGCAGAAATGCAGAGAGCAATTAAAGAATTAAAGTTGCCTTGTAGAGAGGGATATTTTTATACTGATAGAGTGAAAGCACACCTAAATTAAAAGGGAGACAAAGGGGATGGAAACTACTAAAGCAATTCCATTAATAGATAGTTATGAGGCCTTAATAAAATTTAATAAAGAGCAAAAGAAAAATTCCAACTGTAAGCCAATAAAGATAAGTAGCATTAACTTAATTGATGACAGCCTGTGTTTATCAGAAGATTATATTAAAATAAGTACTTCCGTTAAGGAGTATTTATCGCAGCCATTAACTTCCTTTCTCGTTGACTTTATAACGAATCAGGATTCTTATATATCTTATAATCTAAAGGCATTAAAGGATTATGACTATAATAAGTTATATTCAAAGACACATCCAGAAGTATATATGCAAAATATACGTGATTATATAGGTCAATTACTTACTTTAGGCATTAAAAGGTTTATATTAGGTAATTTTGAAGTAGAGTTATTATCTATGACGCCAACTTCTTTAGAATTGGAGGCGGTGTCTTATAATGGCGACAGAAAGGCAAGACATATAGAGTTTCCTTATGGCATTACATCAATAGGAAAAGAATTATTCTCAGGTCAAACAATTACATCTATTTATATTCCCAATACTATGAAGAAAATAGGGAGCAAGGCTTTTTTTGGTACATTTTTAGAGAGTGTAGTAATTCCAAACTCAGTTGAAGAAATAGATTTAGAGGCTTTTTCGGAATGTACTCATTTAAGCCACGTTAAATTAACAGAGGGGTTAAAGAAAATCGGTAATGGAGCATTTTATAAAACAGCCATAGATAGTATAGAAATACCCACTACAGTAGAGGAGATAGGTAATTTTGCATTTAGTTATTGTGAAAATTTACGTACAATATCTAAATTATCTAGTCATTTAAAACAAATAGGAAATGCTGCTTTTAATGCCACAAATTTGGAAGAGATAGTAATTCCTGATAGTATAGAAGTAATAAGTCGTAATGCTTTTTCACAATGTAGCAATTTAAAGAAGGTGGTATTGCCAAGGAGTTTAAAAGAAATAAATGAGCTGTCATTTTCCCTTACTCCCATAGAAGAATTGAGCATCCCAGATACCGTAGAAATAATAGGTGATAGTGCATTTTGGTGCTGTAAAAAATTAAGAAGTGTCAACATACCAAAAAATTTAACTAGTTTTAAATTGAGTGCCTTTGAGAAGACTCCTTTAGAGAAGACATTTAGTAAGAAGTTAAGCTATGATACTGGTGGTTTGGATGCAGAACATCAGGATACACATGCTTCAGCTACTTCCAGAATGGAGAGCATAAGGGGAATAAAGATAGAAGTCTAATAAAGGATTTTTGAAGGATTGAGGTTGAGAAAATGGACATAAACGAATATGGACTATACAATAAAGATAAGTTAGTAGCAACCTTTGATGAATATATTAGTAACTTAATAACTTATGATAGGTTACCCTATGGATTTAACAGAATAGGTACTTGGGTAGAAAGAAGATATAAATTTAGTTGTGTGAGAGACCCTCGAACATTTCTAATGTCAATAGGAATAAATAGCCCATTAGATTTTATAGATATGATTCATGGTGTGTCATTACATGATACTTATTGGTTAAAAAGACTTAATGACAATACAAAATGGGAAGACATCTCTCCTTATACACATGAGTTTTCTGAGGCAGTATCAACTTATGCCCTAGATGGTATACAAAGACTTTCTAGTACCAAGAATTATTATTCGCCAGTAATGGAGACAAATGGGTCATTTCCTCATACTTGGTTAAAGAAAAATAACGAGATTTACTTTGTAAAAGCTGGGTCAAAATATAAAATGCCAGCAAGTAATTCAGGAATGGAGCCATATTCAGAATATTATGCCTCTCTAATTGCACGATATTTAGGATTTAATGCAGTAGATTATACCCTAAGAAATCATAAAAGGTATGATGGAAAAATAGATGTAGTAACAGAATGTAAGATATATACAGATGAAATTACAGGTACAATTCCAGCAAAAGAACTTGGATTAGAGACTTACGAGGATGTCATATCTTATTGTAAAAAATTATCTGAGGATTCTTATAAGACAATCATTGATATGTTATTTTTAGATTGTTTATTAATGAATGTAGATAGGCATTTTAGAAATATTGAGTTTTTTGTAAATAATGAGACACAGGAAGTATTAGGATTAGTCCCTATTTTCGACAATAATAACTCCATGTTACCAAGATTTGTAGAGGGCTATGATTCTCTTATTAATTTAGATAGAGAGGTATATAAAGTAAGAGATGGTAGAACATTTGAGGAACTTTATACCCTTGTAAATAAGCATAAAAACTATAGAAATGAGTTGCTAAAACTCAAAAATCTCTATTTAGAGAAACCCAAGAATGTAGAAATTACAGATGCAAGAATAAAATTCTTGAACGACTTTTTACAGATGCAAGTAGAATATTTGCTGAAAAATTAAATTTTTTACATTTACCTATTGCAATTTTCAAATTTTATATTATAATAATACTATAGTTGTCAATTGTTTTGGCAAGTACATAATTATTCTCCTTATTTGGGCTGTGGTGCATAAGTGCCACGGCCTTATTTGTTTATAAGAATTTATCAGTAATAAAAAAATTTACCCAAAAATTATGTATTATATAATTGATTTTAACAATAAAGGAGCAAAACTTGTATGCCATGTAATAATATACCTTTGATAGATAGTTATGAGGCATTTGTGAACTTCAATAATTTAATAAAATCTCAAGCAGTTCCCTCTATAAGTATAGATAGTATAGATTATAAGAATAATACTATTGTAATTATAATGAACAACGAAAAATACCAATATGTTTTAGATGATTTTATTTATAATTTTGTATATACTAATTCTCATAATAGTAATCCAAGATACTTAGAAGACAGCTCCTTAGTTTTATTATGCAATTACAATTTTGCAAAATTGTATCATAGAACACACTATGATGAGTTTATAAAAAGGATACTTGATTACGGACAGAGTTTACTTGCATTGGGGGAGACAAGTTTCGAGCTTTTTGATTTTGAAGTGAGTTTATGCCCTCTTATAAACATAGAGAGTGTAGAGAGTTCGGAGTGTCAAAAAAGAGGTGTAGGAATAAAAGTATTAAAATATATTGGTGATACTAGTAAAAGTCATATAGATATACCTTATGGTGTAACACACATTGGTACTAAAGCCTTTGAATATTGCAGATGGTTAAAAACCATTTCATTACCATCTACTTTAAAGGAAATAGGGGCTAATGCATTTTCATTTTCACAAATAAAGAGGATACACATTCCAGATAGTGTAGAGATAATACAAGATGCAGCATTTGCATGCTGTCATATAAGGCATTTATCACTACCAAATAACTTAAAGCACTTAGGTTCAAGTGTATTTTTAGGCACAGATTTAGAGGAGATAACAATACCAAATGGTATAGAGGAAATACCAGCTGAATCATTTAAGTTATGCGCTGACTTACATTATATAGAATTTTCAAAAAATTTAAAGAGAATAGGTGAAAAGGCTTTTTATAAGACTGGCTTAACACATATAGAAATTCCAGATAGTGTAGAAACTATAGGTGACGAAGCATTTGCTGGAGCCTATATAAAAGAGATAATAGTACCAGAGAGTGTTAAGACAATTGGGATTAGAGCATTTGCAGATTGCATATATTTAGAAAAAGTAAAATTGCCAAAGAATGTAGAGTTAGGCAGTGGTGTATTTGATGGCACAGAAATAGGTAGAATAGAAGACATAAAGAATAATATAAAAGGCGTATTTAAGAACATAAGGAACAAGTTCCTAAAATAATAAAAGTATAATTTGAAGGGAGACAAAGAGGGGCGATGGGAAATACTACAAATAAAGTTATACCAGTAATAAACAGTTATGAGAGTTTCCTAGAGTTTAATCATATTTTAGCAAACACTAAATATACGCGTAAAGCAAGTATTATTAGTGTGGATTATACCAAGAATAAAATAAAGATTGTCACAGAGGGAAAAGAAAAAATTGTAGAGATTGATGATTATTTGGTAGACTTTGTAAGTAGGCAGACCTACTATCTTGAGTCATCAAATCTTGAATTATTGTCAGCTTATAACTATTCAAAGCTATATTCAAGGATACATCCAGACATTTTCCTTAGTGACATTTATGACTATGTGAAGAACCTAGTCTTGTTGGGAGAGACTAGGTTTGAGTTATGTGACTTTGAAGTTGAAATAGAGGCAGGCTCAAATCCTTTGGAAATTAAGGCAATAGGCTATAATGGAAGTAACCAGTTAGATACCCTAGTAGTGCCACTGGGTGTTACATCAATAAATGAGTTCTTGTTTTATCAGCAAAAATGGTTTAAATCAGTCAGATTACCAAATACATTAAAAGAGATAGGAGAGGACTCGTTTGGAGATACAGACATAGAAAGTCTGTTTATACCTTCGTCAGTAAAAGTAATTTGTGATGGTGCCTTTGCAAATTGTATACATTTAACTGAATTAAAATTATCTGATGGCTTACAGAAAATAGGTAAAATGGCATTTTCTAATTGTAGAATAAAGAGTGTAGATTTACCAAACACAGTAGCAATAGTGGGGTATAGTGCCTTTGGTGATAATATCCCATTAGAAAGAATAAATCTTTCAGAAAAATTGAAAGTTATAAGTGGCAGTTTATTAGAAAATTCAAGTATATATGAGATAACAATACCAGATAGTGTAGAGGAAATATCATCTAATGCATTTTTGAATAACAGATGCTTAAGAAAAGTAGTATTTCCTAAGAAATTAAAGAAAATAGAACACAATGCATTTTATGGCACAAGATTAGAAGAGATAATATTACCAGAGAGTGTTGAAGAGATAGGCGAAGGTGCATTTGCAAACTGTAGTAATTTAAGCAGGGTAGTTTTACCAAAAAATTTAAAAAAGCTAGGTGGTAGTGCCTTTTATCGAAATGCAATAGAGGAGATAACTATAACAGAAGGCATAGAAAATATAGGTAAACATACTTTTCAGGAGTGTAAAAAGTTAAGAAACATAATATTACCAAAAACTTTAAAGGCAATAGACGAATCAGCTTTTCAAGAGACTGCAATAGATGGGATAGTTTTACCAGAAAGTCTGGAAGTAATAAGGGAAGAGGCATTTTTCAAGTGTCTTAATTTAAGGAGTATAAGCATTCCACATAATTTACAATATTTGGGTAGAAATGCTTTTAGATGTACACCATTAGAGAAGACAATAAATGATTTAATGTATAATAGCATAACATTAGATGGTAAGACTGGTGTTGAAGTCATAAGAGGAGAAAAAATATACTCTTAATATACAACCAAAAAGACCCCGATGCGAAGCATCGAGGTCTTTTTGTGAAATATTTTTTAAAGGAGGTGACCAATCCAATCGGCCCATTTTTAATTATACTATACCATTCATAAAAATACAATAGATAAGTGAAATTATTTTTCAGATTGGAGTTACATCAATGAATAGTACACCAATAATAGAAACATTTGAAGATTTTTGTAATAGATTGTCGAAGAATTTCTAGTAATGTAGAATTTAAAAATAGCAACCAAAAAACCCCATGCTAGCACATGGGGTTTCTGGTTGAATCTCTTAATCTTCTTTAGAAAGGAGGTCAAATTCTGACCATAAAAATAGTATACCATGAAACCAATAAAGATGCAACAGTCTATTCAAAAAATTTAAAATTTTTTAACCAAAAAGGCTCCGGCACCCCCTGAAATGTGTCGGAACCCAATTGGTAATTATTTTTCTTTTAGAACTTTGTTAGGCCGTGTGCTTCCTAACAAATTATATTATAATATAAAACTTGAAAAAATGCAATAGTAAATTTAAATTTTTTTAGAAATAGCACCAAAAAATTAGTGAAATCGGAGTAGTTACTTTTGGGAATACATCATTTGGTAGAAAGAATGACTTGCACATTATGAAGAAATACTAGTGGAAGACAAAGGGGAGCTTTACGGCTATTGCCGTAAAGCTTTTTAGTCATTGACTTTTTTTCTCATTTGTGTTAAGCTTAACTAAAATGAGGAGAATTGTATCATGCATATTAATCTTAAAGACATAAAAGCAAGGTTGGCACCAATATGTAAATGGCTTGGGAGTAGCCCAGAGCAGTACGAGAATGAGGTAGTTGATGATGTACCACTCATAGATAGTTATGAAGCATTAGTGGAATTCAATGATAAACAGAAGAAGAAATTGTTTACTTATCCAATAAGTATAACACCCTTTTATTTTGATAATACCTTAATAACATCAAGGTCAGAGAATTATGAGAGTATAGAGGATTTCCTTATTGATTTTATAACTAAGCAGAATAGGTATTATATAACTAATAGTATAGAGGAGTTAAAGAAGTATGACTTTACAAAGTTATATAGTAAAACACATCCAGAGGTTTTTAAGGAGAGACTAAAGGAGTATGTTAATAATCTCATCTTGATTGGAGAGAAAAGGTTTCATGTATTAGATTTTGAGGTAGAGATAGTAGAGTCTGGGTTGGCAGTAGTTGGTTATGAAGGTAGGATAGGAATAGACAGTATAGAGTTACCAGAC
>Ga0247611_10008908_pt1 | contig 12225 bp, 11 predicted proteins | sample 177DNAGHGhighgp2_FD_192422 | JGI IMG/M metagenome (GOLD analysis project Ga0247611, IMG submission 192422) | Sheep rumen microbial communities from Palmerston North, Manawatu-Wanganui, New Zealand - 1770 DNA GHGhigh gp2 | ecosystem: Host-associated > Mammals > Digestive system > Stomach > Rumen... | reverse complement strand
TGCTGATTATCAGTTAAATAATGTAATATTATATTTTGATAAAACTAAACAAAATTAAGCAATTAAAGAGGCCGATTTTGCAACAAAAGTGACGAAGATCCAAAAAGACTGTGATTAGAACAATTTCAGTTACACGCTATTGATATCAATAATTGACGAGAATTGGCGAACAAAATATCTGATTTATCCAAGTTTCTTAGGACAGATGTGAATTGCCAAATAAGATGATAGACTTAGTTGCCTTTAATCCAATGAATAATAACTAAATAATGTACCATAACGGAAGGACCAAAAGTTAAGAACAAAGGACATCGGCCTGCATGGCGGCGTGCTATGTGGATGCTGGTGTTGTTGCTGCTGCCGTGGGTAACGTCAAAGGCAGGCAACGACATGGAAAACTCTGTCTACTGGATGATAACACCCAGTGGCGTAAATGGTGTCAACATCCAGATTCCCGTATATGACTCGGGCGGGTTGGACGGTTTCGTGGATGAGGGCTTCCTTTACATCACACCCGATGGAGGGGCGCAGGTTCCTCCAGCTGCATGGTATCAACAGTATCTGGTTGGTGTCTTTGTTGACACGTGCTGCCAGCTATTGGCTGACAAATCCTTATGAAAAAACTTTTCGGAATCAATTCTGAGCGATTTTTGTTATTATTCGCTGAAAAATGCTATATTTGCAGAAAGTTTAATTTAAATCAGAAAACACCATGAGAATTTTATTGACAGCATTCATATGGCTGACCACATTATGTTCCGCACAGGCACAGACCAAGGCACAAATATTACAAAACATCAAGGACGCCTATGCGTTCGCACAAGACCGCATTGCAAAAGATGGCAAAGGAGAGAACCAGCGCAAATGCGTAGACATCACTCTCCACGATGAAGGAGGCTATGCCGGACAAAAACTCACCGATGTGATACACATCTACTACTATGAGGACCATACCTCGGCTGAGGATGGAGCGCTGCAGGTCAACAACAAGCCTTACTTCATTATGCGAGAGTTTTCATACGAAGGACACAACCTGCGTCAGGAATTTCTGTTTGAGATGAACAAATCTGATGAGTTGCGTGATGACCCGTTGATATATGCCTATAGCCGCCAAGTGCGCGAAGGCAATGTGGAAGAAAAACGCTATTACTGGGATGACGAGAAACTCGTCCAATGCGACCTCAACACCCCCGGATTGCTGGTGGAAGACGAGGATATGAAGGAAGCCGCCACACGATACTACAACGTGTTCGAAAATATTTTCTGGGATATATCCGGACGTTTCTATTAAAAGGCCAACTATTGTTTAACTTTGCACATGAATGCCAAAAGACCAACAAGCATATAGAAATGAAGTCAAAAGGATACTGGAATTGGGATGAATAATAAAGAACACGAATTATCGCGAATTAGCAAAAAATTCTGACGCACAGCCGCTCGACGACGAAGGAGACGCTTGCCAAAGCAAGAATTTATGACTAATTATATGTCAAAAAAACCAAGTTATTTTTCTATTTTTACTAAATGAGATAGTAAGCGAATTAATGATATTTGATATGTACAACAGAGAATATACCCCAGAGAGGATAACCATGCTGAAGCCGAACGAAGTGTTCGTCTTTGGAAGCAACCTCGCTGGTGCCCATGGCGGCGGTGCAGCACGCCTTGCCCACAGCCGTTTCGGCGCTGTATGGGGACAAGGCGTGGGGCTGCAAGGTCAGAGCTATGCCATCCCAACCATGCAGGGCGGCGTAGAGACCATCAAACCCTACGTCGATGAGTTCATCGCCTTTGCCCAGCAACATCCTGAACGCAAGTTTCTCGTTACCCGCATCGGTTGCGGAATAGCTGCGTTCACTCCCGACGATATTGCCCCCTTGTTCCAAGAAGCCATCGACCAGGAGAACGTCATCCTGCCCAAGGACTTCGTGGAAGTGCTGGCCGAGAAGTTTGCTGAGATGGCTCCCCCCCAGCCCACCGCCGAGCAGATGCAGGCAATCAAGATGTGGACGATGGGTGCCGGCAACTCCGCCAAGCGGTTCAACGGAGAGAATCCCATCCCTTCCAAAAACAAGGTAGCGACAAAAAACAGTTGGAAAAACCTTCCGATGCCGAACAGAAATGCTGTCATTCCATTGGATATGGCTCTTCCAAGTGAAGTGATGCGTATCATCAAGTATGGTCACATCCCCGAAGCCATGGAGGACCACTGGTTTATGTACTGCGACGATGACACCATACGCTATTGCCGCAGTTGGACAGGAATCTGCATCTTCGAAGCCAAGTATGAGAAATATGGTGACGGTTACAGGATAACTAATCTGAGAGTCAACCGTGACCCAGAGCAGTGCAAGAGTTCTGACATCAAAAAAGACGTCTGTCTGTTTCTGGCACTGCTGACCGAAGAATATGGCGGTGACGCAAGTGCGTACTGGGAACAGGCATTGCAGTAGTTTGATGACTTCATATTGAAAGACAGACCATGAAAAAGATGAAAGAACGTTTTGTAAAGCTGCTGCGCTCCACTGAGAGGCGGGGCATCGAGGAGGTCATCAACTATCTGGAGGAATCAGGGTTCTTCATCGCTCCGGCATCCACCAACCATCACCTGAACTGCGAGTGTGGCCTGATGAAGCATTCGTTGAATGTCTATGACATGGCTATGGCATTGCGTGAAACGATTGTCGCCCGGAAGCCGGAGGTAGCCGAGAAAATCCCGGAAAAGAGCATCATCATCGCGGCTCTGCTCCATGATACCTGCAAGGCCAATATCTATAAGAAAACACAGAGGTGGAAGAAGGACAACCAAGGCAATTGGGAACTGAATGACACCTACGAGACGGACTACTCCCGTTTGCCTGTCGGCCACGGTGAGAAATCGGTGATTATGTTGTTGAGATTAGGATTGGAGCTTACAATTGACGAGATAGTGGCCATCCGCTGGCACATGGGAGCATGGGATTTGGCTTTCCAGAGCTACGAAGCGAAGGGCAACATCAACGTGGCGGGAAGATGTTGTCCTCTCTTGTCACTCATCCAGGCGGCAGACAACATATCAAGCCATATCCTTGAATTTTAACAAAAAGGTTTTCTATCCATGGCAATAAGACAAAAAATCGTGGTCTTCACCGGTGCCGGAATCAGCAAAGAGAGTGGAATACCCACCTTCCGCGACGCAAACGGTATGTGGAAGAAGTATGACGCCAAAAAACTGGCGAGTGCGGCAGGTTTTGAGGAAAACCCTCAGGCCGTGCTGCCGGTTTGGTCAACTACGCCCATCACGAGGTGCCTAAGTTCCTCATCGACCCGGGGGATATGCAAGGCAGGCTTCCAAAAGGGTTCCATCACATACAGAAAACTGCGGTGGAAGGCATTGACGTCTTGATGGAGGAAATCAACAGATTATAGTGATTCAACTATCTTTGCTCTATATTCGTTTTTCCGTAAAATTCACAATTTTGTGAATTTGCATGATTATATGTAATAAATTATTTTTCTTTTGCATCCAAAATCACATTATATTGGTAATCGCTATGAGACAAGCTTGTTTCATCCACAAGAAATGACAGCTTCATTCATGTTCGTCTGCAGCATGATAGTTTCTGAATTGTGGATTGCATAAAAATGCGGGCGAGGTCGCCCGCATTTTTATGACCTTTCTTATCCTCATTTCAAAATGAACTTTGTATTTTTGTCCCATTCTTTCTGACAAATCATTGTTATTTGCCCTAAAACACTTACTTTTGCATACAAAATCAAAGACACATATCATGAGAAGGCTATTTTTGATGCTGCTGGTGGTCGTTTTGGTCAGCAGTTGTGGAAAACAGAAGGAGCAACCATCGAAGGCTCCTACAAGAGTGGGGACACTGGTGGTGTCGCCTGGTATGATAGACAATGCGCAGACGTATGTGGGCATTGTGGAGGAGCGTGAGGCTACTGCGGTGAGTTTCACGAGCATGGGCGTGGTGAAGCGAATCCTGGTCAAGGAAGGTCAGGTAGTGAGACGTGGTCAGCTGCTGGCGGAAATCGACCCTACCACTTCGAGCAACAGCGTGGAGGTGGCGCATGCTTCGGTCAACCAAGCCAAAGACATGGTGAAACAGGCAGAAGCCACCTACAACCAAGCCAAGGATGCTTACGACCGTATGAAACTGCTGCATGACAACGGTTCGTTGCCGGAGGTGAAATGGATTGAGGCAGAGACCCGTCTGGCACAGGCCACATCAGCCCTCAGTACCGCCCATTCAGGCGTTGCCTCGGCTACCGCAACGGAGAAGATAGCCCGGAAAGGTCTTGCCGACACCCGTCTCTATGCCCCTGTCAGTGGTGTCATCGGCAAAAAACAGTTGGTGGCAGGAGAGACGGCGTTGCCTTCAGAGGCAGTGGTGAACATTCTCGACATCTCAACCGTGAAAGTGAAGGTGGCGGTACCCGAATCAGAGATTGGCAGCATCAATGCCAACACATCTGCCAGTATCAAGGTGGACGCCATCGGACGCAGCTATATGGGAGGCAGGATAGAGAAAGGCGTGCAGGCAGATGCCCTCACCCACACCTATGATATCCGTATCAATGTCGTGAATGGCGACTTCAAGCTGCTGCCGGGCATGGTGGCCAGCGTCCGCTTCATCTCAGAAGGTTCACAGGGCATCAGCAGCAAGTCGATTCCCGTGACATCGGTGCAGAAGAAATCCGACGGCACGCTGTTTGTCTGGACTGTGGACAACAACAATAAAGCCCACCGCACCAAGGTGACGATAGGCGAGACACATGGCAACCATGTGACGATTGTAGATGGTCTGAACATAGGCCAGCGCATTGTGACTGAGGGATACCAGAAACTGAGTGAAGGAACAAAAGTGGTGTATTAGTATGGGAAGCAAGATGGAATGGCTGAAGTGGCCATTGGAACATTACCCGATATCGCTGCTCATCATCAGCATCTTCTTTTTACTGGGCATTTTTGGCATGTATGACATGCCCAAAGATGAATTTCCGCACGCTACTATCCGACAGGGTGTGGTGGTGGCTGTCTATCCCGGTGCGACGACAGAGGAGGTGGAGCTGCAGGTGGCACGTCCGTTGGAACGCTATCTTTTTACCTATGGAGAGGTGAACCGTGTGAAGACTACGACGACTTCCCAGAACGGCATGTGCATCGTGATGGTGAAACTCAACGATAACGTGAACAACAAGGATGAGGTGTGGAGCAAAATCAAGCATGGCCTGAATGGATTCAAGTCACAGTTGCCCTCTGGCGTGTTGGCCATTGTGGTGAACGACGACTTCGGCAACACTTCGGCATTGCTCATCGCCATCGAGAGCGACCAGCGCAGTTATCGTGAGTTGAAAGAATACAGCGACGAACTGAGCGACCGTCTGCGCAGGATTCCGTCAGTAGCCAACGTGAAATTGTACGGCGAACAGAAGGAACAGATATCACTCTATGTAGACCGTCAACGGCTGCAGGCATATGGCATCGGACAGCAGATGCTCTTCTCAAGTCTGCAAGCCCAGGGCATCACTACGATGAGTGGCACCATTGATGATGACGACCAACAGATACCTATCCATGTAGAGGCGCAGAACAATGGCGAGGAGGAGATTGCCAATCAGATTATCTTCTCCGACCCTGTCACGGGCAAGGTGGCACGTGTGAGGGATGTTGCCCAAGTGGTCAGGGAATACGAACCGATGTCGAGTCGCATCGAGCAGGACGGGCACCCCTGTGTGCTGCTGTCGATGGAGATGACACCTGGCAACAATGTGGTGCAGTATGGCGATGAGGTAGACCAGGTGCTCAACGATTTCCGTGAGAACGAACTGCCAGAGGATGTGCAGGTCACACGCATCGCCGACAAGCCGAAAGTGGTGTATATCAGTATCACCGACTTCCTCCGCGACCTGCTGATAGCTATGCTTATCATCATTCTGGTGATGATGGTGCTCTTCCCGCTGCGCTCAGCCATCGTGGCATCCATCACCATCCCGTTGAGCACCTTCGTCTCGGTGGCATTCATGTATATGTTGGGCATCGAACTGAACATTGTGACACTGGCTGCGCTGATTGTGGTGCTGGGTATGGTGGTCGACAACTCCATTGTGGTGATTGACGGCTACTTGGAATATCTCGGAAAGGGGCAAGAACCTAAGCTGTCGGCCATAGAGTCGGCCAGGCAATATTTCATGCCCATGATGCTGGCCACCATCTGTATCTGCGCCATCTTCTATCCTTTCCTGATTACCATGAAGGGTATGTTCCACGACTGTCTGAAGGACTTCCCCATTACCATCACCATCAACCTGATGGTGTCGCTCTTCCTGGCAGTGACCGTAATTCCGTTCTTGGAGGTCAGGCTGATCAAGCCCGAAAACGTAAAAACCGATGGGAATGCCATCACCAAATGGGTGCAGAAGACCTATGACCGGGTGCTCGACTTTACATTCCGAAATCCGTGGATGACTATCTTTGGCGGCATCGGTGTCATCTTGTTGTCTACAATCATCATCCCGACACTGAAGATACGACTATTCCCCTACGCCGACCGCGACCAGTTTGCCGTGGAAATCTTCCTTCCTGACGGCAAGGGCCTGGCTGAAACGACAGAACTGGCAGACTCTGTCCGTCATGTGCTGGAAAAGGACGAGCGCGTCACGGGCATCACCAGTTTCATCGGCTGTTCCTCGCCACGTTTTATGGATGCCTATGCGCCACAGATGGCAGGGAAGAACTATGCCCAATTGATTGTGAACACACTGTCGGACAAGGCTACGCTTGACCTTTTGGCGCAGTATCAGCCACAGTTGGGAGAAGCCTTTCCCAATGCGTACGTGAAATTCAAGCGACTGGATTATCTGGAAGTGACCGAATTGGAGTATCGCTTCTATGGCGACAATCTTGACTCCCTCCACGTGGTGGCAGACCGTCTGATGGAGCGCATGCGCCAGATGCCAGAGCTGGAGTGGGTGCATACCGACCATTTCCAGCCCCAGCCCATCATCAACGTAGAACTTGACCCTGTAGCCTCGGCACAGTTGGGCATCACACGCTCCACGGCACAACTGGCATTGAGCGCCACCTCGTGCGACCTCCGTGTGGGACAGATTTGGGAAGGCAATTATGAGTTGCCCATTGTCGTAAAAGACGATGCCGACATGACTTTCTCGGATGTCGCCAACCTGGGTATCTCATCACCCATGTCGCTCGTATCATCGGGAGTCAACCAAACCAACAGCACCGTTCCTCTTCGGCAGATAGCGAAAGTGTCGCCCCTGTGGAGCGAGAGCCGCATCATCCATCGTGGAGGAGAACGTTGCATCACGGTGACAGGCCATTTCGTGCAGGGCGTCTATACGGCTCCCATCGAAAAGGAGATTGTCCGCATCATGCAGGAGGAGATTGAGATGCCACAGGGCGTACGTTCAGAGGTGGGCGGCGAGATAGAATATGGCAACGAGGCGCTGCCGCAGATTTTCGGAGGTATCATCATTGCCATGATTATCGTGTTCTTCTTCCTGCTGTTCAACTTCAAGAAATTTGGCATCACATCCATCTGTATGGCCGCCCTTGCCCTGATGATACCAGGCTCACTGATTGGATTAGGACTGATGAACCGCTCTTTGGGACTCACCTCCATCTTTGGTCTTATCACGTTGATGGGAATGATCATGCGCAACGAGATATTGATTTTTGAGCATGCGATTGACCTGATTAAGAAATATGTGGCAGAACATGGAGATTGGACTGTAGACCGCGAGGGTTACAACAATGCCGTGAAGCAGGCAGCTTATGATGCCGGCAAGCGGCGCATGGTGCCCATCTTCCTCACGACAGCCACCACAGCCGTCGGTGTGGTGCCGATGATTATCGCGCAGAGTTCGTTCTGGATGCCTGTGGGAGTCACCATTTTTGCCGGCGGTATCGGCTCACTCATCATGGTCGTGACCATGCTTCCTGTTATCTATTGGAAAGTAAGTCAAAAGTGATAAATTTGCTATTGCATACCCGAATATGATGAAAAAGATATTTGCTTTCGTACTTTGTGCCCTATGCTTGGTCTCTGCGTCAGCCCAAACCTACACATTGGAACAAGTGAAGGACTCTGCCCTGCACAACAATTTCGCCATCCGTTCCGCACAATACGACATAGAGGCTGCCAGTCAGCAGCGCAAGGAAGCCTTTGCCAAGTATTTCCCCAACGTCAGCGGCACGGGATTGTGGTTTAATGCAAACAAAGGCATGGCAGAGACCACCATCAACCCCTCAGAGATGCTATCACCTGAGTTGGGCGCTTCGCTGGCTCAGATGTTTCCCCCCGAAGCCCTCGCTGCCCTCGCCAATCCCGTCAGCGTCTCAATGATGAAAAATGGAGTCATAGCCGGTGTGCAGGCCGTGCAGCCTGTTTTTGCCGGCGGTCAAATTATCAATGGCAACAAGTTGAGCAAGGTGGGCGAGGATGTGAGCAGGCTGCAGATGCAACTCTCGGAAAACGAGGTGGAGAAAACGGCAGAGCAGTATTTTTGGCAACTCGCCTCCCTGCAGGAGAAGATGAAGACCGTGGAGGCGGTGGAGACGCTGCTCAACGACATTTGGAAAGACGTGGATGTGGCTGTCCGTGCGGGAGTAGCCATGCGCAACGATCTGTTGCAGGTGCAGCTGCGCCAGAATGAAATCGCCAGTCAGAAGCTCAAGATACGCAACGGGCTCTCCTTGGTGCGTATGTTGCTCTCCCAATACTGTGGCCTCCGCGACACATCGTTCGTCATCTCTTATCAGACAGACGCCATTTCACCCATAGGCACGAAGCAAGACCATCAACAGGCGTTGTTGGGAACAGCCGAATACCAGTTGCTGGGCAAACAGGTGGAGGCTGCTGACCTACAGAAGAAAATCGCTGTCGGACAGAATCTCCCTTCTATAGCCGTTGGGGCTGGTTACAATTATCACAACCTGTTGGATAAGGACCACACTTTCGGTATGATTTTTGCGACCGTCAGCGTGCCCATCTCCGACTGGTGGGGAGGTTCTCACGCCATCAAGCGCAAGAAACTTGAGCAACAAAAGGCACAGGAGCAACTCACCGACAATGCAGAACTATTGAAAATCAGGATGCAGAGTGCATGGAACAGCGTGGAGGAATCCTATCAGCAACTGCTGCTTGCCCAGCGGAGCATCGAACAGGCGGAAGAGAACCTGCGTCTGAACCGCAACTTCTACAATGCCGGGACCTCGAAGATGAGCGACCTCCTCGAAGCCCAAATGCTCTATCAGCAGTCTTGCGACAAGCGCACCGATGCTTTCGCCGATTATCAGAACAAATTGCTTGAATACCGCCAGGCAACGGGGCAATAGATGGGTTTCCATCAACACCTTCTCGCATAGGCAGGTGCTACCTATTCAACCAAAACGATAAAACTTCATCTAATCACTAACGTTGTTTTCTCAATTAACCCATCAGACAAATGAAGAAAGTTTATTTAGCAGCATTGCTTTCCCTCTCTTTGATGACAGCCAATGCACAAGAGCCCAATATCCCTATGTTTGGTGCTCAGCACAACCACAATGTGAAATTCGATGAGTACAAAGAAGCCCCACAAGGATTCGACCAGGAGCGTGCAGGGATACCTCACGGTACAGTGGAGCTTATTGAATACCAGTCAGAGTCAGTTGGCACTACCCGTAAGGCCAATGTCTATCTGCCACCCAAGTACAACAAAAAGAAGAAGTACAGCGTGCTCTACCTACTTCATGGTATCGGCGGCGATGAGAACGAGTGGTACAAAGACGGTGGTGTGCCCAACATCATCATGGACAATCTCTATGCCGACAAGAAGGTGGCCGACATGATTGTCGTCATGCCTAACGGACGTGCCCAGAAGGATGACTCACGCGCTGGAGGCATGGGGTCGTTCAGGGCATTCGGAGATTTCGACAAAGACCTTATCGGGAGCCTCATTCCCTACATCGAGAAGAACTATAGTGTGTATACCGACAAGGACCACCGTGCCATCGCCGGACTGTCAATGGGTGGCGGACAGTCACTCAACTTCGGACTCGGACACATGGATGTATTTGCTTACGTAGGTGGCTTCTCATCAGCCCCCAACACAAGGCGAGCCGCACAACTCATTCCTGATGTCGACAAGGTGAAGAAAGAGAACAAACTCCTTTGGATGGTATGCGGTGGTGCTGACGGACTGATGGGCAACAGCACACAGCTCAAGGCATTCTGCGATGAGAACGGCATCCCTTGCACACTCATCAACTATCCTGAAGGACAGCACAACTTCGTCGTTTGGAAGTATGGACTCTACAACTTCGCACAGCTGATTTTCAAATAATCATCCATACTATCCTGCAGATATGACAAAGAGCGCAAGCCTAACTTGTGCTCTTTGTTGCATCAGTCCCCTACTCTATTTCTGCAAAAGGACTGACCAATAAAAAGCAACGTTTTATCAATTTCTTTGTCCCAAATAGACTTATCAATCGGATTTTTTTCTAAATTTGCATAATCAAACAAGATTACATTACTTAATCTGCCAAAACAATAATGGAAGACAAGGTAAAGAAAGAACAAATACTGGTTAGCATCACTGGCCAGGACCGTCCCGGACTGACTGCGTCAGCAATGGGAATACTTGCGAAATACAACGCACAGATACTTGACATCGGCCAGGCCGACATTCACAGCACGCTGTCTTTGGGCATCCTCATCCGCATCGACGAAGCCCATTCCGGACAGGTGCTCAAAGAACTGCTGTTCAAGGCCACCGAGCTGGGAGTGAACATCGGCTTCTCCCCCATCACAGACGATGAATACGAGGAGTGGGTGGGCCGTCAGGGCAAGAACCGCCACATCCTCACCCTCATAGGGCGCACGCTGACTGCCGCACAGATAGAGGCGGCTGCCAAAATCATCGCCGCCCAAGGAGTGAACATCGACTCCATCCGCAGGATGACCGGCCGGCAGAGCATACGATATCCCCAGCAGAAGAGCCGTGCGTGCATAGAGTTCTCGCTGCGTGGTTCACCCAACCGCCACAAGATGCAGGAGCAGCTCATGCGCCTGTCGGCAGACATGGGGTTTGACTTCTCTCTGCAGAACGACGACATGTACCGCCGCATGAGACGCCTCATCTGCTTCGACATGGACTCCACACTCATCCAGACCGAGTGCATCGACGAACTTGCCATGCGTGCCGGTGTGGGCGACAAGGTGAAAGCCATCACCGAGAGTGCCATGAGGGGAGAGATTGACTTCAAGGAGAGCTTCACCAAAAGGGTGGCACTGCTCAAGGGACTTGATGTCAGCGTGATGCGTGAGATTGCCGAGAGCCTGCCCATCACAGAGGGCGTCGACCGCCTCATGGCTGTTCTGAAGCGTTGCGGCTACAAGATTGCCATCCTCAGTGGTGGATTCACCTACTTCGGAGAATACCTGCAACGGCGCTACGGCATCGACTACATGTATGCCAACGAGTTGGAGATTGACGACAACGGCCGCCTCACCGGAAAATACCTTGGCGAAGTGGTTGACGGACACCGCAAAGCCGAACTGCTGAAGCTCATTGCACAGGTGGAGAAGGTGAACCTTGCACAGACCATCGCCGTGGGCGACGGTGCCAACGACCTGCCGATGCTCTCAGAGGCAGGACTTGGCATTGCCTTCCACGCCAAGCCAAGAGTGGTGGCCAACGCCAAGCAGTCCATCAACACAATAGGCCTCGACGGAGTGCTCTATTTCCTTGGCTTCAAAGACTCTTACCTCGGCGAAGACGGCAAGGCATAGCCCAACTTACCCATGCAATAGAAAGACTTGTAGCCCAAAGAGTATTCACGGTGGCCCAGGGCTTCCGATTTGGTTGGCTGTCCTGATGCCGTATTGCGGATGCACTGCAGCAACTGGTCGCGGATATCGCTGAACGAGAGATGTTCAGTGACAATGGCTCCTGCATTAATGTCCATATCGTCGGACATGTGATGATAAGTTGCGGGATTGGCACAAACTTTTATGACAGGCGATATGGCGGAGCCAGCCACAGAACCACACCCCGTAGTGTAAAGTATCATATGGCAGCCGCATGCTATCATCTCCATCATCTCGGCATTGTCGTTGATGTTGGGAAAGCCCCATCGTGCCTCGCCGTCGGGCACAACGTCCATCATCCACAATCCTGGTTTGGTGGGTGGCAATGCGGGATAAGTAAGGCCCTATGCTG
>Ga0247611_10008907_pt1 | contig 12225 bp, 6 predicted proteins | sample 177DNAGHGhighgp2_FD_192422 | JGI IMG/M metagenome (GOLD analysis project Ga0247611, IMG submission 192422) | Sheep rumen microbial communities from Palmerston North, Manawatu-Wanganui, New Zealand - 1770 DNA GHGhigh gp2 | ecosystem: Host-associated > Mammals > Digestive system > Stomach > Rumen ... | reverse complement strand
CCGTGACAATCCGGAAGGCAGTTATATCCTTGTAAATGATATCGACTTGAGCGGTGTGAACTGGGTTCCTTTTACATTTTCCGGAAATTTAAACGGCGACGGATACAGCATTTTAAATCTCAATGTATCTTATAAGGGCGATGTTTCAAAGGAAACTTTTGACGGAAACATGAAGTCTTATGAAACATACTTCGGCGGAATGTTTGACTCGCTTGACGGTGTTGTGGAAAATCTGAATTTCTACGGCGCGGTTGTGGATATTACTTCCGATATGCCGTGTTTTGCTGCGGTTGTTGCGGGTTATCTTGACGGCGGAACGATTACCGGCTGCTATATCGACGGAACCGTAACGCTTCATGCCGGTAACAAGATGTTCGGTGTCGGCGGAATTGCAGGTTACGGAAACGGTATCATCAGCGAAACCGAAGCGGATGTTACATTAATCTGTGTTGATACGGACAAAGAAAACAAAGACGAACAGTTCTTGGGCGGTGCGGTTGCTGCCGGATATCCCGACATCATTAACTGTACCGTAAATATCGACGGATACGATTCCGACCACGGTTATGTGCATAACGGCGGTCTGGTCGGAATGTATGTGCTTTATCCGAAGGATACCACCCACGAGGGCGCAATTACCGGAAATACCGTAAAGGGTAAAATCACATTTTATGAAGATAATAACGACAGAAGAGCATACTGCAAGCCTTTTGTTGGTGAGGTGATGAACCAGGTATTTAAGGATGAAGGCAACGAAGAAGAATTTACCAGAGATGAAGTAAAATGCTACGATATCGATCTGATGCCGATGAAAGTAACCTTCCCGAGAGAAGAACAGGAAGGGGACCAGTTCGAGTGTGACCATACGAAAATGCAGGAAGAAATCATTTCTTCTGACTGCGACAATTACGGATATACCAAATGTACCTGCAAGACCTGCGGATACGAAATGAAGAAGAATTATACATTAAAGCATCATGTCTATTTATGGAATATGATTAAAGAACCTACGTTGGATGAAGAAGGAATCGAAGAAGGTGTCTGCAAAAACTGCGGCGATACCGTACAGAAACCGATTCCGAAACTGACCGAGGAAGAATATCAGGAAATCATGAAGGACGAAACGGGCGATCCCGGAGAAGATTCGAGCGAAGAACTCTATATGCCTGATGCAAGACAGTCCTTCGGAGGTCTTACGCCTTATGTGGTATGTATTTTAATTCTCGGAGCCGCGGCTTTTCTGGGCGTTTTGTTTACGCTGATCCGTATTTCCAGAAAAAAATAGTAATTTTACTGCTTGTGCATATTTTATAAAAAACGATTTAATTTTCAAAAATTGTTGTAAAATCTGCTTGAATTTAGTAAAATTATTTTTGGGTTTTTTTAAACTACATAATGTATTACGGAGGGAACACAATGAACATTTACACAACGGACAAAATCCGTAACGTCGTTCTGTTAGGCCATGGGGGTTGTGGCAAAACATCCCTCGCGGAAGCTATGGCATATCTTGCAGGCCTTACTTCCAGAATGGGAAAAGTAGCAGACGGCAACACAGTCAGTGACTACGGAAAAGAAGAAATCAAAAGACAGATTTCCATCAGCACTTCCATGATTGCAATGGAATGGAACGATCACAAGATCAATCTTCTGGATGCACCGGGATTCTTTGATTTTGTCGGCGAGATGGAAGAGGCAGCTTCTGCAGCGGATGCAGCAATTATCGTTGTTTCCGGTAAGGCAGGTGTTGAAGTTGGTACCGAGCGTGCATGGGAAATCTGCGAAAAATACAAACTGCCCAGAATGTTCTTCGTAACCGATATGGATATCGACAATGCATCCTATCGTCAGGTAGTGGAAGATTTAACCGGGCGTTACGGCAACAAAATCGCGCCGTTCCATTTACCGATTCGTGAGAATGAAAAATTTGTCGGTTATGTCAATGTTGTTTCCGAAAAGGCTTATAAATGGCAGGGTAAAGATGCCGTAGAATGCGAAATTCCGGAAGCAAATAAAGACTATCTCGAGAAATACAAAGAGACTTTAATGGAAGCGGTTGCGGAAACTTCCGAAGACTTAATGGAACGTTATTTCGGCGGCGAGACCTTTACCGAGAACGAAATCCGTGCAGCTCTTCGTACATCTGTTGACGACGGCTCCATCGTTCCCATTTCCATGGGTTCCAACATCCTCTGCCAGGGTATTTATACTCTGATGGATGATATCATCAAATACATGCCCGCTCCGGATAACCGCAAGGTTGCAGGTATCGACTTAAAGACCAACGAAGTCTTTGAAGCAAATTACGATTTCTCCAAGCCGAAGAGTGCATATATTTTTAAGACCATCGTGGATCCGTTCATCGGAAAATATTCCTTCATCAAGGTAATGTCCGGTGTTCTTAAGACCGATGACTTAATGTACAACGACGAGAAGAGCGTGGAAGAAAAAATCGGTAAGATTTACATTATGCAGGGCAATAAGTCCAGCGAAGTTACCGAGCTTCACGCAGGTGACCTCGGCGCGTTGGCAAAGGTTACCGCAGCAAGAACCGGAAATACACTTTCCACGAAGGCTCACATCATTCGTTACGGCAAGGCAGATCTTCCGAAGCCTTATACCTACAAGCGTTACTTCGCGGTAAACAAGGGCGATGTTGATAAGATTGCTCAGTCCTTACAGAAGATGATGCATGAAGACCAGACCTTAAAGGCTGTCAACGATGCGGAAAATAAGCAGATGTTACTTTACGGTATGGGCGACTTACACCTCGATGTTGTTGCAAGCCGTTTGAAGAACGAATACAAGGTTGAAATCGAACTTCAGAAACCGAAGGTAGCGTTCCGCGAAACCATTAAGAAAAAATCCGATGTGGAATACAAGTATAAGAAACAGTCCGGCGGACACGGTCAGTACGGTCACGTTAAGATGCGTTTCGAGCCGTCCGGAGACCTTACCACACCTTATGTATTTGAGGAAGAAGTAGTCGGCGGTGCGGTTCCGAAGAACTATTTCCCTGCAGTGGAAAAAGGTATGGCGGAATCCGTAGGACGCGGACCTTTGGCAGCATATCCCGTAGTCGGTGTTAAGGGTATCCTTTACGATGGTTCTTACCATCCGGTAGACTCTTCGGAAATGGCATTCAAGACCGCAACCATTCAGGCCTTTAAGAAAGGCTTTATGGAAGCCGGACCGATCCTGCTTGAGCCGATTGCATCCTTAAAGGTTACCGTTCCCGATAAGTTCACCGGTGACGTTATGGGCGATTTGAACAAGCGCCGCGGCAGAGTTCTCGGAATGAATCCCGCAGGAAACGGAAAGACCTGCGTGGAATCCGAAATTCCTATGATGAGCCTTTACGGCTACTGCACGGACCTTCGTTCCATGACCGGCGGAAGCGGAGATTTCGAATACGAATTCTTACGTTACGAGCAGGCTCCGAGCGATGTTCAGGAAGCGGAAGTAAAAGCGAGAGCGGACAAGGTTGCAGCAAACAACGTGGATGCTTAAAGCAGTTTGAAATTGGGTTTAATAGGGGAGTTACATATTTAGAAGGGGTAAGCGAGAGCTTACTCCTTCTTTTTGTAATGAAATATAGAGGCGAGGTTTGCAGTATTGTTGTTCCGGACGTATCGCGCTATCCCGGACTAAAACTGCCGCATCGTTGTGCGCAGAGGCGATGCTTGCAGTATTGTTGTTCCGGACGTATCGCGCTACCCCGGACTAAAACTGCCGCATCGCGGTTCGCTTCGCTCGCAGAGCGATGCTTGCAGTATTGTCCGGCGCGCGATACTGAGAATATCCTTGATCGAAGAGATACTTAATTAGTCATGGGGTAAAGCGATACTCAAACAGCTAAGAATAACTCGATATTAAGGGTGATACTTACAATTGACAAATGATTACGGAATGATAAAATAAGAAAGTGTGTGTCTATACGCACACAGAAGGAGTTTGCTATGTATCAGTATGATGAAAGTACCGGATTTGAAAATCGTCCGGTATACATGAACGAAAAAAGTAATTTACTGGAAATCGAGGAGCATATGTATATTCTTGACGATGTCAAGAAACCCAATGTTTTCCGTAATATGTTCCCTTATTCCGAAGTACCCAAATGCCCGTTTAACGACAAGGTGGTACCTCACAATATGCCGAAAGAAATCTGGATTACGGACACCACATTCCGTGACGGACAGCAGTCCAGAGCTCCTTATTCCACAGAACAGATCGTAACGATTTACGATTATCTTCATCGCCTCGGCGGACCCAAGGGAATGATTCGCGCTTCCGAATTTTTCTTATATTCCAAAAAAGACCGTGATGCGGTTTATAAATGTATGGAACGCGGATATCAGTTCCCGGAAGTAACCAGCTGGATTCGTGCTTCCGAAAAGGATTTCAAACTTGTAAAAGAAATCGGTATGAAGGAGACCGGTATTTTAGTTTCCTGCTCCGATTATCATATTTTCCTGAAGTTAAAAATGACCCGCCGCGAGGCAATGAATCATTATCTTTCCATCGTTCGTCAGTGTCTGGAAGAAGGCATTTCTCCGAGATGTCACTTGGAAGACATCACCAGAGCCGATATTTACGGCTTTGTCGTTCCTTTCTGTATGGAACTTATGAAACTGATGGAAGAGTATCATATTGCCGTAAAAATCCGTCTCTGTGATACGATGGGTTACGGTGTAAACTTCTCCGGTGCAGCAATTCCGAGAAGCGTTCAGGGAATCATTTATGCGGTTCATGTTAATGCCGGCGTGCCTCATGCACTTCTTGAGTGGCATGGTCACAACGACTTCTACAAGGCGGTTTCCAATTCCACGACGGCCTGGATTTACGGCTGTTCCGGAGTCAATACCTCTTTGTTCGGCATCGGAGAAAGAACCGGTAATACGCCTCTGGAAGCAATGGTATTTGAATATGCCCAGTTAAAGGGTGACTTAAACGGTATGGATACCACGGTCATCACCGAACTTGCAGAGTATTATGAAAAAGAAATCGGATATAAAATTCCTCCGATGACACCTTTCGTAGGCAAGAACTTCAATGTGACTCGTGCCGGTATTCACGCGGACGGACTTTTGAAGAACGAAGAGATTTACAGTATTTTTGATACCGGCAAATTCTTAAATCGTCCCTGCAAATGCGCGGTTTCCAATACTTCCGGACTTGCGGGCATTGCGGTATGGATTAATGCAACTTATCATCTGACCGGTGATTCCGCGGTTGATAAGAAGGATAAAATCGTCGAAGAGATGAAAAACTGGGTTGACGAGCAGTACGAGCAGGGCCGTGTAACCGTAATGACCGATGATGAGCTTGATGCAAAATTACGTCAGTTGATTTCGGCTTTAGATATTCCATTGAATATCTAGTGCGTAAATGATTTGCGGACAGGTCTTCCGGCCTAGCGCGGACAAGTAGTCTTGCGCGGACGCCTCTCGGCTCTGTTCTCGCTGGCAGCGGTTCTAAATTCGCCCCGCACCCATGTGCGGGCTCATTAAGAACCGGCCGCTCGAAAAGCCCCGCAATCCTACTGTACGCGCTCTCCGGAAGTGGTTTCGGATCTTTTGATAATATTTATGAACTATTTTTTATGTTTTATTTTATAAAAGGAGCACACCATGAGCAAAATTGTGATGACCACCCCTTTGGTGGAAATGGACGGAGATGAAATGACGAGAATCCTCTGGCAGATGATTAAGGATGAACTGCTTCTTCCTTTCATCGATTTAAAGACAGAGTATTATGATCTCGGATTAAAGCACAGAGACGAAACCGACGATCAGGTAACGAAGGATTCCGCAAATGCCACTTTAAAATACGGTGTAGCGGTAAAATGTGCAACCATTACTCCGAATGCAGCAAGAGTGGAAGAGTATAATTTAAAGGAAATGTGGAAGTCTCCCAACGGAACCATCAGAGCAATGCTTGACGGAACCGTATTCCGCGCACCGATCTGTGTCAAAGGCATCGAACCCTGCGTTAGAAACTGGGAAAAGCCGATTACACTTGCACGTCATGCATATGGTGATGTATACAAAAATACCGAAATGATTATCGACGGACCCGGCAAGGCGGAAATCGTATTTACCGCAGATGACGGTTCCGTAAGTCGTGCAACCATTCACAATTTTGACGGTCCCGGCGTTGTTCAGGGCATGCACAATCTGAATTCGTCCATTGACAGCTTCGCAAGAGCCTGCTTCAATTTTGCACTCGATACCAAGCAGGATTTATGGTTTGCAACCAAAGATACCATTTCCAAAAAATACGATCATACCTTCAAGGATGTTTTCCAGGAAATCTTTGATGCGGAATATAAAGAAAAATTCGAAGAAGCGGGTATTACCTATTTCTACACCTTAATCGACGATGCCGTTGCGCGTGTTATGAAGTCCAAGGGCGGATTTATCTGGGCCTGCAAGAACTACGACGGAGATGTAATGAGCGATATGGTAAGCTCCGCATTCGGTTCTCTTGCCATGATGACTTCCGTACTCGTTTCTCCTTCCGGAGTTTATGAATACGAAGCAGCTCACGGAACCGTTCAGAGACATTATTACAAGCATTTAAAGGGCGAGGAAACCTCCACGAACTCCGTTGCAACGATTTTTGCATGGACAGGTGCTCTTAGAAAAAGAGGAGAGCTTGACGGAATTTCCAAACTTTGCGATTTTGCTGACAAACTTGAAAAAGCTACCCTTGCAACAATCGAAAGCGGAAAAATGACCAAGGACCTTGCACTGATTACATCTTTAAAGGATGTTACCGTATTAAACAGCGAACAGTTTATCAAAGCAATTCGCGAAGAGCTTGAGAAAACGCTCTAATAAATAATTCAAAGGATTATTTTCTTAAGGAATGTCTGTAAAAACAGAAAAAAAACATAAAAAAGTAAGCATAAAGGAATGCGTCTCCGCCGTAATTTTGGCGGTGGCGTGTTCCTTTTTATTATTTATGTATGCTCCATTTGAAATGTATTTTACGAACAAAGACGATTTCTGGTTTGATTTTTCCGGTATTATCGGAATCGAGCTGATTCTGTTTGCGGTCGGAGCACTTGCTTTGTCCGGTCTTCTGATTCTCTGCAGGATCATTCATGTGAATCTGTACCGCATCGCATATGGAAGTGCCACGGTTTTGTTTGTCAGCAGCTTTGTGGAGGGCAGTATTTTGTCCAGAAACCTTCCGATGCTTGACGGAGGAAAAATTGACTGGAGTGACTATGGCGGTCATCGAATTCTTTCCGCTTTAATCATCATTCTTCTTGCCTTAGCAGTGATTCTTACGATCAAATTCATCAAATTTGAAAAATTCGAAAGCATCACGCGTTCTGCATTTATCATTATCATCATTGCTTTATTCGGCAGTTTAATCGTTCTCGGAAACAAAAATAACGGTTTTCAGTCGAAACAGCGTCTGATTGTCAATAAAGAGCATGAATTTGAATATTCCACGGACCAAAATATCATTGTACTGATTTTAGACGCGGTGGATGCGGATGCATTTGAGAAGGTTTTGGACGAACATCCGGAATACAATGAGGGACTTTCCGATTTTACCTATTACGAAAATATGGTTTCAACCTATATACAGACCGTGAATTCCGTTCCTTATCTTCTTACGGGAGTCTGGTTCAAAGGGGACCTTTATGAAAGTCTTGATACCTACGAAAACAGGGAAGTGGAGCGTTCCGCGCTTTTAAAAAGACTTCAGAGACATAATTTCCGCATCGGGTATTACGAAGTGGACTGTCATCCGCTTAAGTGCCCGAGGATGGAGACATTTGACAATGTCATAAAAGCCGACATCTGGAAGCTTAATCCGAAGTCTTATATCAAAAATATGATCAAACTCGTCGGATATCGTTATGCACCGTTGGATTTAAAACGGTTCTGTTTTGTGTATTATAGGGATTTTTTGTTTGACGAAGAGGCTTCGGCAAACGAAAATCTTTATTATGATTACAATGACGATTTTTATAAAGACATTCAGACCGTTCCGTTTGAAACGATGGAGGATAAATTCTTTAAAATCTATCATATCGAAGGAGCGCATCAGCCATTTGTATACGACAAAGATGTTAACCGGATTGAAGACGGTACCTATTCACAGAACATCGAGGCATCCTTTACGATTGCGCTGGAATATCTGGATAAGCTGAAGGAATGCGGTGTTTACGATAATTCCGCAATCATTATCATGTCAGACCACGGCTTCAATGAGGATGACATTCCGGAAGGAAGACTACATCCGATTTTCTTCGCGAAAGGTTTCGGTGAGCATAAGGAAACGCTGTCTTTCAGTGATGCGCCTGTATCTTTTGAAGATTTTCAGGAAGCACTTGCCAAACTGGAACAGGGCAATTCCGGAGATGATATTTTTTCCTGGAAAGAGGGCGATGTGCGTGACAGAAAATGCTATGTGAGATTCTATCATAACCCTGCAACGGCCCATAATATTCAGTGTATCCAGCATGGTCACGCGGGTGAAATCGACAAGGTTGAAGTTGTAGGAAAGTAGATTGTTGATAATTTCCCGATATTTTGTTATGCTTTTTACAGGTGTAAAATTTTTTCTAAAATGAAAGGGGAATTGAAGATGGATGTTAATGAAATTGCTTCCAAAGGAAGATTGTTTAATATCGTAATTATTCTTGTAAATGCAGTTACGTATATTTCTTATTTTATGGGTCGTTTTTCGGATTCGACCGCGGTCTGGGTATTCCAGACCATCTGCCGTGTCGGTGGTGTTGTTGCGGCAATTGTCTGCATTATTTATGCGGCGATTCTTTTGAAAAATAACGAAGGAAGACTGAAGGGACTCGGGCTTTTGCTTGCTTCCTCCATTGTAAGCCTTATTTTCTCCGCACTTGGATTTATGCTCGGACTCGTTATCTGGATTCTTTCCGGTATTTCCATGTCACAGCTTCAAAAATCGTTAAGGGAGCATTTGGATACCCAGTTATATTCTGATATCAGTGACAATATTCATCAGAAGAATATGGCCGGATTCAACAACAATTACGGCGAAGATCCGTTTTCCGCAAACAACCGGAATTATTCGGATCCTTTTGCGAACAACAATCAGCAGCAGAATTATTCCGATCCGTTTGCAAATAATAATCAGAATTACTCAGATCCTTTTGCAAATAATCCGCAGGGATACGGAAATACTCAGAACTACAGCGATCCTTTCGCAAATAATCCGCAGGGATACAGTAATGCACAGAATTACAGCGATCCGTTCGCAGGCGGCAGCAAGGGTTATGGAGATGACAATCAGAATTAATTGATTGATATCTTCACTGCATATAATAATTCATTTATCTTAGTCATAAAATATGCCCCGAATACATTGGTATTTGGGGCTTTTTATATGCGCAGGGCTGCGTAACGAATTTTCCTGCTTACGCAGGACGCAGCCCGCGCGCGAGTAGGGTGCGATAAATCTTCCCTACTCGATTTAAGAATTCCCTTCCTGTTCAAGCAATAGTTCTTCCCATAGATTCATTTTTTCATCCAGCAGCGTTTTTGTATCGGCATGTTTTTTGCAGACTTCCTGAAGTTTCACGGAATTTACCGCAATTTCGGGATCGTTCATCTGTTCCTCCAAAGAAGAGAGCGTCTCTTCAAGTTTTGCGATTTCGTCCTCAGTCTTTTTGATCTGATTTTCCAGTTTTCGTTTTGCTGCCTGTTCTTCTTTCTGTTTCGCCCAGTCGGCCTTGCCGGCAGAACTTTCTGTTGAAACATTATCTTTGGAACTTACGGAAAACGGAGAGGATATTCCTCCGACATTCGCTTTGCCGGCGGAATTGTCAGCCGTCGAATTTGCAGTATTTTTTGACTCTGCGGATTTTTGCAGGTAATAATCGTAATTGCCGAGGTAGGAAGTGATTTTTTCGTCTTCCAGACAAATTACACGTGTAGCGGTTTTGTTGATAAAATAGCGGTCGTGGCTGACGTAGAAGAGGGTACCGGGATAAGCATTCAACGCATTTTCCAGGACCTCTTTCGAAACCATATCGAGATGGTTTGTCGGTTCGTCGAGGATTAAGAAATTCGCTCCGGAAAGCATCAGCTTGGCAAGCACGACACGTCCGCGTTCCCCACCCGAAAGCAGTGAAATTTCTTTGAATACATCGTCTCCGCGGAATAAAAATGCAGCAAGAATGTTTCGGATTTCGGTATTGGTCAGCTTCGGATAGGTATCGGAAATTTCTTCGAAAATCGTTTTTTTATCGTCTAAAACAGCGGACTGCTGGTCAAAATAGCCGATTTCCACATTGCTTCCGAGAGAAACCGAGCCTGTTTCTGACGGCAATAGACCGTTGATGATTTTCAAAATCGTTGTTTTACCTGTTCCGTTCAGTCCGATTAATGCAACATGTTCGCCTTTTTTGATTTCAAAAGAAACATCGGAAAATAGTGTGCGTTCTCCATATGTTTTTGAGATGTTTCTGACACTGAGCACATCATTTCCGCTTTCTTTATTCATTGAAAAATCAAGACCCATGTCGATTTTTTCTTCCAGGGGTTTGTCTATGCGTTCGATTTTATCAAGCGCATGCTGCCTCGAATCCGCACGTTTGATGCTTTTTTCACGATTGAAGGAGCGGAGAGTTTCTATGACTTTTTCCTGATGTTTGATTTCGCTCTGTTGTTTTTCGTATGCGGCAGAAAGAGCGGCCTGACGCATTTCCTTCTGGATTTTGTATTCGTCATAATTGCCGTTTACAACAAATGCATTTCCCTGATCGATTTCAATCGTTTTCGTTACAATGCGGTTGATAAAATAGCGGTCGTGGGAGATTAAGAGAACAGCGCTTTTGATATTGCTTAAATAGTTCTCAAGCCACAGAACGGAAGTGATATCAAGATAGTTCGTGGGTTCGTCCAATAGAATCAGATCGGGTGCGGTTAAAAGAATTCTGCCGAGGCCCAGTCTGGTGCGTTCTCCGCCGCTTAATTTGAGCACGGATTTGCCCCAGTCCGCTTCTTCGAATCCGAGACCGCGCAAAATACCGTAGATGTCGCTTTTGTAAGTATATCCGCCTTTTAAATCAAAAATGTGAAGTGTTTCGTGGTAACGCTGCATCAGGGTATCGAGTTCGGAGCCGGAGAGTGTTTTCATCTGTTCTTCCATGTCGCGGATCCGGTTTTCCATATCGATAACGTCCTGCTTTGCGGAAAAGAGCTCATCCAGAATCGTGACATCGTTTGTATAGTCCTGAAGCTGTGCCAGGGAACCGATGGTCGCATCTTTTTTGATGGATACGACGCCGGTGTCGGGCTCGTAATCCTTCTGGATAATATGAAAAAGAGTGGTTTTACCGGCGCCGTTATTGCCGATCAAAGCCGCTTTTTCGTGATCTTCGAGATTAAAACTGACTTCTTTTAAAACTTCCTTTTCACCGAAGTTTTTAGAAATATTCTGACAGGATAAAATCATTATATAATTTCCTCAATTAGTTTTGCGGGTTCCAAGTTCAAAGCCGTTTATATTCAAAAATAAACGTCTTTGAACTTTTTACCCTTGCATCATAATATCATATTCTTTCAAATGTTGACAGTTTTTAAGCATAATTCTATAATTAGTTTGGTGTTTTACCACATAATATGGTATTTGTTAAAAATTCTACATCTGTATTTAGGGTTTGGAGGAAGCAAATGACAGAGCGTAAAATATCACAGGCCGTAATCAGCCGCCTGCCTCGATATTTAAGATATCTTGGGGATTTAAAGGACGAAGGTGTAGAGCGTATTTCATCACATGATTTAAGCATTCGCATGCATGTGACCGCATCCCAGATTCGCCAGGATTTCAATCATTTCGGCGGATTCGGACAGCAGGGCTACGGATATAATGTGAACTATCTCTATGACGAAATCGGTAAAATTCTCGGCCTCGATCATAAACATACGATGGTCATTATCGGTGCCGGAAATTTAGGTCAGGCACTGACCAATTATATGAATTTTGAAAGAAGAGGATTTATCATCCTCGGAATTTTCGATAAAAATCCCGATCTCTGCGGTAAAAAGGTTCGCGGGCTTGAGATTATGGATATCAAAGACGCAGGCAGATTCATCCGCGAAAACAATATCGAAATAGCGGTTTTAACCCTTCCCAAAGTCGGTGCGACTGCGGTAATCGACGATATTGTGGATGCCGGAATCAAGGCAATCTGGAATTTTGCACATGTGGATCTGGACC
>Ga0247611_10008904_pt1 | contig 12227 bp, 8 predicted proteins | sample 177DNAGHGhighgp2_FD_192422 | JGI IMG/M metagenome (GOLD analysis project Ga0247611, IMG submission 192422) | Sheep rumen microbial communities from Palmerston North, Manawatu-Wanganui, New Zealand - 1770 DNA GHGhigh gp2 | ecosystem: Host-associated > Mammals > Digestive system > Stomach > Rumen ... | reverse complement strand
GAAGGGGGCTCCGGTCGAGTCAACTTCATTGTCGAGCGGTACCGAGACCTCGGCCCAGGAGCCCGCGGGCGCAGTGTTGCCGTACTGGTAGCTTGTCCAGGTGCTGCCGCCCGCACCGCCGATGTTCACGGAGGCGTCTTCGGCGTCAATGCTCTGCATGGTGAACACGAGTTCCTTGCAGACGGAGAGCGGGTCCTTGACGGCGACTTCGTCCGGGAGCTTAAAGAGGGCGTGCTGGTAGCCGCAATCGTCCTGGGCGCAGCCGGCGAGCGGAACCTTCACGAACGAGCCTTCGAAGGTAACGGCGCCGAGAGTCTCGTCGCTCGTCCAGCCTGCGGCAGAAGATTCCTTGCTGTAGTCAACAATCACGAGAGAATCGCCGAAATTCTTGTTGGGGTCCACGTACGGGTCGTCGATGGGGGAGTCCTCGCACTGGAGGGCGGCGGTGTTGCTTGTGGTGAACACGACTGTCGTGATGGACTTCGCGGGGGCGTCAATGATGGCGCCTGCGGTAACGGTCTTGCTCTTTTCTCCGCTTTCGGTAGATTGCACGGCATAGACCGGATTGTAGCCGTTCACGGAGAAGTTCAGGTTCTGTGACGAGCCCTTGTTGATGGCTATGACGGAGATGGAGTCGCAGTCGGCGCTACGGAAGGCCACTGTATAGACGTTGCTGCCGTCGGCGGTGCTGCTCACGACGCGCCAGCCCGGATTCACGAACTTGGAGTAGTGGCGCATGGCGTGGTATTCGGGGTTGATGTAGAGCTTGGCTTCGGTGCAGTTGCTCCAGCCGCTACCTGGGCAAACGCCGATAAGCTGGCCGTTCTGTTCGCCCCAGAAGAGCTCCCAGGCGATGTAGGCATTGAGCTTGCCGCTCGTGAAGCCGACCTGCATGATGTGGGCGAGGCCGAGCATGTCCTGTTCGCGCACGGAGTCTTCCATGGTGCAGAATTCCGTCATGATGATGGGCTTGCTGTCACTGCCATAACTCTTGGCGATGGCGCTCATGGGCTTGCGGAAGTTCTCCGGATTCAGGTAGTTCGTGCCTGAGTTGTCGTTGCCGTCGCCCGCATGGTAGAGGTGGTAGGCGTAGCCGTCGAGGTTGTTGTTGTCGAGCGCCTTCGCGTATTTCTCGAAGTTGCTGTAGCCGATGCCGAGCGGTTCGGGGCCGATAATCTTGGGCGGGTTCGCGAGCGTACTGATGGAGTCGCGTACAGCCTGGAGTGCCTGCTTGTAGCCTGCGATTTCGCTTGTCTCGCTGGGCTCGAAGAGGGTCTCTTCGTAGTCGGCTTCCATGTCGGGCTCGTTCTGGAGGCTGATGTAGTCGGGAGTGATGCCTGCCGCGGCGTAGGCCTGGAGGCTCTTCTTCCACCAGCTGGCGAACTCGCTGTAGACAAACTTGCCGTACGGGTCATTGTTCGAAGTCTTGAGTGTGTTCTGGCTAGGAATTTTCTGACCGTTCACTTTACCGTTCACATCACCGCTCGGCTTGAGTGTGGCCGGCGCAGACCAACTGGACATCTCGATTTTGAGGCGATTGCCGAGGCGTTCCTTGCCGGCTTTCACGATGGCGGCATCATCGGCGATACTCTTGGATTCGTCCTGTTTCCAGTTGCCGATGCGCAGCAGGGAGAGGTTGAGTCCGTTAAATGCCGTGTCGTAGAAGTCCTTCTGCATCGAAGAACTCATGGCGGTAATCCAGCTCTGGTAGTAGGCGGCTCCTGCACCGAAGCCCACGATTTTCTGCGCGGTAGCGCTAGGGTCTACGGTAATGTTGGCGGCTGAGGCTATTGATGCCCCTATGAGGGCGGTTGCAATAATTTTCCTATTCATATACACATCCTTTGTACCCAATCAACCAACCCTAAAAATAATGTGTAATGTGGAGTGTGTGATGTGTAATGTGAGTCAATAATTTCACACTTCACATCTAACATCCCACATCTGTTAATACGCTCCTTCGCCCTTGAATACGACCTTGAACGTCTTGAGGATAAGCTTCAGGTCTTCGCCGAGTTTGCCGTCGCGACGGATATAGTCGTTGTCGAGGCGCATTTGCCCTTCGAACGAAATGTTGCTGCGTCCGCTGACCTGCCAGATGCAGGTGAGGCCCGGCGTTACGGAAAGGCGCATGCGGTGCCAAGGTTCGTATTCCTCCACCTCGGAAGGAATCGGCGGGCGCGGACCCACGATGGACATGTCGCCCTTGATAATGTTAACTAACTGAGGCAGTTCATCGAGACTGAACTTGCGGAGCACGCGGCCGAACGGGTAAATGCGCGGGTCGTTCTTCATCTTGAAGGTCTTGCCGCCGGTCTCGTTCTGGGCCATCAGTTCTTTCTTGCGTTCTTCGGCATCTACATACATGCTGCGGAACTTGTACATGGTGAACAGCCTGCCGTTCTTGCCCACTCGGGTCTGTTTGAAGATGACCGGTCCCTTGTGGTCGCTGATCTTTACGGCGAGAGCGCAGAACAGGAGCAGCGGGGAAAGAACGATTAGTGCGAGGCTAGAGCAGGAAACATCAACAAGGCGCTTGATGACATGGCGGTAGCGGATCTTGTGCGGGTGTTCCCAGATGTGGTCGAGATTCAGGCGCTCGAGTGAGAAGAATCTGCCGTTCGTGCTATTGAAATCCTTGATCTTGTCTGCGAGTTCCAGGTTGTCCTTTTCCTGGTATCCGGTGTAGAAGTAGGCTTCGAAAATCGGTCTCTTGGGATTGATGCGGAGAGTCTGGATAAGACCTGCGTCGTTGAGTTTGTGCAGGATTTCCTTGCGGATGGATTCAAGAGTCGAAAGGTCGGAATTCAAAAGGATGATGCCAAGACCGCTGCCATCGGACAAATACCCCAAAACGTCGATGAACCGGAGGTGCGAGAACATCGTGAGGATACTGATGCGCCAGGTGTTTTCAACAGTCTTGCTCGGGCTGCCCCAGCCGAAGAAGTCGTACTGGTGGGCGTACATCTTGATGTACAGGAAAGGCTTGCGCGTCCGGTTCGCCCGCAAAAATTCCTCGTTAAGGCGTGTCCTGAAGAGCCTTGCCGGGTAGACAATGTTCTTGAGTTTCTGCTCGTCGAGAATTGAGCCGATTGCCGGATTGACGGATTCTTGTTCCATGACATTAAATATAGTAATTCCTATATTTGTCTCCGAAAAATTTAAAATGGAGACGCAATATGCTGCGTATTGGACTTATTGGTACTGGAACCGTCGGTGGCGGTGTCATTCAGATTCTTGAACAGAAGATTGCCGAGTACAAGGAAAAACTCGGTGTCGAACTCGAACTCGCCTGCATCTGCGCGAAGTCCGAAGAAGAAGTCGCCCCCTACAAGGCGAAGGGCTACAAGGTTTCGACCAACGCCGACGAAATGATCGCCGGTAACGATATCGACGTGCTCGTGGAACTCGCCGGTGGCTACAACATGCCGCGCAAGTGGATTCTCGCTGCCCTCGAAAGCGGCAAGCACGTGGTGACCGCGAACAAGGCCCTCCTTGCCAAGTATGGTCACGAGATTTTCCCGCTCGCTGCAGAAAAGGGCCTGCATGTGTTGTTCGAAGCCGCGGTTGGCGGAGGCATTCCCATTATCCGTAGCCTCCAGGAAGGCCTGCTCGGCTCTACGGTGGAACACCTGAGCTGCATCATCAACGGTACCTGCAACTACATCCTTAGCCGTATGGCCGACGAAGGCCTCGACTTCGACGTCGTGCTGAAGGACGCCCAGAAGCTCGGCTTTGCCGAAGCCGACCCGACCTTCGATATCGAAGGCATCGACTCCGCCCACAAGACGGCCCTGCTCGCAAGCCTCTGCAGCGGCAAGCGCGTGGATTTCGAGAAGATTCACGTGACCGGCATTTCCAAGATTACCGCCCAGGACATCGCATTTGCCAAGGAACTTGGCTGCTGCGTGAAGCTCCTCGGCATCTACCACCGCGACGGCGACCGCGTGGATGCCCGCGTGCATCCGTGCTTTGTCTCGAATGAAAATCTGCTCTCGAACGTGAACGGCGTGATTAACGCCGTCTACCTCAAGTGCGACAACCTGGGCGAAACGGTCCAGACCGGCGCTGGTGCTGGCCGCCTCCCGACCGCATCTGCAGTCGTTGCCGACCTCGTTTCCTTGGCCCGCTCCGTGGATCAGGGCAGCCGCAAGGCGCTCCCGATGGGCTGGTTCAATGTCGATAATTCTGCGACGCTCGTGCCCATCTCCGAAACGAGCGCCCGCTACTACCTGCGCTTTACCTCGCGCGACGCCTGCGGCGTGCTCGCCAAGATTACGAGCGTCCTCGCCGAGAACAACATCTCCATCGAGACGATTATCCAGAAGAACGTCAACGACCCGGGCAAGGTCTCTATCGTGGTTATTACCGAAAAGACGCTCGACTGCAAGGCCTCGAAGGCGGTGGATGCCATCGACGCCCTGCCCGAAATCGTCGAAAAGAGCCAGGTTATCCGTTTCTTGGCATAAATCCTGGTTGTCTCGATTCGAGATTTTGTAGTTTAGTTTCGTATGGTACGTGCTTCGACGCTAGAACGAGTGCTCCTGGTCCTTTCGGACTTTGCCGCCTTGACGATTTGCTTTGTCTTGGCGTATTGGGTGCAGTTCCATAGTGGCTGGATTGTCGACAAGTTCGACCCGACCAAGACGTTTGACCAGTACTGGGCCATGGGCCTCGGGCTGAACATCGGCTGGCTTGTGCTGTTTTCCTTTGCAGGCCTTTACCGTTCCTGGCTCCTGATGTCGCGTACGCACCAGATTTTGCGGGTGCTCCGCGCTGTGGTCATCGGCATCGTCCTGGTTATTATCTGCCTGTTTGGTACGGAATTCATTGCAAAGTTCTCGGCTAATGAACCGCTGAACCAGGGCTACCTGTATGGCTCGCGCTTCCCGTGGATATTCATTTACGGCGGGCTTGCGCTTGTGCTGGTGGCCGGTTTCAGGATGTTTATTTACTTGTGCCTGCGCGGACTGCTGCGCCTTGGCTATGGGGCGAACAACATCCTGGTTCTCGGTGCAACGGATGCCGGCCGCAAGGTGGCTGAAGACCTCAAGAATACTCCGGCTCTCGGCCAGCGTGTTGTCGGGTTCGTTGACGAACGTTTCCAGGTGATGGATCATGAGTTCGCCGGGTTCCCGGTGCTGGGCAAGTATGCCGACCTCCCGGCGCTTGTGAAGAAGTACCGCGTAACAGGCATTGTCATTGCGCACGAAAGCTCTTCGCCGCAAGAGATTATGCGCGTGCTTGTATGGATCTGTGAACTGCAGTTGCATATTTATATTGTTCCGGAACTTTACCCTGTGGTGAACGGACGGTTCAAGGCGAACCTTGTCTATGGATTTGAACTGCAGGAACTTTTTGCCTTCACGATGCCTCCTTGGCAGGTGCGGGTGAAGCGCATAATGGATTTGTTTGTTGCTGGATTTATCGGGCTTCTTTCGTTCCCGCTCTGGATTTTTGCGGCTATTGCCATCAAGTTGCAGGATGGCGGCCCGATTTTCTATTCGCAGGAACGCATTGGCCTTTACGGCAAGCCCTTTACGGTGTATAAGTTCCGTACCATGCGCACGGATGCCGAAAAGTTCGGCGCCCAGTGGGCAACGAAGGACGACCCCCGTATTACGAAGATTGGCAAGTTCCTGCGCAAGACCCGCATCGACGAACTGCCGCAGCTTTTGTGCGTGATTCGCGGTGACATGAGCATGGTGGGCCCGCGCCCCGAACGTGCTGTGTTCATCAGCAAACTCCGCGAAGAGATTCCGTTCTACATTAGCCGCCTCAAGATGAAACCCGGCCTTACCGGCTGGGCGCAGGTGCGGCACCATTACGATACCAGCACGGAAGACGTGAAAATCAAATTGCAGTACGACATGTACTACTACGAGAACATGAGCCTGCTTTTGGATTTCCAGATTCTTGTGCGTACGATCTATGTTGTCTTGACCGGTAAAGGAGCGCAGTAGAAATGTACGGCGACAATTCGACCCCGATTTTCCCAGTTAATGATGCCCTCACGATGATCCGCCTGGCGCTTGCCGAAGACGTGCGCACGGGCGACGTGACTAGCGAATGGACCATCCCTGCCGACCAGAAACAGCATGCCCGCCTGATTGCCAAGGAAGACGGTGTGCTTGCCGGCCTCCCGGTGATTGAACTCGTGTTCCAGGAACTGAAGGCGAACGTGAAGGTGACGCTCCACAAGAAGGATGGCGACGTGGTGAAGAAGGGCGACCTGATTGCCGAAATGGACGGCACGACGCACGAACTCTTGACCGGCGAACGCACTCTTTTGAACTTTATCCAGCAGCTTTCTGGCGTGGCGACGGTTGCGCACACCTTCCAGGAAGCCTTGAAGGGCGGCAAGACGAAGGTGCTCGATACGCGCAAGACGGTTCCCGGTTTCCGCACGCTGCAGAAGTATGCTGTTCGCGTGGGTGGCGGTTCCAACCACCGTATGGGCCTTTTTGACATGGTGCTCGTGAAGGACAACCACATCGCTGCTGCGGGTGGCGTGCTCCAGGCGCTCGAAGTCGTGAAGAAAAACAATACGCAGAATCTGATGGTTGAAATGGAAGTCGAAAACTTCGACCAGCTGCGCGCTCTCCTTAACAAGGGCGTAGACGTCATCATGCTCGACAACATGAGCAACGAGATGATGGCCGAGGCCTTGAAGATTATCAAGGAAAGCGGCGACAAGTGCCTGGTAGAAGGCTCCGGCAACATGACGCTCGAACGCGCGAAGGAAATCGCGACGCTCGGCCTGGACTACATCTCTGTCGGTGCGCTTACGCATAGCGTTAAGGCGCTCGATATCTCGATGCGAATCTAGTAGGGCAAAACCACAAAAGGCTTGTTTTTTTATATTCCTTGGAAACCCAAGGAGTATTTTATGGAACAACAGGCTGTTGAAGTTGTATCCTATTTTCACGGAACGTTCTGGGCCCTGGTGCCCTCGATAGTGGCTATCGTCCTTGCCCTTATTACCAAGGAGGCCTACTCGTCCCTTTTTGTTGGCGTGTTGATGGGCGGGCTTTTCATTAGCGAAGGAAACTTCCCGCATTTTCTGGATGCCGTATTTAAGGATGGCATGGTCAAGCAGGTGTCGGACCCGTGGAATGTGGGCATCCTCTTTTTCCTTGTCATTCTTGGGACGATGGTTGCCTTGATGAACAAGTCTGGAGGGGCGGCCGCTTTCGGTGAGTGGGCTAAACAGCACATCAAGTCCAAGGTCGGCGCACAACTTGCGACAGTTATCCTGGGCATCATGATTTTCGTGGACGACTATTTTAACTGCCTCACGGTGGGTTCCGTGATGCGCCCTGTTACAGACAAGTTTAAACTTAGCCACGAAAAGTTGGCGTACTTGATAGATGCTACGGCAGCTCCGATATGCATTATCGCTCCCATCAGTTCGTGGGCGGCGGCGGTGACCGGCTTTGTCGAAGGTGAAGATGGCCTGGGGCTGTTCGTGAAATCGATTCCCTATAATTTTTATGCCTTGCTGACTATCGTGGCCCTCTTTGCGGTAATTCTTTTGAAGGTGGATTTTGGCCCGATGAAAAAGTACGAGGCTGCGGCTGAAAAACTGGAAGCGCAGACGGAGTCCCTGAAGCGCGAAGACTCCCGGGGGACTGTCGCGGATTTGATTTTCCCGATTGCCATATTGATTGTATTCTCCGTGACCGGATTGATTTACACGGGCGGATTCTTCTCGAGCGGAGAAGCGCATAAGGGATTCGTCGATGCGTTCGGTGCAAGTGACGCTTCAGTTGGCCTCGTAATCGGTAGCTTTGGTGCGCTTATCGTGACGGTGATTTGGTATTTGGGCCGTCGCGTTTTGAAGTTGCGCAAGTGCCTGGAATGCCTGCCCGAAGGTTTCAAGGCGATGGTCCCGGCGATATTGATTCTTGTGCTTGCCTGGAGCCTGAAGGGCGTTACCGATACGCTTGGCGCAAAGGATTTTGTGGCAGGCCTCATTTCGGGGAGCGCCGCTGGACTTATGAACTTGATGCCGGCGATTATCTTCCTTGTCGGTGTGGGCCTTGCTTTCTCGACGGGTACTTCGTGGGGAACGTTCGGCATCTTGATTCCTATTGTGGTGGCGGCTTTCTCGAGCGTCGATCCGAACCTGATGATTATTTCTATTTCGGCATGTATGGCGGGCGCCGTCTGTGGCGACCATATATCGCCAATTTCCGATACGACGATTATGGCGAGTGCCGGTGCGGACTGTAACCATGTGAACCACGTGAATACGCAGTTGCCTTATGCGCTTTCTGTTGCGGGTGTGAGTTTTGTCTGCTATATCGTAGCGGGATTCACGAGGAGCGCGCTTCTTTCGTTTGCGATAGGCCTTGCGCTGATTGTCGGTGGAGCCTTGCTCATCAAGAAGATGCAGGCGAAATCTTAATTTGCGCCATCACGATGGCGACCATCATAATCGCACAGCCGCAAATCTCGCGGGCTGAAAGCTGTTCCCCCAGGATTGCCCAGCCTGCAAGGACGGCGAATACCGATTCCAGGCTCATCGTGAGCGAGGCGATGGTGGGGTTGATTTTGTCCTGAGCGACAATCTGCAATGTGTAGGCGATACCGCTGGAACAAAGGGCTGCAAATGCAAGGCCTGCTATGGCATACGGATTGCCAAATGCCGCAATGACGGTGCCGAAATCCATTGCCGGGAATTTCAGGTCGAATGCAATCATCAGCGGGGAAGTCAATACGCCGATGGTCAGGAACTGTATTGCAGAGACGCGAATGGGGTCTACGTGATTTACGAACTTGTCGATGACGAGGATGTGGAAAGAGAAGGCGAGTGCGCATAGGAGCGAAACGCTGTCCGAAAGTTCGATTGAAAAGCCGTCCTTGACGCAGAGCAGGTAAAGCCCTGCCGTCGTGATGGCGATGCAGATCCAGGTCTTGATGGAAGTGCGTTTGCCTAGGAATAAACTTACGACAGGCACAAGTACTATATAGCATGCGGTCAGGAATCCGGATTTTCCGGCGGGAGTCCCGAGGAACATCCCGAGTTGTTGCAAGTTCATTGCGGTGCAGAGGGCAAGTCCGCAAAAGAATCCCGCTTTCCAGTGAAGTGCAACTTCTTTGCGGTTGCGCGGCCTGCGGGGGCTTTTGCCGAAAGCATCGAGAATCTTGAAGACTAAGGCTAGGAATCCTGCGGCGATAAAGCAGCGGATGCACGAGAAAGCGAATGGCCCGAATGCGTTCCCTTCGATTTGGGCGACAAAGCCCGAACCCCAGATTGCGGCTGTCAGGATGAGCAGGAATGTATAGCCTAAATTAGCCATAGAAGCATATATAGCAATCATTGGCGTTCTCAAATTTCTATCTTTTGCCGCAAAATAGTGATTTGCGCATGAAGAAGAATTTGAATGGGGCTGTGAAAGCCAAGAAGAAAAGCGAACCTTTCAGTTTCGTGGTAGATGTGGGAAACTCCCACACGGTTTTAGGCATTTTTAAGGGCGACAAGGTTGTTGACCACTGGAGGCTCACGACTCGCAAGGAGACTACGAGCGACGAAGTGATGAACCGCATTGGTGGCCTTGTGCGCTTTTCCAAGATTAAGCCTGCGGCGATTACACACGTTGGCCTTTCGACTGTGGTGCCCGCATTGGAACGCCCGTGGATCAAGGCCTTGCAGACTTTGCTGAAGCGCCCGGTGCAGGTGGTGAGTTCCAAGAACTGCCTGGATTGCCCGATTGCTTACCCGAACCCGGCCTCTTTGGGGTCTGACCGCCTTTGCAACGTAATTGCTCTGCGCGACCGCGGCTACAAGGATGCTATAGTGGTGGACATGGGCACGGCGACGACTTTCGATGTGATGAAGGACGGCGGTTTTGCCGGCGGTATCATCATTCCGGGTATCAGCGCCAGTTTGGATGTGTTGACCGAGAAGGCGGCCCGCTTGATGCCGGTGAGCATCGAATGGCCCGACCATGTGATTGCGAATAATACCGACGATGCCATCCGTGCAGGTCTTTTGTACGGGTTCATGGCGGAACTCGAATCGCTGGTCGAAAAGATCAAGGCCGAAATGGGGCGCAAAAAGGTTCCCGTGTTTGCGACAGGTGGCTGGGGCCAGATGGTCATGGGCCACAGCAAGGTTATTGATACATATGACCCTTATTTGACCCTGAACGGCGTGCGGCTTGTGGCCCTGCGCGGTAATGGAGCTGCCGAAATCGAACGTGATTCGGATGACGAATAATTCTATTGTGCCTAGAAAAAAAGGCGGTATTCGGGATGTGCTCGTAGTTGCACTCCCGATGCTTTTATCGATGTCCTTCGATACGTTCATGACGTTTATCGACCGACTCTTCCTTTCTAAACTCGGACCTGCCGAAATGAATGCGGCGCTGGGTGCGGGTGCCGTGCAGCTTGCGCTTACGATGTTCTTTACGGGGGCTATCAGTTACACGACGGCAATGGTGGCGCAACGTCTGGGGGCGAAAAAGCGCTGGGACTGCTCGCGCGTATTTATGCAGGCGGTTTACCTCTCGCTGGTATGTGTGCCGCTTTTGTACCTGACGATTCCGGTGGGGCATTTCGCTTTCGGGCTGGAGCATTTGCCGGCAGACCAGCTGGAATACCAGAAGACGTATTTTAACATCTTGATGTTCGGTGGCGCAATTACGCTGGTGCGTAATGCGGCGCCGTGCTTCTTTAGCGGAATTGGCGAGACGAAAGTCGTGATGCAGGCGGCGTTCGTCGGCATGATTGTGAACGTCGTCTGTAATTTTGTGCTGATTTTCGGTATGGGCCCGATACCGGCGCTTGGCGTAGCGGGTGCGGCCTACGGAACGCTTATCGGGAATGCGGTATCGACCATTATCTTGTTTGCAAAGTTCTTCGGAAATTCGTGCCACAGGCGCTTCCGCACGCGCTACGCATTTGCCTTCAGTTGGCCGCTTTGCCGTGAACTGCTGCGGAAGGGCATACCTTCGGGTGTCGAGATGTTCTTGAACATGTCGGCGTTCCAGTTGCTTATCCTGATGTTCCATGCGCTCGGGCCTGCGGCGGCGACGGCCTCTTCGGTGATGTTCAATTGGGACATGGTGGCGTATGTGCCATTGATGGGGCTCGAAGTCGCGTCCACTAGCCTCGTGGGGCGTTACGTGGGCGCGAAGGACGGCGCGGCCGCTAACAGGTCTACCTATTCGGGGCTCCGCCTGGGATGGGGCTATTCTTTAATTATCGGCGTGCTGTTTATCTTTTTGCCGGGAGTGCTTACGGACGTGTTTCGGCCCGACGTTGCAGGGGCTTCGGCAGAAGCGCTCGAGATTTTTGCGGAGGCCCGCCCGATGGGCATGTTCATGCTGCGTTTTGCCGCGCTCTACATCTTTGTGGAGGTCCTCCTTGTAATATATGCGGGAGCGTTGCGCGGTGCGGGCGATACGTTCTGGGTAATGGTCGCGAGCGCCTTGATGAACTGGTTTGTCGCCCTTGCGCTCTATGTTTCTGCCTACGTATTCGATTTGCCTGCACACCATGCTTGGATTGCGGTTGTTGCCGTTTATAGCACGGCGCCGCTTATTTTCTGGTGGCGCTGGAAAAGCGGCAAATGGCGTAAGCACGTACTCGAAGTCGCATCGTAGGGGAATCTTTCTTTCGTAAAGATGCTTTGTGGCCCTTGAAGGTGTCGGTCGCCATTTCTTTCTATATTGTAAACCATGAAAGTAGTTTTTATGGGAACGCCGGAATTTGCGGCCTGCTTCTTGAAGCATCTTAAGGAATCTGATGGTATTGACGTGGTGGGCGTTGTCACCCAGCCCGATAGGCCCGCAGGGCGCGGACGCGTGCTGACTCCGCCGCCGGTAAAGCAGCTTGCGCTTGAATACGGCCTCCCTGTTTTGCAGCCGCTCGATTTGAAGGCTCCGGAATTCGAGGCGGATTTGCGCGCGTTCGGCGCCGACCTTTTTGTCGTTGTCGCATATTCCATTTTGCCGAAGAACATTCTCGCGGTTGCGAAGTTCGGTGCAGTGAACGTGCACGGGAGCATGCTGCCCAAGTACCGTGGTGCAGCTCCGGTGCAACGTGCGATTGCCGATGGCCTTCCCGAGACGGGCGTTACGGTTTTCCGCCTCGACGAGAAGATGGACCATGGCCCGATCCTTTCGCAGAAGGTCGTGAAAATCGACCATCAGGATACAACAGCGAGCCTGCTCGAGAAAATGGTTGCCCCCGGTTGCGAGGCGCTCGACGAGGCGATT
>Ga0247611_10008903_pt1 | contig 12227 bp, 8 predicted proteins | sample 177DNAGHGhighgp2_FD_192422 | JGI IMG/M metagenome (GOLD analysis project Ga0247611, IMG submission 192422) | Sheep rumen microbial communities from Palmerston North, Manawatu-Wanganui, New Zealand - 1770 DNA GHGhigh gp2 | ecosystem: Host-associated > Mammals > Digestive system > Stomach > Rumen ... | reverse complement strand
ATGCTTGAGGCCGTCGTTCTTGAGGTCCATCTGGATGGCGGTGATGCCCTTCTTGGTGCCGGCCACCTTGAAGTCCATCTCGCCGTGGAAGTCCTCCACGCCCTGGATGTCGATGAAGGTGGTGAAGTCGTCGCCGTCCTGAATCAGGCCGCAGGAGATGCCGGCAACGGGGGCCTTGAGGGGCACGCCCGCGTCCATGAGCGCGAGGGTAGTGCCGCAGATGGAGCCCTGGGAGGTGGAGCCGTTGGAGGAGAGGACCTCGGAGACTACACGAATGGCGTAGGGGAAGTCGTCCACATCGGGGATGACGGACTCGAGGGCCTTCTCGACCAGAGCGCCGTGGCCGTACTCGCGGCGGTTGGTGGAGCGGCTGGCACGGGCCTCACCGGTGGAGTAGCTGGGCATGTTGTAGTGGTGCATGAAGCGCTTGGTATCCTCTTCCCAGATGGTGTCGAGCTTCTGGGCGTCGTCCAGGGTGGAGAGAGTGGCGATGGAGAGCACCTGGGTCTGGCCGCGGGTAAACAGGCCGGAGCCGTGCACCACGGGCAGCACGCCGACCTCGGCGGCCAGCGGGCGGATCTCGTTCATGGCGCGGCCGTCAACACGCTTGCCGGCCAGCAGCCACTTCTTGACGACCTTCTTCTGCAGCTTGTAGAGGATCTCGTCCATATACTGCATCATGTCGGGGTGTTCCTCACCGTACTTTTCCTCGACCATGGTGATCCAGTCGTTGACACGGGCCTCGCGGACGTTCTTGTCGTCGGTGTCCATGCAGTACTCCATGGTCTCGAACTCGTTGTTGACCAGCGTCTCGAAGAGCTCGTCGTCGAAGGAGGCATGCTCATACTCGAACTTGGGCTTGCCGATCTCGCGCACCATGGTGTCGATGAGATCGAGCACGGGCTGCAGGTGCTCGTGCGCCTGGACGATGCCCTCATACATGACCTCATCGGGGACCTGGTCGGCCTCGGACTCGATCATGACGATCTTCTTGTGGGTGGCAGCGATGGTGGTGGTCATGCGATTGGTCTTTCTCTGCTCGGCGGTGGGGTTGAAGAGATACTTCTCGCCGTCCCAGCCGAGGACGATGCCGGCGATGGGGCCGTTGAACGGAACGTCGGAGATGGACACGGCGGCAGAGGCGCCGATCATGGCGGTGATCTCGGGGCTGCAGTCGCGGTCGACGCTCAAAACCTCGCAGGCGATGACCACGTCATTGCGCAGATCAGTGGGGAAGAGGGGACGCATGGGGCGGTCAATGAGGCGGGAGGCCAGCACGGCGGGGAGGCTGGGCTTGCCCTCACGGCGCATGAAGCTGCCGGGAATGCGGCCCACGGCGTAGAGCTTCTCGTTGAAGTCCACGGCGAGGGGGAAGTAGTCGATGCCGTCCTTGGGGCGGGCGGAGGCGGTGCAGGTGACGAGGACGGTGGTCTCGCCGTACTTGACGAGAACAGCCGCGTTGCACAGCTCTGCCATCTTGCCGACTTCCATCGACAGGGGACGGCCTTCGTACATCATCTCAAACTTGCGGTAATTGGGAAATTCCTTGTGGGTGATGATCATGTGTATACTCCTTATTTTGATTTATCTTTTGCATCCCGACTCTCAGTACTTGAAAAAGCGTCCGGGACCCTTGCCTCCCCCAGCCGCTTGCGGCGATTTGGGGGAGGGGGACCGCTTCAGCGGTGGAAGGGGTTAGTCGTGACGGAGAACCCCTCAGTCCGGCAGCAAAGCTGCCAGACAACTCGCCTTTCAAGGGAGCCAAGCCGGGCGTTTTTTCAAATACCAAGCATACGGGAGGCTCAGCTACAATTAAAGTGCTGCAAGGCACAGAGCCTCGCAGAGTTTTCGTAAAGCGAAAAAGATTTCAATCGATTTTTTTGCGGGGGCGCGTACCTCGCAAAAAACACTTCTCGCCCCGCAAGTGTGCGAGCGTCTCACGCAAGCGAGTGCGCGCAGCGGGGTGCAAAGCTCATTTCAAAGGCCATTGGCCTTTGAAATGAAAAAAGTCCGGGGACGGTATTCAATTGTCCCCGGACTTTAAAACCTTCATACCCTTCAGAGAAGCGGAGCGTGCAAATTACTTGCGGATGCTCAGCTTTGCGATGATCGCACGGTAACGCTCGATATCCTTCTTGGCAAGGTAGTCGAGCAGACGGCGGCGCTTGCCGACCATCTTGTACATGCCCAGACGGCTGTGGTCGTCGTTGGGATGATTCTTCAGGTGAGCGGTGAGCTCACGGATGCGCTGGGTCAGAATGGCGATCTGAACCTCGGGGGAGCCGGTGTCGCCCTCGTGGACGGCGTTCTCGGCGATGACCTGGGTCTTGACTTCCTTGGTGATCATGTCGGAAAATTCCTTTCAAAATGATGTTACTATACCCAGCATCCGGGCCAGGGGGCGGAAAGGACGCCGCATCGGCGGCATGACCCCGGAGCGCAGACTGCGGGCGCGTACTTTGGTATATTACCATCAAGGCGTGGAGTTGTCAACATAAAATGTACAAAAACAGCGCAGGGTTTCCCCTGCGCTGTAAAAGGTTTATGCGATGGAATCAGCGGCCGAACTGGCAGTCGTTGTTGCCGGAGACGGTGGTCCACATCTCAAGCATGTTGATGGGGTCGTTGAAGTCGGCCAGCCAGCCTTCGCGGGCGAAGTCGAAGTTGCCCTGCTTGCGCTCCTGGAGGAACACGTTCCAGTCCTGCTGTTGGATGGTGAGGTCGATGCCGACAGCAGCCAGATCCTGCTGAATGGACTCGGCAGTGGCGATGTGTCCAGTGTTGGTGTTGGTCAGATACTCAAGCTGGATGGGCGTCTCGCTGGAGAGCATCCCGTCTTCGCCGAACTTGTAGCCGGCAGCCTCCAGCAGCTGGCGGGCGCGGGCCACGGTGGCGTCATAGTCATTGACAATGGCATAAGCATCAAAGTAGCCGGTCTCGGCGTTTTCTTTGAAGACGCCGCCGTTGCCGTCAGCCATGCCGAGGGGGATAAAGGAGTTGGCGATGACCTGGCCGCACTGAGCGATGTTGTCAACGATGTAGTCACGGTCAATGAGGATGGTGAATGCCTCGCGCATGCAGGCGGCCTGTTCAGGGGTCTTGCCCTCAAAGATCTTGGACTTGGCGTTGAAGGCAACATAGTAGGTGCCCAGGTTGTCGATGATCTTGAACTCGGGATTCTTGTCGGCGAGGAGCTTGCCGATCTCGTCGGTGGGAACGGAGTCGATGAAATCAACGTCGCCGGCGTTGTAGGCGGCGTAGATGGCGGTGTCGTCAGCGGAGAGCATGAACTCAAGCTTCTCGACCTTGACATTGTCGGCGTCATACCAGTAGGGGTTCTTTTCATAGGTCATGGAGACGTCGTGATCCCAGCCGGTGCAGACGTAGGCGCCGTTGGAGACGAAGCCGGCCTCCTGGCACCAGCCGCCGGGGTTGGTCTGCCAGTCGGGGTAGCTTTCAACAGCTTCCTGCTTGACAGGATAGAAGGCGGGGAATGCCATCAGGTCTTCCATGTAGGCGCAGGGGGAGTTCAGGGTGAACTCGAGGGTGGTGTCGTCCACAGCCTTGACAGCCAGGTCGTTGGGGTAGCCGACAAAGTTGTCGAGCATGTAGGCGTAGTCGGCGGCGGTGGCCTCAGCGGCAACACGCTTCCAGGAGTACTCGAAGTCCTTGGCGGTCAGGTCGGAGCCGTCGGACCACTTCAGGCCGTCGCGCAGGGTGACGGTGTAGGTCAGGCCGTCGTCAGAGACGGTGTAGCCGGTGGCGCAGGCGGGTTCGGTGTGGCCCTGAGCGTTGTAGCTGTAAAGGCCGGAGAAGGAGTTGACCGCCAGGCACGCGCCGTCAACGGAGCTGTTGAGGGCGGGGTCAAGGAAGTCAGGCTCGGGGCCGTTGTTCAGGCGCAGCGTGGTGGAACCGTTGGCCATGTCAACATACATGTAGTACTTGAAGCCGAAGAGGTTGGCGTAGAGGCCGTCAACATAGTCCTTCTGCATGTAGTTGTCGTTGTAGTAGTAGATGGGGATGACGCAGTTGGTAGCCATGAGGATATCCTCAGCCTGGTGCATGAGCTCGGTGCGCTTGGCAAAATCGGTCTCACTCTTGATCTGGGCGATCAGTTCGTCATACTTGGCCCAGTCCTTGATGGGGTCGATGAAGTTGGGGCTGACCAGCGCGGCGGCATCTTCGCCATCGGCGAAGGCAGCGCTGCCGCCGAAGGCGAACAGCGAGAACATCATCGCCAGAGTCAGAACCATTGCGAGTGTCTTCTTCATTTTTCGGGTTTCCTTTCAGAATATATTTTCAAAAACGGACAATGCCGTATTTGAATGCAAATTACTTGTTCCAGCAGGCGACGAAGTGTCCGCCGCCGCGATCGGTGAGGGCTGGGCACTCATTGGCGCACTGCTCGGTGGCAAAGCGGCAGCGGGTGCGGAAGGCGCAGCCGGTCGGCATGTTCAAAGGACTCGGTACGTCGCCCTCAAGGAGGATACGCTTTCTGGCGCGCGTCACATCCGGATCGGGGATGGGCACGGCAGAGAGCAGCGACTCGGTATAGGGGTGGACCGGGTGCTCGTTGAGCTCGTCGGATTCAGCAACCTCTACAATTTTGCCGAGGTACATGACCGCAATGCGTCTGGAGATGTGGTGCACGACCAAAAGATCATGGGCAATAAAGAGATAGGCCACGCCCAGCTTCTCCTGCAGTTGCTCAAACATGTTGATGACCTGCGCCTGGATGGACACGTCCAGCGCGGAGACAGGCTCATCACAGACGATGAACTTGGGGTCGACCGCAAGCGCTCTCGCAATGCCGATGCGCTGCCGCTGGCCGCCGGAAAACTCGTGGGCATAGCGGCGTGCGTGCTCGGCATTGAGGCCGACATAGCTCATGAGCTCCAGGATCTTCTCACGGCGTTCCTTGCGGTTGGAGCAGAGATGATGCACGTCCAGCGGCTCGCCGATAATGTCCTCGACCGTCATGCGCGGGTCGAGAGAAGAATAGGGGTCCTGGAATACCATCTGCATCTGTTTGCGCATGGCGGTGATGTTCCTGTCGGTGACAAGCTCGCCGTTATAGCGGATCTCGCCGCCGGTGGGCTCGTACAGGCGGAGGATGGTGCGGCCCACGGTGGTCTTGCCGCAGCCGGATTCACCCACCAGGCCCAGGGTCTCGCCGCGGCCGACGGTGAAGGATACGTCGTCGACAGCCTTGAGGGGGATGGTCTTGAAGCCGGAGCGCACGGGGAAGTACTGCTTCAGGTTCTTGACCTCTACCAGCGTATCGCTCATGTTCAGACCTCCTTCCCTTCAAAAGCGTCGCGGACATTGAGCCAGCAGGCAGCCTTGTGGTTGTCGTTGATCCACAGCTCCTGCGGGATCTCGGTGAGGCAGATCTTCATGGCGTTGTCGCACCGGGCGCAGAAGGCACAGCCCTTCGGCATGCAGAGCATGTTGATGGGAGTGCCGGAGATGGGGATCAGCTTCTTTTTCATGTTGTTGACGTTGGGGATGGAGCGCAGAAGGCCCCGGGTGTACTCGTGCTTTGGGTTATAGAAGATCTCATGGGCGGTGCCGCGCTCGCAGATGCGGCCGCCGTACATGACGACGATGTTATCGCACATGTCCGCAATGACGCCGAGATCGTGGGTGACGAGGATGACCGCCATGCCGAGCTTTTTCTGCAGGTCCTGCATGAGCTCGAGGATCTGGGCCTGGATGGTCACATCAAGGGCGGTGGTGGGCTCGTCGGCAATGAGGATGTCGGGCTCGCAGGCCAGGGCCATGGCGATCATGACACGCTGACGCATGCCGCCGGACAGCTCAAACGGATACTGCTTGAGGCGCTTTTCCGGCTCGTTGATGCCGACGAGGGTCAAAAGCTGGGCTGCGCGGGCATTGGCTTCCTTGCCGTGTTTGTCGGTGTGGAGGGTGATGGCCTCGGTGAGCTGGCTGCCGATGGTGAAGACGGGGTTCAGGCTCGTCATGGGGTCCTGAAAGATGATGGAACAGCATTTGCCGCGAAAGCCCTGCATCTGCTTTTCGCTCCACTTTGACAGGTCCTCGCCCTTGTAGAGAATTCTGCCGCCGACGATTTTGCCGGTGTCGGCGAGGATCTGCATGATGGAATAGGCGGTGACGGACTTGCCGGAGCCGCTTTCGCCCACAATACCGAGGATCTCGCCGCGGTCAAGGTCGAAGCTCACGCCGTTGACGGCCTGGACCTCGCCGGCGTCGGTAAAGAAGGAGGTGTGCAGATCCTGCACGCTCAGAAGTTTTTCACTCATGTCCTTACCTCCTCAGCTTCGGGTCGAAGGCATCGCGCAGGCCGTCGCCCAGCAGGTTCAGGCTCAGCACGATCAGGCAGATCATGATAGCCGGAAAGATCAGCTTGTAGGGATAGCTCTGCAGGCCTTCACGTGCAGCGTTGGCAAGCGAGCCCAGGGAGGGCATGGGTGCCTTGACGCCGATGCCGATGAAGCTCAAAAAGCTCTCGGTGAAGATGGCAGAGGGGATCTGCAGGGCTGTGGAGATGATGATGACGGACAGGCAGTTGGGCAGAATGTGCTGGCGGATGATGCGGCCGGGTTTTGCACCGATGGAACGCGCAGCCAGAATGTATTCATTCTCCTTGATGGTGAGGATCTGGCCGCGGATGAGACGCGCCATGCCCACCCAATAAAGAAGGCCAAAGACGATGAAGAGGCTGACCATGCTGGTGCCGAGCTTGTCCAGGAAGCTGCCCGGGGTAAAGCGCAGGCGCTCGTCCAGCACGACCTTCAGCAGAATGATGATCAGCATGTCGGGCAGGGAGTAGATGATATCGACGATACGCATCATAATGAGGTCGACCCTGCCGCCGAGATAACCGGAGATGCTGCCATAGAGCATGCCGATGATAAGCACGATGACGCTGGCGAAGAAGCCGACAGCCAGGGAGATGCGCGTGCCGTAGATGACGCGGATGAAGTAGTCGCGGCACTGCTCGTCGGTACCGAAGATGTGGGGGAAGCGGCTGCCGCCCTTGTCTATGTACTGCTGCTCCGCCTTGCTGTAGGTGAAGGGTGCGAGGTTCTTTGCGCTCTTGTCGCGCTTGCCGTCGACAGAGAGGATCTCCTCATAGCTGTAGGGGACGATCATGGGTGCGATGATGATGGTCAGGATGATGCAGACGAGAACAATAATGCTCCCGACAGCGAGGGGGTTTTTGAAAAGTTTGCGCATGCCGTCTTTAAAGAAGGTGGTGCTCTCGCTCATGACATCCTGTTGGCGCTTTTCATCCTCGGTTGCGGGGACGAACATGTCCCCGGAGAACTTCGACAGGTCGATCTGGGTGCTGAGAGGATTCTTTTTAAGCTTATCCATGTTTTTCTCCTCTCAATCGTATTTGATGCGCGGGTCAACCAATTTATAAAGCAGATCGCAGATGAGGTTTGCCGCCACCATCAGCACGGCAAGGAAGATCGTGGTCGCCATGATGAGGGTGTAGTCGCGGTTGTTGATGCCGGAAACAAACTTGCTGCCGAGACCGCCGACGGTGAAGATGGTCTCGATGACCATGGAGCCTGTGATAATGTAGGCAATCTGGGGCCCGGCGTAGGTGATGACCGGGATCAGGGAATTGCGCAGGGCGTGCTTGAAAATAATCTTGAACCGGCTGACGCCCTTGGCCCGTGCGGTGCGGATGTAGTCCTGGCCCAGTGCGTCGAGCATGCTGGTCTTCGAAAGACGCGTAATGTATGCCATCGGGTAGGCCGACAGCGCGATGACAGGCAGCAGATAGTTTGGGTTCTTCGGGCTCCACACCGGCAGCCATCCCAGCTTGATGCAGAACACCAGCAGCAGGAGCGTGGCAAGAATAAAACTCGGCACGGCGGTGAAGAGCGTGGAGAAGAAGACGATGATGCGGTCGGGCAGCTTGTTGCGCATGAGGGCAGCGGTGCTGCCGAAAATGGTGCCGCAGATCAGAGCGACCACCATGGCCGAAAGGCCGAGGCGTGCGGAGATGGGGAAGGACTCGCCGATGATGGCGGAGATTTCACGGCCGTTTTTCAGCGATACGCCGAAATCGCCATGCAGCACGCCCTTCATATACAGCAGGAACTGTTCGAGGAGGGGCTTATCAAGCCCGTAACGGGTGTTGAGGGCCGCGATGGTGGCCTCGCTGAGGGCTTTCTCGCGGTTGAAGGGGCCGCCTGGTACGGCGTGCATGGTGAAGAAGGTGATGGCGCAGATAATGAAAACAGTCAAAACTGCGAGCAGTACGCGCTTGACGATATACTTGCCCACTCTTCTGTCTCCTCTCTCTGGTGAATTTTTGAAGCTTTTCCGGGCTTACGATGTTGAAAGTTTTTTTATTATACTATATTGAAAAGCAATTTGCAATGATTTACTGCGTTAAATTAATTGGATTTGCGGGAAACCTCTGGCTTCCCGCAAAAGAATATTTGTTTTTACCGGTTGCGCATGACGGTCTTCATGCGCAGGCTGTGGTCGAGGATGCTCTTTCTCAGGCGCAGGTTCTTGGGCGTGACCTCGAGTAGCTCGTCGTCGGCCAGAAACTCCAGGCACTGCTCCAGGCTCATCTGACGGGCGGGCACCAGGCGCAGGGCCTCGTCGGAGCCGGAGGCGCGGGTGTTGGTCAGGTGCTTGGTGCGGCAGACGTTGACGGGCACGTCATCCTGCTTCGGGCAGACGCCCACCACCATGCCCGCGTACACCTTGGTGCCGGGGACGATGAACATGGCGCCGCGCTCCTGGGCGTTCCAGATGCCGTAGGCCACCGCCTCGCCGGTCTCCCACGCGATGAGGGAGCCGGTATTGCGCCGGGCGATGTCGCCCTTGTAGGGCTCGTACTTTTCAAAGACGGAGGCCATGATGCCCTCGCCCTTGGTGTCGGTGAGAAATTCGTTGCGGTAGCCGAAAAGGCCGCGGGACGGGACCAGGAACTCCAGCTTCATGCGGCTGCCCACGGGGGTCATCTCGAGGAAGGTGCCCTTGCGCGCGCCGAGCTTTTCCATCACGGAGCCCATGGCGTCCTGGGGCACGTCGGCAACGACGCGCTCCACCGGCTCGCAGAGCTGTCCGTCGATCTCCTGATACAGCACGCGCGGGGGGCTGACCTGGAATTCGTAGCCCTCGCGGCGCATGGTCTCGATGAGGATGGACAGGCTCATTTCGCCGCGGCCCGCGACATTGAAGCTGTCGGTGCTGTCGGGCACGTCGGTCACGCGCAGGGACACGTCCTTGAGGGTTTCGCGCATGAGGCGCTCGCGGATCTGGCGGGAGGTGACGAACTTGCCCTCGCGCCCGGCGAAGGGGCTGTCGTTGACGGAGAAGGTCATCTCGAGGGTCGGGGCGCTGATCTTGACGAAGGGCAGAGGCTCGGCAAAGCCCTTGGCGCAGATGGTGTCGCCGATGGTGACCTCTCCGATGCCGGACATCGCGATGATGTTGCCCGCGCCCGCCTCGGTGACGGGGACGCGGTTGAGGCCTTCAAACTGGTAGAGGGAAACCGCCTTGGCCTTGAGGGTCTGGGCGTCGGGATCGTGGTAGTTGCAGACCTCGATCTCCTGGTTCTGCTTCACGACGCCGCGCTCGATGCGGCCAATGGCGATGCGGCCCACGTACTCGTTATAGTCGATGGAGCTGACGAGCATCTGGAAGGGGGCGTCAAGGTTCATCTCCGGGGCGGGAATATACTCGAGGATGGTCTCAAAGAGAGGCTTTAAGTCGGTGCCCTGAACCTCGGGGGAATAGCTCGCGGTGCCGTTGCGGCCCGAGCAGAAGAGCATGGGGGAGTCGAGCTGTTCGTCGGTGGCGTCCAGGTCCATCAGAAGCTCCAGGATCTCGTCCACCACCTCGTGGATGCGCTGGTCGGGGCGGTCGATCTTGTTGAGCACGACGATGACCCGGTGGCCGAGCTCCAGCGCGCGGCTGAGGACAAAGCGGGTCTGGGGCATGGGGCCCTCCGCCGCGTCCACCAGCAGGATGACGCCGTTGACCATTTTCAGAATGCGCTCCACCTCGCCGCCGAAGTCGGCGTGGCCCGGGGTGTCGACGATATTGATCTTCGTGTCGCCGTACCAGACGGCAGTATTCTTCGCCATGATGGTGATGCCGCGCTCGCGCTCGAGGTCGTTGGAGTCCATGACGCGGTCGACGACCTCCTGGTTGTCGCGGTAAACGCCGGACTGCTTGAGCATCTCGTCGACCAGCGTGGTCTTGCCGTGGTCAACGTGGGCAATGATGGCGATGTTTCTGAGCTTATCCATAAAAGCAAAACTCCCTTGATTTGTACATTTCAACACGAAAAGAAAGTTTAACACCTGAGAAAGCGTTTTGCAAGAATTTTCTTTTCCTTCGCTGCATAAAAAGTCCATTTGGCGCGATCGTCAAGTCGCGCTTGTCTTTTCCGGCATCGGGGCATATAATTTCTTATGTGCGTATCGGCTTTAGACCGCATACTCCCGTCATTGCGAGGAACCAGTGCTCACACTGGTGACGTGGCAATCCGCCCGCCGGAGGCCGTAACCTATTGCACGCCGGAAGCAGGCCGTAGGGAGTACGGATTGCCACACCAGTGACATTGGTCACTGGTTCGCAATGACAGACCGGGAGCTGGTTCTTGCTGAGTTAAGCCGATACCCATAATTTCTTATATCATCAACACGACAGGAAAAGCCCATGAAGCTCACCAAAACCGAAAAGTGCATATTCTTTCTTTTGCTCACGCTCGGCGTCTTTGCGCGGCTGTACCGCTTCGGGTCCGCCCCGCCGGGGCTCAACCAGGACGAGGCCTTCGCCGCCTATGACGCCTGGGCGCTGCTGCATTACGGCACCGACAGCTCCCTGCACCGCTTCCCGGTCTACCTCACCGCCTGGGGCAGCGGCATGAACGCGCTGGAGAGCTATCTCATGATCCCCTTCCTCGCCCTCTTCGGAGTCAGGACCTGGGTCATCCGCCTGCCGCAGCTCCTTCTTGCGCTGTGCACCCTGCCCGCCGCCTTTTCGGTGGGGCGGCGCCTCGGCGGAAAGCGCGGGGGGCTGTGCAGCCTTGCGGTGCTGGCGCTCTGCCCGTGGCACGTGCTGCTCTCCCGCTGGGCGCTGGAATCCAACATGGCGCCGAATCTGCTGCTCCTGGGCCTGTGCTTCTTTCTGAAGGGAAAAGAGGACGGGCGCTTTCTGCCGGTCTCGGCCCTGTGCTACGGTCTAGCCCTCTATGCCTACTCCGCGATCTGGCCCGTGATGCCGCTGCTGCTGGGGCTGATGCTCTTGTATGCAAGGCCGAAGGCGGACCGGCGGCTCCTCGGCTCCGGGGTGATCCTCGCGGTGCTGGCCCTGCCGCTGGTGGGCTTTCTCGCGGTCAACTACGGTCTTGTGGATGAGTTCTCCGTCGGCCCCTTCTCGGTGCCGCGGCTGGTGCAGATGCGCGCGGGGGAAATCTCCCTTTCCCATGTGCCGGACAATCTCAAAACCATGCTGCGCATCCTGCTCACCCAGTCGGACGGGCTCAAGTGGAACAGCGCCGGGCGCTATGGGCTATTCTATCCGGCGGCGCTGCCCTTCGGACTGCTGGGGCTTGGTGCGCTTTTGTACCGCGGCTTTACCGCCCTGCGCGAGCGGCGCTATGACCCGGCGGTGCTGCTGCTCGTCTGGCTCTTTACCGGTGCGGGACTCACGGCGCTCATCTCGGTGAACATCAACCGCATGAACTTTCTCGTCATGCCCGCCGCCCTCTCCGTCGCCTTCGGCGCGGAGACCGCCCTGCGGCTGCTGGGCCGTTACGCCCGCGTCGGCGCGGCGCTGCTGCTTGCGGGGCTGCTTACGTTCTTCGGCTTTTTCGCGCGGTACTATTTTACAGACTATGCCCCTTCCCTGAACGGGGAGTTCACCGCCGGCTGGGACGAGGCGCTGGACAAGGCCCTCCGGCACGACGGCACAGTCTACGTCACCCGCGCGCTGCATTACCCGAAGCTGCTGCTCAAGTCGGAGACGAGCCCGCAGGCATTCAACGACACGGTGGAATACGAATACTACCCCGCCCAGTATCTCAGTCCCCGCCGCTTCGGGCGTTTCGTGTATGTCGACGACGCCGCGCCGCCCTTTGACATGGACGGCACGTATGTACTCTGGAACGGCGCCCCCGCGGAGAAATTCCTGAACGCGGGCTTCACGGTGGAGCGCATCGGCTGCTTCGACGTGGTGTATAAATGAAAACAGGGACTGTG
>Ga0247611_10008902_pt1 | contig 12227 bp, 11 predicted proteins | sample 177DNAGHGhighgp2_FD_192422 | JGI IMG/M metagenome (GOLD analysis project Ga0247611, IMG submission 192422) | Sheep rumen microbial communities from Palmerston North, Manawatu-Wanganui, New Zealand - 1770 DNA GHGhigh gp2 | ecosystem: Host-associated > Mammals > Digestive system > Stomach > Rumen... | reverse complement strand
AGAGTTTAGCCCAAAGTTGTCTTACTCATAAACCACAACACATCATTAAGCATGGGAAAATCACACTTTTTCTATATTTTATGATACGTTGAGGTCCAAAAAGATTGCTTATCAAAAGAGAGGTCGTTTACATTTTTCGCTTACTCCAATAAGCGAAAAACGGTCAAAATCGCTTATTGCGATAAGTATTTTTTGACGTTTTTCTTGTCTCAGCTGATACTTCCGTTCTCTTGAGTTGCTGCCTGACAATGGCTTTAATCAAGGTTGCTACACTGAAAGATGGCCCATCGAACTTGTCCGGTACTTGGTCGGTACTTGGTCGGTACTTGGTCGGTGTGGTTTCTTCGGCACCAATGGGCAAAGAAAAAGCCGCCCGAAGGCGGCCTCTCTCGCTGGGTGCGCTGCTGGCTCAGCAGGTGCGGAACACGTGACCGCCATCGCCCATGTCATAGTCAGACATGAACAGCTCGCGGGCAAAAGCCTTGAAGTCACCTGAGGAAGCAGCGAGAGCAGAGCCGAACTTGTTTGGTTTCTGCCAAGGCGCAGCCGAAATTCACTTAGTAATTTCCGAAGGCAACTCGTCTCGGCCTTGCGTGTGGGTAGGCTGCAATACCTTTGCAGCGTAAAGGCATCGAAAGCGAGGATGAACAAGTCATGGATGTCTTGGTGATTTTTACGGACAACAGGCCATTTCTCCTGCAAGCGGTTGCGCCCAAGACGGCGCAGGTGTCAAGAGCAGAAAAAAGGCTCCATAATCTTGCGGTTTCAGTTTCCGCAAAATTATGGAGTCTATTCTATTGTCTAAAAGACAGCGTTTGTGAGTATTTCTAATTGGCTACATAGCCGCTGGCCTCAATGATTTTCTTGCCATCTGGCGTCGTTAGATAATCGAAAATCTTGCGGGCATAGCTGTCAGCTGGTGTGTCGCTGCGTATCACTGCCACAACAGCCGATACATAGGGGTAGGTCTTGTTGCGGATATATTCACTGGTGGGTGGCACGCCATTGATGGAAATAGCCTTGACTTTGGTGGTTGAATCCGACATATAAAGGTAGTAGTAATAGGGAGAATAGGCGATGCCGTAGGGGGCTGTTTCAAGGCTCAAATATGGCGACATCATTGAGCCTCCACGCAATTCGGGCAGGTCAACCATCGGTGTGCCCTGCATGACGAGTTTCTCCATCTTCTCCTGACTTCCAGAATTGCGGTTACGGGTGAAGGCCTTGATGGGCTGGTCTTCCTCTCCCACTTCTTTCCAATTGGTAATCTGGCCAGTATAGATGCCCACCACCTGCTCGTGTGTGAGGTTATCTACACTGTTAGCCCGATTGAGCAGGAAAGCAAACGAGTCGTTGGCAATGGGCTTCTCGATGAGTGTCACGCCTTTCTCTAGAGCATAATTCTGTTCGTCCTCAGAACTCTCGCGGGCACAGATAATCAAATCCACCGTACCATCAATTAGGTTGTCGTAAGATGGATGGGTGTTGTTCATCTGTAATTTAGAGCGTAGCAATATTTGCTCATCTTTATCAAGATGACTGTACATTAGAAGCCTATTCGAACCATCACCAGGCCAATACCCCCAAGCACAAGGGTAGCCGCCCAAGAGTGTTGCTGCAAGCAATTCCCGAATGGGCTGGGTGGAATCTGAGCCATCAATAATGGGGAAGGTCTCTAAATTCAGCCCGCTTATCGGTGTCACATCAGGAGGTATTATCTTTTTGTCGGCCGGGATGCTGTCAAACCAGTTAACCTCTGGATTGTCAGGAGATGCTGGTTCATCGCCGCCACATGACATCAACATCACACAAGAGACGGATAATAAAAAGAATAGGTATTTCTTCATGACAACAAGTATTTTAGTTCAATGCAAAGATACATTAAGTTTTAATAGTGATGATAATAAAGCCTACAAAAATACGATCATATCGTTCACACTGAAGGTGCTGCAAATGCGGGCAGTCTTGATTTGATGCGAGTCGCAAGCCTTGAGCAACCTGCGAAGGGTACTAATGGAGTTTTGGGGAGAGTTTCGGAATGCTCGTGGCCCCGCCCGAGACGATCGAAACGACGCCCTTGCCATCATCGCTCGTCGTGAGGTCGAGGTCTGGAAAACTTGAGCAAGTCGAACGCCATAGAGCTTGCTCTGATGGCGAAGGCACCGCCAAGTATATATAATCTGCGAGGAAAACATCAGCTCCTCAAGTTGGGTATTCAATGTGACTGACATATTCTATCGATTTAAGTTTATAGCAAAGGTATGTTTGTGTCGTGGGATGGCAAAAGACAAAGAAAAGCCGGGCGTTCCACATCGATGGGGACGTCCGGCGCCGGTTCCGATCGGTGGGCGATCGCTCGCCCACCTGCGGAACGGGAGGCTTAAACCTCGTGCTCGATGTACTCGCTCAACTCCTTGAGGATGCCTTCGATGTCCTCGGCCGTGCTGTCATCGGCAACCATTGTGCAAGCCGAATACAATATCAAACTCGTTTGATTATTGTTAAGGTGCCGCCAATGTTATCAAAATGTCCATGACCTGCAGGCCTTGGCGGGCGGCTCGCCTTGGTGGGCGAACACCGTCCACCATGTCATCACCTCACCATCGCATCGCACCAGCGTATTGGTGTGGATGCTCATCGAGTGACAAATGCCCACCTTGTTGTTATAATTCTATGACTTTCCCTCTATCGAAGGGGAGGTGTTCGTTGTGGAAGACGTAGCCGAATTGGTTGCAGAGGCAGTGGGTGGTGCCGATGGTCTGGTCGATGTTGCGGTGGGAGTGGCCGTAGATCCAATAGTCGATGCCGCTGGTGGCCACCATCACGACGGCCTCGTTGTCGTCGCTCGTTGTGAGGTCGAGGTCCGGGATCTGGGATGTGAACATCAGGTTCCCGAGTTGTGTATTCAAAACTACTGACATAATTTATCGATTTTTGTTGGTGCGAATTTCGGAAAAAGTACCCATCCGCTAAAAGACAACAAAAAGTGATTCCATCTTCGCCAAATTTGGCAATCACGGTCAATTATGCTAAAATTTCCAGCTATTGATTTGGCATCATTTGTATTATTCAGTAGTTTTGCAGTGTGTTTATTATCTTATATTAAAATATGAAACAGATTTTTAAGGTTGGACATATCGTACAAGACGGAACGTTTGTCTCTTCGATTGACAAAATTGAAGGGGATATGGTTTTGTTATCAAAGAATTATGTGACAAAGTTAGAAAAGGTTGCTCCTGTAGTAATACGTGGAGGCAAAGATAGTGGAATCATATTGGACAATATTGTTCCAATCAGAGCATCTATTATTGCATCGGGGCAAGCAGCACCAATAAGGAGACCAAAATCTTATATCGAGTGTGATATAGAAGGGGAAACCATAGTGTCAATAATCGAAAGAAATGGTTTTAGGTTTATCCATGAGTTACAGGATTGGATTGCACAAAATGCTCCTGATTATTTCCTTCGTATAAGGGTCTGATATGCGATTATGTAAACAGTTTAATGAGAAAAGTCACCTTTAAGGGTGACTTTTCTATTTTTAACGAGTTATTTTAAGCTGAATGATGTTTGCTGATTACCAATCGTCATCAGCATCATTGTGCTTTTGGCTCTGTGATAATCCAAGCAAATAGTTTATTGGATCGTTGACTATGCTTTCTATGCTAGCTTTTTTCAATTTGTCCTTTTCTTTTTTACTATTGCACAATTTCTTTGCGGTTTTCGACAGATCCACATTACTTGGAATGCCTATTGTATTGGTAAATGCGCCATCCGTCATCTCCAATTTGTTGTCTATTATTGGCGCATCAATACGGATTCTACCATCTTTGAATTTAAAGACCAATTTGTAATGACCACCATATATACCAGTAGCACCCAAACTCTTTACTTGCCAAATGTTTTTTTCGATGGCAAAAATGGTTATAACATTATTGCCACTTTCACTCATCACGTCTTTGGGGCTGTTATAAAGAGACATTACATTGTTTTTAACCATAGAGTGTAGTTCCTCGGCAGTCATCCCATCAAACTCTATTACAATAAAGTCCGAACCATCTTCAGAAAGAAATGTTCCATTGGGTTGCAATTTGAAATCCACCTTTCGATCTTGTGCTTGGGCTCCAAGACAGATCATCAGAAAAGCAAAGCAGATGAAAATAATTTTGTTCATAAATATTTAAGTTATTGGTTTAATGTTTTTCAGTTGCAAATGTAGCCCTTTAATTTAATACGTGCAAATTATTTATTTGATTTTTCTTATATGATTGATGTGATGCAGACAAGCCGAGCTTTCCCCCGGGAGGGGGCGCTCGGCGTCGGTTTTGAGGTGGGCATCCTTTCGGGCACCCACCTTTCAAACCTTGCTCAGTCCTTGCTGTCGGTGTAGAAATCCACCTTGATGGTCTTGCAGGGCAGCTTGCCGATTGAGGGGTAACGGTCAAACTCGTTCGCATCATCCCACTTGATGTCCATCATATAGCCGTTAGGAAACTGGGCGGTAAACTCCTCGATAGCTTCGATGTCCTCAGCCGTGAGCCCGCTGGCCTCATTTACTCCATACTCCAGTGCGTAGATCACCCAATCGGGGATGTCGCAGGTGTCAACTAATCGTATCATTGTTGCGGTCGGTGTTGAGGGTTCCGCTCGGGAGGGCATTTTGCCCTCCCTGCGGGACCGATTGTTAAACTTGATAATTCATGTACTCGCTAATCTCTTGCAGGGTGCTCTCGATGCTCTCCAGATCATCGTCAGCCACTCGCCAGCTGCGGCAGTGCTGGGGATCATCCTCACGGTGCACAAAGATTGTCCACCAATTTTTTACCTTGCCTTCATAGTCCTTGAGGCTGTTGCCCTTCAACGCTCATGCTGCTGCAAACTCCTCGGCTCCCTCGCCAGCCTCAGCAAAGCTCTTTGCATCCACCTCGAAGGTGCGGCTCTCATTGTCGAAGTCCACCACCTCGACCATGTAATTATTGGCTTCGCCTTTAATGCTCACGCTCGGCAATTCAAGCGAGCTTGATTGCTCTCGCTCACCCGCATTATTGTACTTGCAGGAGCGGTAATCTTTTTTACCCGCACTGCCCTCAGCCTGTTCGGGAGAACCCAGGAATGATATGTTAAAAGAAGCTGTCATAATGATGAAATTTTTAAAATGTTAATAATCATTGTTCATGCTGTCGCGTATAAACTTTTTACGGTGCGAATCAAGTTAGCGGGGATAAGCGCCCATTAGGCAAGGCTTGACCGAAAAAATCCATCCTAGAAGGACTGGCCAAATTTCATGCGCAGCATCAAAAAGCGCGCAAGCCGAGAGCAGAACCAAACTCGTTTGGTTTCTGCCAAGGCGCAGCCGATTTTATTAAAATTTTATGGATTATTTCGAGTCAACTGTGCATGGCCTTGCAGTATCACGATGCCCGCTAACTTTGCGCCGGAAAAAGTTATACACCCAACGACGACGGGGGCAATGTCACATCAGAAAATCATCATGGCGGCTTCCCATATCAATTCCTCTCCAACCCAAGCAGCAGAGCCAAATCAAAGACAGCAATGATAAGGAATGTGTCATCCGTTCCCGCAAGACAAAACAAAGCCACAATAGATATAATATCCATAGTGGCTTAATTACCAGAATACAAAAATTACATTATTTCTGAAAGTTATTCTTTCTTTTTTGAACAACGTTCAAATAGTTTTTGCATCCTATTCCATGTGTCTTTTGAGCCAAAATATTCTTCGAATTCATGATCGCGACGTTCTTCGGCATAGTTATAGTAGTCACATTGTTCTTCTGGGTCATTTGATGGACAATCGCCAATGGGGAACATACTTCTATAGGCATTTATGAGTTCTTCTTTTGAATGTGATGGATTTCTTGAGAAATGATCTTCTACAATCTCAAAAGCAACACTATCCCAATAACATTCATCAAATCTACCATCATATGACTTCAAAACACAAGTTGCTTTGAACAACTGTCCCATTTCTGATTTATCATCAAATAAACTGATAAGGTCAATTTGAGGATTATTTGTTAAGAAGTGTCTCATAATGCTTCTCAGTAATTCTATTATATCTGAATTTGACAAAAGATATATCTCACGGGTAGATTCATTGATTCTATTATCGTATTCATAGTCGTATTCAATGTTGGTGTGTGCATATAATTTATTTAAGACTTTTGCAAAGAACACAGGATCTGAATACATATTTTGCTCAAACCAATTAAGTGTTTCTTGTCTCAGCTGGATTAAATGTTTTCCGTTGTAATGAGACTTATTCAAAAAGGCTAAAAAATTACTTTTCTTCCATATATGTATGACCTCAAGCGCAGCCATAAGAAATGATTTCGACTCTTCAATAGATTCAATTTGATTTCCGTTAATATAGGAGCTGAACTGAAAACTAATAGAACTGATTCTTTTTTTCTTTTCTTTCCATTCTTTGACTATTTGAGCTATATCAACATCGCAATCAAAAATATTGATGAATTGATTTCTTGAAAGCTTTTTATCTGAAACGCGAAGAGAGAAATAATTATCAAAATTCTCTCGGAATCTCATACTTACTTGAAGTACATCTTGTTCTTGACCAAACAATTGTTCTAATAACAATTTAGTTGATTCTGGTTTATTTGTGATTCTCTTTTTGTCAAGTTTGTATTGATTATTTACAATTTCCAAGAATCTATCAGGGGCTTCATGCAGCTGTTCATATGTTGACTTATCACTCATCTCTAATAGCTCAAGCCACATGAGATCTTTAAACTTTAATTCATTAGTAAAGTGATGTTGAATATACTCAAGATTAAACATAAAACGTCGAGTAAAATTTCTCACCCTTCGATAATTATTCAATATGCTGAGCATCAGCTCACGCTGATCATTGTCAATTCTTTCAAATAGACCGGAAACCATTTCTTCGTTATTTCCAGATTGCTCTCTCATAGTATCTTGTAGCATATCATACAATTGATACTTTTCAACTTTTGGTTGATGAAGTTCTAATTTGAAGATCTTTTCTAAATAATATGATGTATTCTCTATTTTTTCATCTGATAATATTGAAACAATATACTCCTTGTCATAAGCAACTATATAAATAACATTGCTAAAATCTGCAGTGTTTCTTATTAAACGAAGAACTTCAAAGACCTCATCACTCTCAAGTCGATCTAAATCATCCATAAGGACAACCACAGGACGATCCATTTTTTTGAAAAGATCTGAAAGACGATTTCTCTTTTCCTGCAAACTATCTTCAGAGGGCATTGAGAAACTGAATTTTGTTATATAGCCTAGAACAGTAGAAAAAGAAGATGCTTCATTAAGAAAGTTTGAATAATCTTTGATCGGACGCTTTAGTCTGCTATGCTTATCTGATAATTGAAGTCGTAAAGATTTAAAAAAGTCATTTGTTATTTGCTCAGGTGATTTACACATCCAAGGATTAAACTCTATGACATCTGCTTTACCTTTGAATTCATCTTTTAGAAGCTTCAAAAAAGATGTTTTACCTGACCCCCATTCGCCCGTAATACCAACTGCGAACGAGCCATCGGACAAATCAGTTGACAATAATTGATTTATGATGTCTATGGCGTACTTCCTGATGGATTCATCTGTGATACTTTCTAATTTGTCAACAATAAAACCATGATATAGACTTTTCTTTTTTGTTGCTTCTTTTTTGTTTCTTTTATAGTAGTAGTAGACTGCAATTTTTCCAATGAAAAGAATTAGAAGTAATACTGTTAGATAAAGTCGATAGTTAATGTAAAAGAATGATTTCAAGAAACAAAAAGGGTTCTTATGCCATAAAATGAGTAAAGAAACCAGGACAACAAGAAATAGCCATTGACGGCAATCACGATCATTAGTTTCTTTGTGAAGCCAATATATAGTTGCCAGTAAGAGATATATAGTAAGTAAGGCATTAACCCACGTATGTTTGACAATATTATCCGAAACCTTGTTTATACTATGCTTGACTTCTTCTGTAAGAAACGAAGAATACAACACATCTGCAAAGCTACAATATAACACTAAAAAAGCAAAAAAGATCAGAACACCGATAATCGTTTTCTTATAGTGTTTACAAAAAGTCACGAAACCCTGATATGCAGTCTGTAGTTTGTTCATATTAATTGCTATTATTATAACAAACATGCAAATATCAATATTTTTTTTGACGTTTGCAAGAAAGTATTACAAAAATAGGCAAATTTACGTGCCTTTAATATTGCGTTTAAATATGCCTTGATTGTTCTATTCGAAAAACAGATGAAGCTTTATTGCGAGATCCTTATTCTATGTAGTATCTACCCTAGCTATTCTTGCAGAAAGGAGGACCATAAAGTCGATTTGAGATAAAAAACGCCCCAGAACGCATCGAATTTCTGAGGCTTGTAAACTGTTCTTAATATGATTCTAGGCTTTTCCGATTAATTCTTTCCAAAATATCCATCGTAGAACCTTCAGTGCTAACTCCCATCCTTTTGGCTCGTTTTACAACTTCAGCATGGTTAATTCGCTCTAAAATGTCCAATGTAGAACCATTTGTGCTTACTCCTGCACGTTCGGCTCGTCTCACGACTTCAGCGTGATTAATTCTTTCTAGGATGTCCAATGTAGAACCTTTCGTACTTACGCCAGCACGTTTGGCTCTTTTAACGACCTCGGCATGGTTTATTCTTTCCAAGATCTCCAATGTGGATCCCTCAGTACTAAGTCCCATACTTTTGGCTCGATTCACGGCATCTTGATGATTTCTCCGTTCAATCAGTTCAAGGGTTGATAGTCCTTCATCACTCTTAATGTTTTGTTTTCTGCTTGTCAATGTTTTAGGAGCAGTCGACAGATTGGGGGTTGAGTGAATATCAGTCTGAGGTCTAGCTGATTCCGTTTCAGAAGATGATGCAGCAGCTTCGGTTGGCTGCTTTTTCACAGTGGTGCGTTGCTTGGGAGAGACGCCTTTTCCTGGTTTGTTTCTATGACTTGAAATGTCATTTTGATCTTGGATTTGAGGATCACTCTCATTAAGCTCATCAGCATTTGATTGTATAGTCTCTTCCTGATTTTTGACCTTATTTGCAGAATCTTGGTCTTGCAATTTAATATATCCAAGATTCAAGACAAGCAACGCTATAAACCCATAAATTATGTACTCCCACTTAAATTTACTTTTCTTTTCTTCTGGCCAAGGATTTCGCGAGTTTCTATCGGCGGCACCATTGAAATAACCTGAAGTATTGTTGCCAAAAGAATCTGACCGTTCTTCATTGTTCTCAGAACTGAAGGAATAAGATCTCGAATATCCAGCTGATTCTGAAGGTGTGGGTTCCGGTTCGATAATACCATGGCGCCTCTTATGGCATTCCTCACACAACACAACAACTTCATCAGGATTATATGACCAAGGGTTTGTATCGCGATAAACAAGATGATGCACCTGTAGCTTGTTCCGCTCGTTTAAGAATTGTCTGCCACAATCCTCACAAGTGAAATTCCGTTCCTTGATTAACGAATAGGAATATCCTCTCCAATAATCAGACTTAAGAAGTCTTTCATATTCCTCCTTTGTCATATTCAAAAGTCGTTAAATCGTTCAACAATACGGATATACCTCGGATGCAAAATTACTGACAATTACCGAAACTAGCAAATAATTCCAAGTGATTTAAGGATTTACGTGCCCCAATCTGTTAGCCGGCAGTAGCTCTAGCTCATCAGTTGTAGTACACTGTAGCTGCATTCTCCGTTTTTAGTTGGTCACAACTCTATGACCTTCCCTCTATCGAAGGGGAGGTGTTCGTTGTGGGAGACGTAGCCGAATTGGTTGCAGAGGCAGCGGGTGGTGCCGATGGTCTTGTCGATGTTGCGGTGGGAGTGGCCGTAGATCCAGTAGTCGATTCCGCTGTCGGCGATGTAGTCGGCCAATTCGACGGTGAAGGCGCCGTTGATGCGGCTGCCTTGGAACTCGGGAGCAACCAGTTGATAGGACGGGACATGGTGGGTGACGACGACCTTGTGCTTGGCTTGGCTGGCGCTGACGGACTTCTTGATGAAATCTAGGCAGCGCTGGTGTTCGCTGTTGAAATCGGAATACCTCAACAGGTTTTCGCCATAGACGATGCGGTAAAAGTCGGCCACGCCTCGCTCGGTGACGAAGGCGTTGTCAATGTCGATATGCGCCCACAGGGTGGAAATGATGAAGTCCACATCCTGGATCGTGACGACCTTGTTATAGTAGTAGTGGACGTTGGGGCGGATTTCGCCAACCAGTCCATCCTGCATCGTCTTCAGGTCGTAGTATTTATAAAACTCGTGGTTGCCCAGTGCGACCAGCACTTGCTCGAAGTTTTCGGACGCCCAGTTCCAAAACGGGTGCACGCTGTACATGTCGTCTCCCAGGTAACCCGTATCGCCGGCCAAGACCAGGATATCGCCCTTCACGTCCATGGGGCTGTTGTCCCTCAGATACCGCCAGTTATCGCGGAACTCCAAGTGCAGATCAGATGCGAACTGTATTTTCATGATTCTTTACTTTATGAAAAAACGGACGAAACTGTTACAGCAAAACAGAGCATGCTGTTACAGTTTTGCCATGCAAAGATAACTTTTTTCCACGATTATGACAACACCTCTATTTTGCTATAATCAGCGGAAACATGTGGAAAAACACCAGTTTCCGCTGGTTATAGGGATAACAGCAATTGATGAGGGCAAGGTGTGAGACTTTCACTTATCAGTCTCACACGGTGACGCGTTGCCTCAGCCACATGCCGAAGAAGCGGTCATAGACGATGTAACTGCCGTGGTACTGGTAAATCAGTTGCTGGTCGGTCAGCGCTGTTAAGGCGGTTTTGATGCTGCTCAATGCGGGCAAGCGGTATTTCTTCTTGAATTCGTTGGCCATCGGGGCTTTCACTTGGCGCTCGCGGGCGATGGCCAGCAGCAGGGCGCATTGATTGTTGGTCAGGGACGAGTAATAGTTCTCAAAAGCGGTCTCATTCTCGTCAATCAACTCCTCAATGGCCTGGTCAACCTCGGCCTGGCTGATGACATCGACGGCATGATTGGCATAGATGCGGTTCATGATGGCCTGCAGGTACCACGTCTGTCCATCCAGTTTCTCGTACATGTAGTGAAACACGGGCGCGGGCAGGGACATTTCTTGACGCTCAAATAGTTTGGCCGAGAATTCGTAGTAGGCAGTTTCTTCAATCTCACCCAGGTTGATGATTTGTGAGCTCTGGAAGAAGGGACGCTTAGCCGAAATGAACATCTCGTTCATCATGTGCTGCTGGCTACCGGCGAAGATGAAATAGACGTTGGGCATGAACTGGATATAGGATCGCAGCATCGCTTCGGTATTGGCCCCGGCGTAGTTGGTGATCTGCTGGAACTCGTCAATGGCGATGTAGCACCGTTTACCCGATTGCTGCAAGTATTCAAAGATGCGGCGCAACGATTGCTCCTCCTGGTGGACGGCGATGTCGAGCGAGAACGTCGGCATGCCGGTTTGGGCATCAAAGGTCACCGTTGGTCTGAAGTTGCTGAAGAACTCCGAGACTTTTCGCAAGGCCGTTTGAGTCGGAGAATCCAGTTTGCCCAACACGTTTTGGGCAAGCAGTTGCACGAACTGCTCCAGGCTCTTGGTGGCCATGATGTCGATGTAGAAGCAGCACACATCAGGTTGCTGCTCCTTGATTTGGGCAAACACATGGTGGATGAGGCCAGTTTTCCCGATCCTGCGGGGGGCTATCAAAGTGATGTTGCGCTCATTGTTGAGGCCATCCATCACTTTGCGGGTCTCTTCCTGACGGTCACAAAAGTACTCTGCACCCTTGTATCCATAGGTAACAAACGGATTGTTTATCATTTTCATATCATCATTTCACATTTTACGCAGCACAAATTACGCAATTTTCTTTGACAATACCAAATTTCCCCACGAGAAAAAGTGACTTTCACCTAAATTTCATTACAGAAAATCGGATGAAATGTAACAGCATGCTCCGCTCTTCAAATCCAAGAAAATCACAACATAATGCGATTCTTGAGTCGCATGAGAGTATCAAAGGTGGAAAATATGCAAAAATCGCAGTTTATTGCGATTTTATTTGGTTATATCAAACATAATTGTTTACTTTGCGGAAAAATCGCAATATGTTGGGAATATGACACTGCAAGAAATTGGAAAGGCCATCAAAGATAGGCGGA
>Ga0247611_10008901_pt1 | contig 12228 bp, 11 predicted proteins | sample 177DNAGHGhighgp2_FD_192422 | JGI IMG/M metagenome (GOLD analysis project Ga0247611, IMG submission 192422) | Sheep rumen microbial communities from Palmerston North, Manawatu-Wanganui, New Zealand - 1770 DNA GHGhigh gp2 | ecosystem: Host-associated > Mammals > Digestive system > Stomach > Rumen... | reverse complement strand
ATGAGAAGTGCTAGTTAATTTTGATGAGTGAGGTATCCACGCAGTATATGTAGTTAATTGTGTTAGTGAGAGTGAATACCTAGAAGTATTAGAATTTATATCTAACAGAGAAAGAAAACTATGACAAAAAAAGGAGCAGCTTGGGATGTAGATAAGGAAGATATGTGAACTACAGAAGACCAAGCAAGGATATTTGCCTTAATGCCTAAGGCTTGAGTATTAATAAAGACTAAGTGAAGACCTGCAGTTACCGAGAGTGTGTGGGTAGCGATAGAGACAGCTCTCAAACTAGATTGTAGTGTTAGAGAAGCCTGTAATATCGCAGGAATATCTAAAGCAGCGTATTATAACCATCTAAAAGCTAATCCTGAGATGGAGCAGAGGATGAAACGTGCTATGGATTATCCTAAGATACTTGCTAGAGCAGCTGTCCAACACGCTATATCTAGATGAGATGGTAAACTGGCTATGAAATATCTAGAGCTGAGGGACTGAAGGTTTAGAGGAGAAGAATTTGATGATGATGAGTTACAGGAGAAAGAAACAAAGCAACCTTTAGTCTGATTTACTATAGTGCAATGACATCAACCAAAGAAAGTAGAAGCACCTGATTTAATAGAAGGCAAAATTGACTCTCAGAATGATACAGAGCAAAAATCTGCCTCTGAATGATATGTGATTTTATGAGAGAGACAGAAAAGTGCTACAGAGAGAAAGAGTGAGGAGAAAATTGAGAAATATCAGGAGAAAATAAGACAGGAACAGGAGAAGGTCGATGCAGAAGTTGCGAAGAAGGAGAGACCAGTACGATATGAAGACCCAGAAACATTAGCGAGATTAGGCTTATTGAGTTCCAACAACGAATCTGAAGCAAAATAGAGTTTGAGGAGTGAAGTGATTATGGCTCTGCTCCTAGAACTAGGAGATGGAGAGAGAGGGAGAAGTATATAGACTACCTCAATAGCTTAAAGAAGTAGAAAAAATAATTTTTATTTTGTGACCGTTTAGCTTTTATGGCACTCGTAGATATACAACTATCTGAGAAACAACAAGAGGCATTCAACTATATGTTGGATGACTACCATACGGCAATTTGATACTGAGGATGAGCGTGAAGCTGAAAATCGTATCTATGAGCTATATGGTTATGGAAAATGTGTAATGATTATGAATGAGTTAGATATGCCTTAGTTCGTGACACCATTAAAAACATCAAACAGACTACGGTTATATCACTAGAAAAATTCTATAATCAGTACAACATACCATACAAGTATAGAGGGAAACTTAATAACATATCTAACGTTATAACATTCCCTAACGGAAGCCAAATTCTTCTTAGAGAGTGATGTTATCTACCTGCAGACCCATTGTACAATAGATTCTGAAGCCTAGAGCTTACTTGAGCTTTTGTTGAAGAAAGTGCCGAATGTCCTCTAGATGGAATAGAAATATTACAGACTAGAGTTGGTAGATTTAAGAATACAGAGTATTGAATCTTAGGTAAAGTGCTAGAAACCTTTAACCCTAATCCTTGACACGTATATGAGAGGTATTACAAGGGGTTACATAAGGATTGAGACAGAGCTATCTATATTCCTGCCTTAGTGTACGATAATCCGTTTATCGATAAGGGATATATAGAGAACTTGGAAAGGGCTGCACCTGCTACTAGAAACAGATTGTTATACTGAAAACGGGATTTTGATGATAATGATTGGTTATTATTCAAGTTATCTGAGATAGATAAGCTCAGAAATAACGAATCACATTGAGACATCTATTATCTTATATGTGATGTTGCTAGATTTGGTAAAGACACTACTAGAATCTCTTTATGGAGAGGAAATACACGGATAAAAGTATGGACATATGCTAAATCTAGTGTAGAGGACATAAAGACATCAATCAATATCATCAAAAGTCAGTATGAAATCGAGCCTAGGAATATAATTATCGATGCAGATTGAGTTTGATGATGAGTTGTGGATGGTATTCCTTATTCAACAGGATTTGTAAACAACTCTAAGCCTGTAACTACGTGGTCTAAGCAGAACTATGCTAATCTCAAGTCACAATGTGCGTTCCTATTACAAGAGAAAGTGCAGAAGTGAGAGATAGCTATCAAGCGAGAACACCTAGATGCAGAGAAAGACTGGGGTATCCTAGTAGAGGAAATGAGAAACCTCTATATAGACACAAAGAGTATCGATGGTAAGACTAGGATAGAGAGTAAGGATAAGATGAAAGAGCGTATATGAAGGTCTCCTGACCTACTAGATACGTTAATAATGAGGATGTATCCTTATCTCAGATACGATGATGACCTTGTTAGTACTTATTTAACTTCAATAGTAAGATAAATGATAAAAATCGATGATGATTTAAGAGCAAAGATACTAGCAGAATACAGACACGGACTAGAAGCTAACCGTTCTAAGAATGCTCACTTTATGTCTCAAAGGGACATCTACTCTACAAAGAGAAATGATGAGTTACTTAGAAGTCAGATATTCCGAAGCTGTGCTAGAACTATGCAAGCTACTTGTATTATCAATGAGCCTGAGGCTATTTGGGAAGATGAGGATGCTTTATTCCAAATGGAAGCTAGGAACTTCTCAGATATGTATAAGACTGATTACACTAATCAGCATTGGGACTTTGATAGATATATTTGATTAGATGATGTATGTAAATATGGTAAGAGCGTTACGCTATTTACAGGTTGGGACAAGAAAAAGAATGTTCCTACAGTACAAAGGATAGACCCTAGATTTGTTTATCCTTATAACGATGGTAGTTTATTGGTAGAGGATTATCCTTTCTTTGGATTTGATAGAATAATCACTAGATACCAACTAGAAAAACTCCCTGTCGCTATTAATAAAGAGTTTAAGGAAATGATTACACACCACTATGATGTGTATGTAGAAGGATTAAAGACAGATGATGCTTTCTTAAGGAGCATATGTACTTGTTACTCTCCTATTACAGGACACTTTACTATCCACTATCACTATACATATATATATGATGAGGAGACTAAAGAAGACAAGTTATATCTAGTTCTTATGTTAGCAGACCAAATACTTGATATATATGATGTTCCTTGAACTAATAACAGAATCCCTATTGCAGTATGGGGATTTGCTTACGATGCACCTGACTGGTGGGGAATCTCTCTATGTGACATTATAGAGGATGGACACAGAACAGAACAGTTATTACTTAACTTATATAAGATTAAGGTAACTAGAGAAGCAATGTGAGGAAACATATTCATAGATGAGCAAATCTTTATGAATAACATCAATACATTAAAGAATCAGTCTATTAAGAATAGATGGTATCCAGTAAAGATGAGAGACATAACAAAGCCTATCTCTAGTATGGTATTTGAATTACCACAGACACAGATAAGCCAAGACTTATATAACTCTCTTGGAATGATTAAGAACAAGGCTCTAGCAGAATCATTTACTAATGCTACTGCTCAAGGACTTGGACTAAGTGGTAACTCAGACCCTAATACAGCTACTGCTTCTAAGATACAGAAAATCAATGCTAATATGATAACTAGTTTACAGAATCAGATATTAGCATACGGTAGTAAAGACTTTGCACAGTTATATATGGACTTTATGCTTTATTACTGGAGAGATAGTTCTAAGAAAGTAATAAGAAGAACAAATAACTGACTTAGTGGAACATATAAGAAAATAACTAAGAAAGATATATCAGGAAACTTCTCTATCTTACTAGTAGACCCTATCCTTAGAGATATAATCTACGAAGAAAAGAAGACTGCATATATGGAACAATATAATATGATTTCTAACGACCCTAAGACACCACAGTTCTTGTTAAATAACATAAGAAGGGCGGTAGCTTATTATAACTGACTAGATGAATCAGAGATAGATTCTGTTACAGAACTCAATCCTGAAGAATATCAATGTAAGATGGATGTTCTACTTCTCAATAGAGATATAGACATATACATCCCTGCTAATGCTAATGTGCAAATGAGGCTATGGTATTACAACAAAGCTGAAGACACATCAGCAAAAGATAAGGCTATCAGAGCTTTACAGTATATGATAGCACAATGACTAGGTACTGAAGACTTGAGTATGGCTAGTCAGCCTAAAGTAACAGACTTCAAAATGGCAGGAGAAAAATGATTAGCGACACCAACTGTTAATACAGACTTAAATATGTGAACTACTGACAACCTAAATGTTAGTTGAATGCAGAAACTAGATGTATCTAACGGTGTTGGTTAATTTATATCTTTATTATAAAATATGACATTCCAAAAGTGACACACAGCTTGGAACAAGAAACAGAAAGAAACAGCAGTTCCTACCGTTGCGAAAAGTGAAAAGAAGGAAGTAAAAACTCCTGAGCCTACAATTGCTCCAGTAGAAGAAAAAACTCCTTCAAACGTTCTTTGAACGATATGAGGAAGCGTTGTAAAGAAGCCTATTAGATGAATCACATTTGAGGCTAAGGTTGCACCTGTTCCTATGTTTAAATTGCCTGAACATTTACAGAAGTATTTAATTAACAAATGATTTGGTACTAATGTATGGAAAAGAGATAAAGAGTGGTTGGAGAGACATTGAGCAGATATGAAAATGATAGAAGAACTTAAAAGATTTTTATCTCAGATGTAATTAGATGTGGCAAGTATTAAAGGACATAGATGAGTTGATAAGGGAAGAACCTGAAAGGGAGACTATCAACTTTGAAGAAATGTCTAGAATGAAAGCCAAGAGATATAAGAAAGAGGTGTTTAGAGAGAGGATAAAGTTTTATCTCAGAAAACACGAGAAAGGTATCTCTCAATTAAATAGAGAGGACTTAGTAAATCTATGTGAAGGACTTGAATCACTAGATGCAGGTATAATGATGGATGAAGTTAAGAAATCTCTAGAGGTAAATTATTGAAAACCACTTAAATGGATAATAGAAAACCATAAATCAGCTTTATTTACTAATAATTAATTATGGCATTAGAAGAAGAATTGGCAGTAGCCGAAAAGAAACAGGTAAAGGAAGAAAAGAAGAAAGAAAAGCTACCTAATCCTGATGATTTAACTGATGAGCAGATTGAAGCTGTAAAAGAGTTAGAGAAATCTCTCTGATGGGAAGTATTAAAAGACTGTATGAAGAAAAGAATTGAGAAGCAAGAGAAAGACCTTCTTACTCTAGCTAAGGAACACTTCCTAGACCCTAAGAAAATGGGATATACAGCTTTCGAAGTGCTAGGTGGATTCATTAACTGAATGGGAGAAATGGAAAGATTAGTTAATGTACTAGTTACAGACCCTGAAGAAGTACAGAAAGCTCTTAAGGAAGTTAATGATAAGGAGAAAGAAATGGTAGAATGAAAGTGAGAATAATACTCTCAAATATTCTAGTCCGAAGTTGCAAGACTTAAAACTAATCAATTGTAGACAAGTTGAAGTCTTTAAATCAATTCGAGTTTGTAGAATTACTCGGTTTTAAATTCTATTTATTATCAGATGACTGATATGGAAAACATTGATAGCACAGAGGAGAAGAAAAACCATTGGGCTGCTATGAGAGAAAAGTACGATGGACAAATTTCTGACCTACAGGCTAAACTAGATGCAGAAATTGCAGGTAGAGCTGCAGACAAAAAACTTTATTTCGGTAATACGATGAAAAGTAAGGGTTACGAATGAGATTTTAACGAGTTCGCTGACAAATATTCTAATCTAAGTATCGATGATATGGTTTCTTTGTATGAGTGACAGCACGGTAAAGTATCCGTAGTTACAGAGTGAAAACCTGAACAACCTGCACAACAAGCACCTGTTTGACCTCAAAGTGTTATCGCCTGAGCCAATCCAACAGCTGAGGTTGGACAAAAATCTCTTAAGGATATGAAACCTGATGAGATTATAGCTTTCGCTAAAACACAATCTTGGTATCATAATTGAATCTAGTTGGAATGGCTAATATTTTAGCCTTAACATTTATTTAAAATGCCTTTTGACAGATTTAACATTGCTACTGATTCAGCTGCTAACATTATGCAGACTGGAAACATTAACGCATCACAAGACCAAACAGATGTGTTACAAACATTATTAAGAAACTCTTTCCTAGAAAATGGAGAGCCTTCTACTTTATTTATGAAGTTCGGACTTAAGGCTTCACATCAAGGACATAAGTCAATCACTTGGCCTAGATTAGGAGTTATGAAAACTACTCTTGCTCAAGCTGCTTTGACTGAATGAGTTACTCCTGATGGACACAATAACGTAATCGCTACTGTTACTGCTGTTCCTACTCAATTAGGAGACTACTCTATTATCTCAGATGTACTAGATGTAGAAACTTTACTTCCAGTTGTAGCTGCTCAAGGTAGAGAATTAGCTAACAACGCAGGAAGACTTATCGATGAATACATCCAAAATGTACTAGCAGGAGATGAAGTATGAGCTATGTATGCAGGTAGTGCTACAGAAAGAGCAGATTTAACAGCTGCTGATACTATGAACTTAGACCTAGTTCTTAAAGCTACTACTTTCCTTTCTTCTCAAGGACAAACTGGAGAAAGATTTAAGATTCTTATGCACCCTAACGTATTCTTAGATTATGCTAAATCATCATCTACTAATACTTGGCTTAACAAACTTATCTACGAAGACTTCAAAGGAGTTAAAGATGGATTTGTTACTTCAGGAGTTAATTACGACATCTACGTTTCAGCTAACATTAAGCCTTTCGCTACTGATAATGGAAATGTATATCCTACATACGCTTTCAGAGATGGAGCTTACGGAGTTGGAACACTTCAAAATCTTCAAACTTACTACAAGCCTTACGGAGCTGCAGGAACTGAAGACCCATTGAATCAAAGATGTACAGTTGGATGGAAATGTATGTTCGGAGCTGCTGTTCTTAACGAATTCTTCATCGTGAGAATCGAAACTATGGCAGGAACTGACTACGAATGGCAGAAATCTCTTATTTGAGACTAATCTGCTTATATATAGGGGGTGGGGAAACTCACTCCTTAGAATAAACAGATTTAATTATTAAATAAAGTAGAATGACAAAAATCAGCGATGTACTAGAAAACTGGAGAATAGAAAATGTTAGGGGAAGCCAACAGATAAACAAAGAGGTTATGGTTACTTGGTTTAATAAGTGATTTCACGACTTCCAAAAGATGTTACTAGAATATGTGAGTTGAAAGAACAATACAGCTCACAGATTTAGGCATATAGAAAAAGATAAGGATGAGTATGAGCTACCTTTAACAGATTCAGATACTAGCACTAGTGTGCAAGACTTCTATTCTATAATCCAGTTAAGAGTAGCCTATGATGTAGATAAGCTAGGACAACCTATATATAGAGTATGTAGACCACTAGAGTTCTGAGATTATAATATTAAGCCTTTAAAGAATAAAGAGGAATGAGGCGAGTTAAAAGCTAGATGAGGAATGCAATATTGAGAGCCATTTATATGGGGTAGAATATCAGAGCAGTTTCCTAGATATACATTTATAGATAAGAATCATATTAAGATATTCCCTACACCTACTAAGGATGTAGATAACGGAATAACATTAGCATATAACTTTATGCAAAAGCCTATATCATACGAAGACATATATGTTAATAACATAAAAGAATCAGATTTATGTTTACCTCGATACTTTATTGATGCTATAGAGGACTTTATGACCTACAAGCTATATCAAGTAGAGAATCCTGAACAAGCACAATGGTATTATCAACTATTTCAGAATACTATTAATGATAACATCTATGGTATGAATAAAGATAAGAGACCAGTAGAGGAGTGATTTGCAAACACTACTTATTTTAGCCACTACTAGAAACATAAATGGCAGTATGAGAAAAAAGAGATATACAAAGAATAACAGAGATGTCTTGGACAGCAGGAATAGCACAAGACAAATACTACTGAGTAGAGCATAGTTTTAACTACTCAGAGAATATAAACTGTGATGATGAGATGCACGGTATAAAACTAGCTACTAAAGTTACTAGTGATACATCTAACTGATTAAATGATTGTCAGTTAGTAGATGTATGAGATAATGGTATCTTAGCATTACCACTAGATAATACAGGTAGAAAGGTGCAATTATTTGAGTGGGATGAGGATAACTGATTCGTTATTAAGGATAGCAATGCTTGACCTACACCTTCTTATGCTGACACAACAGGTCAGTCAGGTATTGCTAGTACAGCACCTTGAGTAGTATTCCAAGATTATTTTTGGTACTGAGTAGCTGTAGAAAACCCTAACGACCCTAGTAAATATGTTACTTGATTGTGTAAAATACCTATAACTCCACAAGCCTGAACTAGTTTTACTGCTATAGCTCCTCGTGACCACGTATGAATAACAGATGAAGATATAAGTAACTATCAAGATGCAAGTACACCTATGTTTTGACAGATAACATCTATACTAAACTACAACAATACTAGATTAATAGTAGGTACTGATACTTGAGAAGTATTCTGTTATTATCCTGAACTAGAGGATGAAGACCATACAGACTGAACTACAGGATGGTTAAAGATAATGCAATATGAAGCAGGATGTGCAGTAATAGCACTTACCTGTGATTTTAATTTCCTAAAAGTTTGGGTAAGAAACGAGTGATGGGAGACTAAAGTATACTACTATCAAGGTAACAATAACCTTAGAAGTACATACGTATACGACATAGTAGACCTCTCAGACCAAAAGGTATTGAGAGTATATCCTATTAATGGTATGGATTACTATGTAGTTACTAAAGATGGTACTGACTGATATGTAGACCTCTATAAACTATATGGTAAAACTCCTTACTTACTAATAAATGAAAGAGCAGGATTATATGATTTGGATGTGAATAATAAAACACCTATGTTCGTATGACCTACATCTGTTAGTGCTGCTTACCAGTCTTGAAGTTGGTATGTAGCAGACGTGTTCTGAGTTTGGAAGTGGAATGTAACTAATACTAGAACAGACAAATACGATAAGGGTTATATGAAATGGAAGATTAATAATATAACTTATGATAAGGCCTCTAGAGGTAATATCCCTAGATGATTATGTATACACAAGAATATCCTCTATGTATCATATAAAAATAGGATATGTGTAATGAGGACATACGACACCTGACTAGATGGATACCAAGAAAGAGGTATCTTAATCTCTAGAGAGTTAGAGTGACCTCATTGAGGAAGTGTAACAAAGATGATAGAGAACTTAAGATTACACTATGAGCTTAATCCTAAGACAACACATAACTGAAAGATAGAGGTATTTGTATCTCCTAATAATCTATGGAAGTATATAATACCTGAGTGAACAGGATTACCTGATGACCTTAACGATTATTCTAATGATAATTATGATGGATGGTATAAGGTTATGGAGATAGACCAATGAAATATAAACTCTAGAGTAGAGGAACAATGGAGAATGAATGAGTTTAATGGATTTAATTTTGACTGGCAGACTATTACTTATGCGATAGTTATTACTAGAGGTAGTGAAATACACGCTACTCCTATGGTAAGAGAGATAACAATGTTCTACACTCCAAAAGGAAAAGCTAATAATACATTTAACTTACATAACTAGAATGACACGAAACCAGAATAATGATTATACGTTTAAATTAGAAGCCTGAGCAGATGAGGAGTTTCAGAACGAAACTGCTTATATGTTTAATCAATTCATTCAGTTAAGAGATACATTTCAGAAGTCCTGAAAGTATTATAACGGAAAGGCAGGTAGTTACTTAGTGGTGTGAGAAAAAGAGGAGACCATTGAAGTGAAGTGGAAGAATTATTGGAAGGCAACATTCAATAGCTCTCAGACAGATATTGTAGTCGATAGTACCTGACCTTACGTTAGACAAGACTGAACAACTTTATGAGCGATAATAAATGAGGATGGTAGATACACGGTAACTCATAAAGAAACGGTAGAGTTAGCAGGTACTGAGACTAGGATACATTGCTATGTACAGCTTACTAGAGATGGTAATACAAATAATATAGCAGTATTTGATATGGAAGGAACTGATTTAAGTTTCTTAACTACATTTACAGCTTATGGTACAATAGATGTGAATCTAAAGAAATGAGATAAGCTCAAGCTAATATTTGAGGATGAGTGATGAAATGAGCTTACACTAAAAGCTAATTCTAATTATCTAAGCATAAAAAATATTTAACTCTTTAATTAATAAGAATGGTAGTAAAATCTAAAGTAGTTATGGCAGAAACGCCTGAACAAAAAGACAGTATGTGAACACTCCATACAGATGAGGATGTAGCAGAAGTAGATGCAAAGGCTAAGGCTTGAACATTGAAGCATAATCCTCGACCTGAGTGACAAGGTAAAAGTAATGGTTGAGAGAAAGTAACCAGTACTTGAGTAGTTATCCAATGAGACGCTCCTACTAGATTACTATGAGCAGCTGGTTGAAATCCTGATATGCAAGCAGATTCAGCTCAGAAGACAGTAGTTAATGTACCTGAAGCTACATCAGCTACAGGATGAGGACAAGCAGAACAAGACTGGAGAGCAGGATTAAAGAATCCTAACCAACACTTAGAGAACTATTGAGATGATTCTAGTTTACCATACCAAGAACATCCTGAAACTCTATGAGGAACTTCAGCTAAGTATGAGGGAGAATGAGTAAAGACTACTAGTTGAGAAGAAATTGATAGAGGTCTAACACTAGACCAACTAGACCCTAATTATAAATACTGACAGGAATCTCAGATTTATGGAAGTGAACACGATGGATATATCCAATCTAGAAACGATAGAATAGCTATAGCATTGTGGAATGCTTGAATAAGAGACCCTGAAGGTATCAGAGCTTGGTTAGAGAAACAACCTTGATTTATGAACTCATCAGAACACGATAGAAATAATACTGTTATGTCTATCTATAAACGTATGTGAGTTGAGCCTGCTAAGGAATGAGAAGCTGAATGGTCTCCTGCTAAATGAGAAGGTATGAATCTAGAAGATACAGAGTGAGGAAAGATATACGGTAAAGATACTCCTAGTGAAACTAATCCTGATGCTTGAATCAAAACAGAAGTAGACCCTCTAAACATTACTAACCAAATGAATGCTACTAGAGAGGCTAATGTTAAGGCTATGCTTAGTATGCAACCTGAAGACATTGCTACATCTATACTAGCAGGAACTACACCTTACGGAGAACAAACATTAAGGGATATACAACAATACTATCCTAGTTTTTATGCGTTAATTCAGGATTCTCTTAAGGTAAAGAAAGGACAACAAGATATTAATGCCATTACTACTAGTGGTACTTTAGATACTGAAAAGCAAACAGAAGTATCTACAGAAAGACTACAGAACGATAAGAAAGAATGGAGCGAATCAGTATGAGGAGATAAATCAGAACAGTTATTAAACCAAGCTAATAGTGATATGGCTTCTAATAAAGTAGCCAGTAGTGCAGAAGAAGAAATGAATAACTGTCAGAAAGATATAGCAGAATTACAGACTAGATTAAAGAACTTACCACAGGAAGCTAGAAAGGCTTTCAAATCAGATGTTCCTCAATATCTAATTAGTGCTTATGTGGCAAATAAATCGCAAGAGATACAAGATAAGATAAGTGAGTTACAATCTAGATATAATGCAGCTATGAATCTCTATCAAACTGAATGGGAGAAATATAAATGGGGTAAAGAATATGACCTAAAGAAGCAACAGTTAGAGATGGAACAAGATGAGATTACATATAATGAATGGATAAAGAAACAACAACTAGATAGAGAAGTAGTAAAAGATGCTGACTGAAATATATTAAAGTATAATGAAGAAACAGGACAATGGGAGAAACAACACGCTTGAACTAAGAAATTTACTAATGCTGACTTATGAAGAACTTGGGATTCTAAAACTCAGAAGTATAATATGACTATATGAGAGGCTGTTAATAGTATCTGACACATACTAGAAAGTGATGACTGACTAGCAGTAGGTACTTATTCTCCTTGAAACGGATATACATACAACGTATATGCTACAAGACAAGACTGAATGAATGCTACTATCTGATTACTAGAAAGAGCTTACTACTGATTAACATTAGAAGAAGCAGCTCAGAAGTGGATAGGTAAAGGTAAGAATATCGCTACAGCAAAG
>Ga0247611_10008900_pt1 | contig 12229 bp, 18 predicted proteins | sample 177DNAGHGhighgp2_FD_192422 | JGI IMG/M metagenome (GOLD analysis project Ga0247611, IMG submission 192422) | Sheep rumen microbial communities from Palmerston North, Manawatu-Wanganui, New Zealand - 1770 DNA GHGhigh gp2 | ecosystem: Host-associated > Mammals > Digestive system > Stomach > Rumen... | reverse complement strand
TCTGCTTCAGGAACTTATATTACGGGAACAAAAAAGGCTGGATATTTCTATTGGGAGGTTACTATGACTGACTCTGAGAATGATGAGGTTGAGATTACTGTCAATTTTGAATGTCCTAGGCCGAAAGAAGGTTTATTCTCTTCTCCCTATGATCCTGATGCTGTCGAAGGAGATTATGCTAAATACTGGGTCGCTAAGATGAAAGAAGCTAGCGAGAATTATGAAAAAGCTTATGCCATTCAGAGAAAAGAAATTCTCTTGAAAGGAACCGAGTATTATGATACATCAATTGAAGCTATCAAGTCAGTTGATGATATCATTGAGACTAATTCGAATTTAGGAGATATTACTAGCCTCCTTGGTTTATTCTAATAGGTCCCCTCTCTAACCTATATGGGAGGGGATTTCTTTAACCACTAATCCTTACTAATATATGAAGATACTTTTTCTCATAGTCTCAGTGATTTTTATTATTACACTAGCTTGCGCCTCTGTATGGAAGACGGCAGAGATAAGAGAAATTCACAAGATTCGTCAGTCATTTGGTAATAGAGAGTTATTACTAAAGCGGGCGGAGGATAAATATTCAGAGGACTTCTTTAGAGGGTTTGAAGAGGCAGAACGAATGCTTGATGATATAGAAGAGGAAGTAAAGAAAGAAAAACTTATATGATTTTTGGAGTAGATTTTGATGGAACGATAGTAGATGGTAAGTATCCTGAAATTGGAGAAGAACTGCCCGGGGCTATCGATATATTGAAGTTATTGAAAAGCAAAGGACATAAGGTTTTCCTGTATACTATGAGAGGACATCCAAAAGAGGGTAGAGACCTATTACAGGAAGCCATTGATTGGTTAGAGGATCGTGGCTTGGCCTTAGATGGAGTTAATCGTAGTCCAGCTAGATTTTCAACCAGCATAAAACAGTACGCTCATGTATATCTAGATGATTGTCAATTTAACGCACCAACTCGGATGTGGAAAGGAAAGGAAGTTTATGATTGGAAACAGATAGCTGACTGGTTATTGGAGAAAGATATAATTAATGACCTAGAGTACATCGGATTATTAAAGAATTTTTAAGAAGGGGAGACCTAAATTTCCCTTTCTTTTCTTTCCTGAAATGATGTAATCCGCGCTTCCCAGGACGTGTGTTTCTTATTATTGACACCAGAGATAGGTTTCTGGTGAAGTATAATTTAAAATCTATAAATATATGAACGTTAACGACATTGTAGAATTTAAAAAGACAAAAAATCGCTACAGAATTGCAGGATTTGGTAGAATGAAAGTACCTAATGCAAAAGGATGGGTCGACTCTGTAGTGTATGAGAATTTCCAGGACTTCGATGAAAAGCTTGGATATGTAGGCCCGAAGGATGTTAAGATTTATACTAGGGAGCTGAAAGATTTTGAAGCAAAGTTTGAAATCAGTGTTCCAAAGGTTCAGGTCTTTAACTCTCAGGATGGAAAAATGATTTATGATTTCGGTCTTCCTGAGTTAGTTCTCGCCAGATACTTTGACGAGGGATATGGACTTAGAACTTCTGTACATCTTAGCGAAGAAGGACTGAAGAATGTTCCTATGTTCTGTCAGACTCTAGCCGGTGATATCTTAATTGGTGGAATGAAGACTGCTGACGAAAGAATTGAACAGAAGCTCTTAGATGCCATTAAGAAGGACATTAAGGCTGGTATTTTTGAGAAGAATACTGTTGGTCTATCTGAGATTCAAAACTTACTTTACTTCCTTTGCATCCCCGATGACGAAAAGAAGGATGAGACTCCTGTTCCAGAAGAGAAACCGGTCGGAGTTCCTGATGATGAGACTGAGGAACCCCTGAATCCTAACGAGATCCTGAACGAAATTACTGCCACTGAGAAGCCACTAGAGGGAATCAAAGAAACTCCAGTGGTCGATGATCAGGAAGATGACGATGATCCGATTGATGACGAGGATGAACAAGAATAGTTACACTTTAATAATAACAAAGAAAATATGAAGAAACTAATCAATGTTTTTGCAATTCTAGGCGTTGTTTTTGGCCTAGCATCATGTAAGTGCAGTAATGAGGCTCCTTCTACAAATGAAGAGTCTGACATTATTGCTACATCTGAAATTAATGTAGAACACGCAATTTCTACTGACCGTCAGGCTATGTATGTAGTTGCCGATGGTGCAGACTACAGATGGTTTGAGACCGACATCCTCCTAAAGAACTATCTTGATGAAGAGAATGATGGGTCTATTGAGATGTTAGTTAATATCTTTCAGGTTGCTCAGGAATTAGACGAACACAGTTTTGATGTTAGAGTCTATAAATTCCAGCATACGGAAGAAGGTACTGTCAGTGATTGGGTAAGTGGTTTTTGGATTGAAGACGAGCCCCTTAATGACGAAGCTATTAAAATTACCTACAAGGAAGCTTATGAAAAGGTAATGGCTGTCAATCTTCCAAAGCCTCATACAAAGCATGTAGTTCTTAGAAAACAGGTTGGTCCAGTAGATGCAAATGCTCAGTGGATCTTTGGTAATATTCATGCACAGATCTACGTAGATGCTGTTACTGGCGAGGTTAGCGACGAGAATCCCGTTTTCAAGGCTCTCGGTTTCAAAATGCCCCTTGGTGAATGGCCGTAATAGACTATGGTAAAATTCTTCTATGGCATGTCCGGCGCGTTTAAAGGAGTAACATTAACGGCCGAAGATATAGCCTCGGAAGGATGTATTTTGAAAGTCCGCTCTATGATAAAACCTTGGAAAGATATCATGGGGCGGATTTTTAATAATACAAAACAAGAGGATCACCGAGACTATACACTACTACATCTTTGTATACTAGAACATAAAGTCTCTGAGGCTAGAATGTGGTGGCCTGGGAGAGAAGATTGTATTGAGAAAGATATTAATGTAGAAAGAGGAGTAACTGATTCTTTGTATTACTGGCTTCGAGGCAAAATTTACGGCCGAGAGACAGAAGAAGAGATAGCCCGCGCCGTTGAAGAAGAGCTTAGGATTGTCTCTGGCTTGGGTGATATAAAAAAGATCCTACTAGTTAATAAAGATGAAGATTTTATACGTAATGTAATCTTAAAGGAACCACATCGAGCTCAAGTATTTCCCGGCGGTGTTTCTGAGTACTTAAGCGAACAAGATAAATATATCTCTTTTACCGCACGATGGAATAAGATAAATGAAGTAAGAGAGATAGAAAACGCCCGAGACTATATTGAAAGTCTTGGACTGAAATACATAGAAAATTGATATATTATGGAAGTAAGAAAAAGTGATGGAAGTTTTGAAGAGTTTGATCGACGAAAACTAGGAAACGTTATTAGAAAAGCTTTCAAAACAGCGGAAGTAGAGTGTACAAGTGATCAAGTAAAACAGATTATAGATAGTCTTTACGTCTATGATGGTATTCTGTGTTCCAGTATAAGAAAACAATTGGAAAATAGATTTAAAAAGATAGACGAGAAGATCTTACTTGCATATAGAACAACTAAGCAGAAGAAAGATGAGGTTGAACATTTTGTGGCTGGGAAGAAGGCATTTATAGAGAAATATAAAGGTTCTTCTAATACAGCTAATGCAACGATTGATGATAACTCTAATGTTGGGACAAAAAATATAGCGGTTCTTAATGCTGAAATCCATAAGACGGATAATATTCAAATCTCTAGAAGTATGGTAATGGACAAACTCAAAGAGATGTTTCCTGGATTTAAAGCAAAGAACTATGTAAAGGATCTTGAGCATCACTGTATTTATAAGAATGATGAAAGCTCTTTTGCTGGTGCTATTAGTCCCTATTGTGTTAGTACGACAATGTACCCCTTCCTGACAAATGGATTAAAAGGAATTGGAGGATTGAGTGCTAGACCACATAATATAGATTCTTTCTGTGGAATGTACTGTAATTACATCTTTGCAGTATCCTCCCAATTTGCTGGAGCAGTAGCCACTTCCGAAGTTCTTTTGTGTATGACATGGTTTGCAAAGAAAGAGTGGGGAGAAGATTTTTGGAAGGATCCTGACACTTTCTGCAAAATTGGCCCAAAGCTTAGAGAGCTATTTAATAAAACTCACTATTGGACTAAGAATGTAAAAGAACTGGCAGAACACGATTTCGGAACGCCAGAGCTAAATAATCTAAGGGATGAAATAGTTGGTGAATCTAAGAAACCCCTAACTAAAGAAGAGTTGCAAGATTATGTCGAGCACATTAAAGACGACCCAAGTTATGTCCCAAGAAAGACAGTCGACGGATCTAGAACAATACTCGGCCAATTGCAGCAATATTGGCAACAGATCGTCTATACTATTAATCAACCCGCTGCAGCTAGAGGATTTCAGAGCGCCTTTGTAAATTTCTCATATTTTGATAAACCATTCTTTGATGGAATGTTTGGAGATTTCTATTTCCCAGACGGAACAAAGCCTGATTGGGAAAGTCTTCAGTGGGTTCAAGAAGAGTTTATGAAGTGGTTCAATGAAGAAAGACTTAGAACTATCCTAACTTTCCCAGTAGAATCGGTTACACTTCTATATAAAGATGGAGAGTTTCAGGATAAAGAGATGTTTGACTTTGTATGTGAGGAGTATGCAAGAGGGCACAGCTTCTTTACCTACATAAGTGATAGTGTAGATAGTCTTAGTTCGTGCTGTCGCTTAAAAAACAAGATTCAGACTAAAGAATTCAACTTTACTAATGGAAATATAGGAGTTCAGACTGGTAGCAAAAGCGTTATCTCCTTCAATCTATCTAGAATAATTCAAGATTGGTATTGTTCTGAATATAAAGTAGAAAGAGGAACTAAGCCGACTACTAAGTTTGACGAATCTAAATATCCTTCTCTCAAAAAGTATATATCTAAAATAACCGATAGAGTATATCTATATCATGCAGCCTATAATGAGCTTCTATGGGATATGTATGATGCTGGTCTTCTTCCTGTATATAAAGCTGGATTTATAGACCTCAATAAACAATACCTAACTCTCGGACTTAATGGATTAAACCAGGCAGCCGAGTTCTTAGACATGACTTGTAATGATAATCCAGAATATTCTCGTTTCTGTCAAGAGATATTTGGATTCTTTAAAGAACAAAATGAAGCTCATAAAGTAACAGAAGGAAAACATAAGCTCACTTTTAATACTGAGCAAGTTCCCGCTGAGTCCCTAGCTATTAAGAACTACAACTGGGACCGCGAAGATGGATTAGAACCAATGTCCATCTAAAACCTCTATTAATTGACTCGAAACTCCTACTTTAGGACAACGAGGGGCAAGCAACAATATTGTGTGCAGCCTGAGAGACTAAATATAGAGGGCTTTATATATATAAAGTATGTAATAGTCCGAACTTCATGGTAACATGAAGAGAATAATAGAAATATTATTCCATTTATCAATATAAACTTATGAAAGATGAAAGTATGTAAAGTATGTGGAAGAGAGCTGCCAGAAGATATGTTTGATGAGGGTAGACATCAATGCAAGGATTGTAGAAAAAATTATAGGAAGGAGAGAAGAAAATCTCATCCAGAAATTCATAGGAAACAAGAAGCTAGAAGACAAAAAAGAGTTGGGGAATGGTTCAACAGTCTAAAAACTCCTTGTATTGTTTGTGGAGAGTCTGAACCAGTATGCATTGACTTTCATCATATAAATCCAGAGGAAAAGGACTTTACTATTGGAAAGCATAGGGGAAAGGCCAGAGAGATCTTAGAAAAAGAGATATCTAAATGTGTCTGTCTATGTTCAAATTGTCATAGAAAAGTCCACGCTGGATTAATAAATTTAGACGAATATATTGATAAATCATCCCCTTGTTCAACGGAGGGGAGCGTAACAGAATGATTGGGTACCTTCTGATACAAACTTATATGCCTCCTATGTATATAAGCCAAATGACAAATCTCTTAGTGTTCTTGAGAAGATTAAGATGATGGGGAGTGATTATGTAGGAGACTGGTTGGACGGAGGCAGTGCAGCCCACATTAATCTAGATGCACACCTATCTAAGGAGCAGTATGCTAAATTAATAAAATACGCAGCTTCAGTTGGATGTAGTTACCTGACCTGGAATATCCCCAATTGCGAATGTGATGACTGTGGGTTTATCGCAAAGCAGCCATTTGAAGTTTGTCCTAGGTGTGGAAGTAAGCATATTTCACTATATGACAGAATAATTGGATATCTTACTAAGGTCAAAAACTGGTCAGAAGGAAGGCAAATTGAGCAAAAGACCAGAGTATATGATGATAAAATAAAGAACGAATTAGATGATTAAATACGTTCCAGAAGATACAAGCATAGTTTTTTCAGAAATACCTGACGAGATCACACTTGCCATCAATATATCAAATTGTCCTGGTTCTTGTCCCGGATGTCACAGTCCTTATCTTCAGACTGACACGGGGGAGGAATTAACGGCCGAGATTTTAGGCTGTTTAATTAAGAAGAACTCAGGGATTACTTGCGTGTCGTTTATGGGTGAGGGAAGAGACAAGGAATCACTACTCTCCCTTGCCCAGACCGTAAGGAAAGATTATGGATTAAAAACAGCCTTATATTCCGGCCGTCGTGAAGTAGAAGATGATTATAATGCTTATTTCGACTATATAAAGATCGGACCATATATAGCTGAGAAAGGACCGCTGAACAAGACAACAACTAATCAGGCACTTTATCAGATTATCGACGGAGAGAGATTAGATATTACATTTAAGTTCTGGCGGTCATTGGATGGAGTGGCTAAATATGAGTTGAATGATGATCTAGAACACGTTAAGAGGATAAGAAAGGGATTAGAGAGAAACAAGGAAAAATTCGGTGAAAAATATTGTCCTTGTCGGCTTGATCATACCCCCGATACCATATGCCCTTGTCGTGAATATAGAGAAACGGGTGAGTGTCATTGTAAGTTATTTAAAAAGTAATGAGTCGAAGGAAAACTACAGAAGAGTTTATACAAGAAGCTAGAAAAGTTCATGGAGATAAATATGACTATTCAAAAGTTGAATATAAAGATGCTAGGACTAACGTAACTATAATTTGTCCTGAGCATGGAGAATTTCCACAATTACCTACACATCATCTTAAAGGGTGTGGATGTAAGAAGTGTAAAGAGGATAGACTCTCTCTGATATTTAGAAAAACTGCGGAAAAGTTTATAGAAGATGCTAGGAAAGTTCATGGAGATAAATATGATTATAGCAAAGTAGAGTATATAAATGCTAATACACCTGTAACTATAATTTGTCCTGAGCATGGAAAATTTCCACAAACACCTAGAAATCATCTCGCAGGTCATGGTTGCCCTGTATGTAGTAATTCATATATGGATACAGAAAAGTTTATAGAAGATGCTAGGAAAGTTCATGGAGATAAATATGATTATAGCAAAGTAGAGTATATAAATGCTAAAACACCTGTAACTATAATTTGTCCTGAGCATGGAGAATTCGAGCGAACTCCAGATAACCACTTACATGGATCTCATGGTTTGGGTCTCGGGTGTCCAAATTGTTGTAGTAAAAGATATAGACTAGAAGAAAATATAAAAAATATATTAACTATAAATAATATTACTTTTGAGTTTCATAAAGCTTTTGACTGGCTTAAGAGAACTAATAACTTGTTCCTAGATTTTTATCTTCCGGACCACAAAATAGCAATTGAGTGTCAGGGTCTTCAGCACTTTCGGGCAATAGAGTTTTTTGGTGGAGAAGGGCAGTTTGAATATAGGGTGCAAAATGATAAGATAAAACGAGATCTCTGTAATCAGCACGGCATTCAGGTTTTTTACTATTCGGATCTTGGTATTGATTATCCCTATGAAGTTTTTGAAGACTTAGACGAGATACTTAACAAAATAAAAGAATATGAAAGAAGTAACTAAACTAGAAGAAGTAGGAAAGACAAATTCACTACTTAAGATTGGGACTGAATTCTGTGGCCCATGTAAAGTAATCGAGGGAAATTTAAAAACCCTTGAACCTGAATACCCTGACCTTGAAATCTATTTAATGGATGCAGAAGAAGCAGAAGATGTAGTATCAGTGCTGGGGATTCGAAACGTTCCTACCCTAATCCGCTATAAAGATGGAATCGAAGTGGCCCGGAGAGTAGGAATGGCAACGATTGAACAGCTGAGAGAATTTATAGGAGAGGAGTAAAATCTTCTCCTTTTCTTTCCTTATTGATGAATTAAGAATATGAAATTATGAGTTGTCATACATGGTCTTATAGATTATTAAATGACAGTGAGTTTGAAGAGACTAAGAAGAGCTTTCTTGAGTCTAAGATGGGACGCGGCTCCTTTGCACATCAGACTTGTCCAGATATAACAGAAGATGAACAAGCTGAGAAGATTTGTCAGGAATATAAAAAAGTCTATGGCGAAGATATTGCTAAAGACACAGTTCTTGTTTGGATTAAGCGGGATACTGAGTGTGTAGAGAAGCTTAATGCAAGTAAAACACTCTCAGATCTAAGCAAGATAATCGAGAACCATTTTAACACCGCTGATTATAAAGTAATTGGAAATAAGATCTATGAGGGTTGTGGATTTGATGAGCCAATTAGAATTTATGGCTACCCTGAAGAAACTTTTACAGATCCAGCCAAATTCATCGAGTGGGTAAAGAAGAGAGAAGAAGAGTTAGGGCATACAATCTCTCAATACTACCTTTATGATATCGATGGAACAAAGAGGGAAGTAAAAGGGTATACGCCAGAGATGGAAATACTAATCAATAAGTTCTGGCAAAGATATAATAACGATGTGTATGTCGAATTTGGTTAAATGAAAAGATCAGTTAGAAAGATTAAGAAAGACCTGAAAATGGGGAGAGATGTAGCCGTTCAGAATCTTTGGCTCGGGAAATTACCTTATCCGCTGTGTATTAAACTATCGGAACACTATGGCCTGATTAAAGAAGAATACCAGGTCGGAGAAACGATAGTAAGTATAAACATCGGGGAAATGATTGAACTTAGCGAGCCATACAAGAACGGAGACAAAAGAATACATTACCGGAATATATGGAGATTCTGGGATGGAAGGTATGTCAAGGAATATGATGATGACTATGGCGGTGAACTAACTCTTCTGCCCTGTGATCTAATATTTGATGCTTCTTCTGAATGGAAAAAGTATGATCACGTCTATAGAGAGGCGACGAGAGCAGAGATCCAGGCTAAGAGGAGATGACTGAATTACTGTGGCTATGTATATCTTTAGCTTATAGCCTCTTTTCGGCCATATCTATGGAAGCATGCTTGAAGGATGATTACGATATGGTGCACACGATCATTTTACTTATTTTTGCATTATTTTGGCCTGTAGCGGTCCTTATCTATATTATTGAAAAACTGTGTGGAGTAATAAAGAATTAATAATAGGACTTGGATTATCGACCTACATAGCAATCTCAGCTTTTCTTATAGAGACGTGGATAGAATATCAGAAGGATAAGAAAGAGCCAGAGATTATTGTAATACTAGGCGGAATCTTAATAGGTGGATTTTGGCCGATCTTGGGTTTATATTTTTATATTAGTGGAAAATGGAAAGCGTAAAACTAGAAACATTCCTTGGCTGGATTGAAGAAGCATATCCAGAAATTAGTATCATTGGGCCGGATAAGTATGGTGAAAGATTCTTATCACTGGCAGGTATAATGGGTCCTATGTTTTGTGAGAAAGGTATAGAAGTTGGGACCCCAAGTGATGATCTTCCTTGGGATTATACTGCACAGGAGATTGAATGGAAAGCACGCGATCTCTTAGACGGGGCTTATTCTGGGGAGATTGATTTCCGAGCCGAGGCAGAAGAATTACTTGAAATCGGGAAGAAGGTTAGGAAGAAACTGGAGGCGGCGGGAAAAAAGAAAGACATCGGCTGTATTGATGAAATTCGTGGAGGAATGGAATATTCACTTCTCCCATTTGAAGACAGATATATAGACGAAATCGATGATGCTGTATCTAACTTTTTCAATGCCATAATGGAAGATGACTCAGAGTCTTCAAGAATGACTTACCGCGATTATCTAGAAAAAGAAGAGGGAAATTAAATCCCTCTTTTATTTTATTCCAAGATACGCATAGACTTTATCTCTATGGTATATTAGGAGCTTAAATTTTTCTTCACTCCCACCATGATCCGGATGATACTTTAGGGCCATTATCCTAAATGCTCTCTTAGCTTCAGCCGGGGTTGCTCCAGGTTTAATCCCCAAGAACGCAAAAGACTCATCAATTGTATATGAATGTTGTTGTGGTGGACTCTGTTGGTATTGTTGTGAGTTATTGTTCTGTTGGCGTTGTTGTGAGCTGTTGTTTGTGTAATTTCTTCCTCCAAACTTATACTGTCGATATGCATCTTCCCAGTAATTCTTATAAAACTTCTTCTGCTCTTCCCAACAAAACTGTGAATACTTACTCCACGCCTCGTTATAGTCTTCATAGCGATCGACAGTAATAAATATACTAAGGACAGATAGCGGGAGAAGGAATATCAGTAGACGTGGATCAATTTTAAATACAGTAAAGATGGTCGTAGCGATGATTAGAACCGCAACACCAAGAAATATCAAAAATCTTTTTCTTGTATTTTTTATCTCCTTTCGTAGGTATTCTATTCGTGTCATTTTATTCTACGTTTTTGAATATACTCAGAAGAAATCTTAGATCGTATTGCACCAAAGATCTCTGTATCGTCTCCAATCCACTGTCTTTTCTTAATCCCCACTTCTCTAAATGCTGAGAAAGGTGGATATTTATTAACTACATATAGATTGTATCCGTCTGTGATTCTTTTAATTTTATTGTCAACAAGTATACAATCTCCATCAGTCAAATTAGGAAACTCAGATTTAATATCTTTACCTCTGAGTACATACAGCTGATAATCTGATAGAAATAAGTCTTCACCCTTATCTGTTGTTACATATAAGAAGTCTATGTTATATACCTCTATTCCCTGTTTAAAGTCCTGAGTTTCTCCCATATAGATAACTGGGATTTTAACCGGCTTCTTTCTTCTTAATAAATAAACAAATAATAGTATCGTAATAATACTAATAACTCCTATTGTTTTCATACACTATTAAGGAAAAAACTGGAAGATCTTAACAACCTCCCAGTCCTCTTAATGTGTCAAAAATACCTTCTCTCACAAATACTCTGGCGCTCATTCCCTTTCCTTCGATCTTAAAAATATCACTAAATCGGATGGTCCAGATGACATATTTAAGAGGCCCAACTGAACTCTCTGTATATCTATCATCGTTTTCATCTAATGATAGTGCAGGTACTGTTAGTCTTCCGTAAATCGTCTTAGTCTCCTGGAATCTTAGAACAACCTCTCCTTCTCCGGCGGTTTTTGAAGTATACCTGATGAACCAGACAGCTTCGATTTCTCCACAATCAAATTGATTCTTATTATGCACATCACTAGCAATCCTTTCTACGATTTCTAGCATTAACTTTTTTGCACCCTCTGAGGGTATAAATTTTATAACTGTATTCATATCACTAATAAGATTTTGAAATACCATAATCCGCCGATAATAGCTTGATTCTACCTTATTAATGTAAAACACTATATACTATGGAAGAAGATTATAGCATAAAGATTTTAAAAACAATTACGCGTGAAGAATATGGGAAGATACGGGAAGAGTGTAAAAATTCAACCATACCTCCCCTTGATATCACACTTCAAGACTTAGGGTTTTGTATTAAACATGACCTGAACGAGGAAGATCAGAAGAAGTGGGATGAACTGATGGATAAGTGTACAGATATAGAAGAAAATGGCTTATCTTCATATAGTCCCGAGAGAATGACAGACAAGGAGATGGAAGAGTATGAAGAACTACGACTTAAAAAGTATGGAGATTTTAAATATATAGAGCCTGGATACCTAGAGGATACACTTGGTTGGGCTTATTCTCACAACTCAAAACTAAAGGAGCCTATCAAGAAGGGGTCTAGAATCTATTTTACTTATCCTCTGTCTTGCGTAGTCGTGGTAGAAATACTGAGTGACATAACTGATTCTCGTGATTTTGTCTCTGCCTTCTGTGATGCCTATATCGAGATTTATCGGCTGGAAGAGGAGTCTAGTAAGAATAAAGCTATGCCGATATGTGAAGAAAATCCAGAGAGCCACCTAATGAATAGAAACAGGACCACTGGCTGTTTTGGAATT
>Ga0247611_10008899_pt1 | contig 12229 bp, 25 predicted proteins | sample 177DNAGHGhighgp2_FD_192422 | JGI IMG/M metagenome (GOLD analysis project Ga0247611, IMG submission 192422) | Sheep rumen microbial communities from Palmerston North, Manawatu-Wanganui, New Zealand - 1770 DNA GHGhigh gp2 | ecosystem: Host-associated > Mammals > Digestive system > Stomach > Rumen... | reverse complement strand
TATTACGGTTACCTTCTTTATCAACTACAACACTTGCAGAATGAAGACCGTAAACACGCTGAAGGTCAACAGTAGCATAAGGAAGCTTATAATACTTCAATAAGTCTATATCTTTATCACCATAAAATGCATCTCTATCACCTTGAAGTTTAATGATTTTCTGACTAAGATTAAATAGATATTTAATCAAATTCTTAGTACTATCATAGCGATTATAATGCATCATAAAACCTTTTATCATAAGGTCATCATATCCTTGATTATTAAAACCGAATAAATCAGTTCTAACAGGAATCTGAGTAACATTACCATTTTCATCCTCTTTCGTATCATAATGAGATTGCATATTGTTAATATAAGCAACTAATTCAACTAATTGAGAATCATCTGTATCACTAATCCAAAAGATTTTACTTTTAATTTTATCAAGACGAGACTTTATCTCAGCTACTGTAAGTTTTTCAGTAAGAGCAACTGGTTTGCCTTTACTGTCAACACAATCAGCAAATATACGCATATAATCTTGCAAATCTACAAAAGTTACACTAAATAGATTTGTAAAAATTTCAACATCAAATGCGAGAGATTTAATCATATCTTGATTATAATGATAAAGTTAAGAATTGCTATTTCTTGCTTCCATAGCTTTAAGATGCCAATACCACGTACTAGCATTTTGACCTATAGAACGTAATATACGCTTAATAGGTTTACTACCAGCATGTTTACCAACTAAACCAATACGCTTTGCTTGCAATATAATACTTTTATTTCTATCCATAATATTAATTATAACTTAATTGTTTCTACTACTTTCTTTGTTATAGTTCCTTCATAGCCACGAGCTTTAAGCTCATCTATAAGTTCTCTACTACTAAAGTCTTTGAACTTATCAGTTGCACCAGCTTCACGTTTTTCACATTCCATACAAATATTACGATAGTCAGTACCTCTTTTTCTAAAATGAGTAAGAGGAAGTTCTTTACCACAACACTTACATTTCTTAGTTTGTCCTGTATATTCAGGTTTGACATCTATCTGACACATAGTTTATTTGCCAAATTTAAGATAAAGTTTATTTTTACAACGAGAACAAGCCACATATAGTCTACGATTAACCTCCTCAGCATCTGAATAAGGATATCCATTTCTATCGAACACAATATCATTAACATCAACTAAAGATGTATCGAAAGTAGAACCTTGACTTTTATGAGAAGTTAAAGAAAAACCATAATCTAAATCTCTACTAAACATTATAGTTCCATTCATAGGATTAATAATATTAGTAAGAAGTAAACAGGCTTCTTTAAAAGCATAATAATCTCTCCATTTTTGTGCTTTAAGAGTAGACCTTGCAGATTTAGCAGCATCAATCATACCTTGTGAAATTTGAAGATATTTCTCAATGGTAAATCTATCACTATGGTCAATAACAAATAATGAAGTAGATATATCACCTCCGTGAATAGCTTGAAATCTTACAACAAAACCTTTCAATCCATATGTTGGATGAACAGAATTTGCTATATCTTTAATAATGTATTCTTCAGAATTCTTAATAATACAATCATTAAATTGATTTACAATAGTTGTATAACTAATAATTAAGTCATTCTTCGTAAGTACAGATACATCGCTATCAGCTATAATTGCATTTCTAATAAACTTATTCCATTTAGAAACAGCCATATTAGTATATGCTATAACTTTAGCATAATCTACATTACGAGTAAGTTCTTCATCATTAAAGTTATTATAAACTATTCTATCAAACTCTTCAGGAGTGCAAACCGCATATCCTTTGGTATAATCTGCATTAAATTTTTCTCTAAATCGTTGAATATGATTTAAGAAGTTATAACTCTTATGTTCAATATCATAACGAAGAAGTTCAAGCAGATAACTTACAGGATTATCTTCACCTTGACGTACAATTTCTTTTAGAGCAAAAGTCTTAGTACCTTTAAAAGCAGAACTGTATTTCTCGTTAACAGGAGCTAATTGAGAACTATCACCAATATAAATGATTTTACATTTATTAGTAACACAAGTTCTTTCAAGAAAAGTACAAAGACCTCTATTTATCATAGAAGCTTCATCAACGATATAAAGTCTATAATTTCCAATCTTAATCTTACCTTTTGGGTCAAAAGGAGGATTATTTAAATCAAACTTCTCAACATCAAAGTTAAGACGAAGACCTAAATCAGATTGAAGAGTGTTGGCTTTGATACCTGGAATATGAATACTTTCTCCTAGTACTCTACAAGCTTTATGCGTAGGTGCAGCAAGACCAATCAATGAATAAGATGTAGCACTATTAAGAATTAATGCTTTAACAAGATAAGTCTTACCAGTACCCGCAGCACCAGTTAAAGCTCTTTTATAGTCTTTTGGGTCAAAAGGACTATCAATAAACTCTATAAGTTTATCATAAGCTATTTTCTGGTCATTTGTAAAACTACTAGTACTTGCTCTATTAGTGTTTGCTGGATTAATAGGAACGATATTCATAACATTTAATCATTTTCAGGATCTAAAACATCCATTATGTAACCATCAACTCCAACAAGACTTTTAAAATCAAACTTCTTAATATCATTATCTTTAACAATATAACCTCTTACAATCCAATTAGGAGCAAAAGGAATATACTGTTCAGGAAGACCTGGCATGAATTTGGCATTCATAGGATTTCTTATAAACCTAGTACGTCTACCTTTACTATCAACAGTCCTACTAAATACATTAGTTTTACCTGTTAAGTCATAAGAACGTTCAGTAAAGTCTAAAATAAGTAAATCAGGATGAACAGGGTCGTTACCCATACTTATAGAAACTTTATAAGTTCCGTCTTCATCTTGAAAGACTTTACCTTTAGTAATCTTATTAGTAGTACGTTTAATACCATCAGAAGTTTTATTACGTTTAGGCTTAGGAACCGCTACTTTAAACGGCATTAGTTTAATTAAACCCATAACTACTTCTTTTTAGATTTCTTAGTCTTATCAGTTAATTGATGTTCTTTTTTAGCTTTCTTATTTACACGTTCAGAATTAGAATTATCATCAGATTTAGTCATTCCAACTCCAGCACTATTATCCCAAATAAGATGCCAACCACAATAATGTGTAAGAAAATCAATCTTGCCTAACATATGAATACCAATAGTAGCATTCTTTGAGGCACGAAGAGTTTTGTCTCCTGGACTAACTTTGCCAATACGATTAAAACTTCTTAAATCTTTGTTTTCGTCATGTTTTGCCATTTTACAACAAATTTTAAAATTAATATTAAGTTTATAAGCTCCCCCGTAGAGGAAATTGTGAATTGTTACCCTAACTGGACTCGAACCAGTACTGAGAGAACCAAAACCTCTAGTGCTACCATTACACCATAGGGCAATCCTTTATTCAGCTCCAATATGACTTAAAATGACAGTAGACTTTTCGCAATAATAATGAAGTTTATCAACTATGTTACAAACACATTTTAAATCATCATACTCGTAGTCATAATGTTCGTCAGTTTTTCTATAAGTTTCAATAGCTTGCTCTCTGTTATCAGCAGCAACAAGAGCACAGCCCCAAGCATAACTAACAGTCGGAGTTATTTTGTATACCTGCATCGTATCTTTCTTTAGGAATTAAATATGTATCTTTATTTGAATCATAATAAGATTCTTTTCTAAACCAATCTTCAGCCATATAATCTTGATACTCAGGCCAAGGAAGAGCAACATATAGAGTTATATTCTCAGGCATAATATCTAAGTTTAAGTTATTCTACATTTTAAAATTCGATTTCAGACTGCCTATATAGTCAGCTTAATAATTAATCACCAAAGATATTTGAAATTAACACAAGCGACAATAGGCACTAAATAGAGGAAATTATTATCTTATTATCAGCTGTAAATGAAGCCTTTTCAGACATACCAAGTTTTTGAGCAATAATATTAAAATGATTAATCTCATATTTAAGACTATCAATATCAGTATAATGACTCATATTCTTGACATAATCGTCAGCACAATCTTTACACATAACTTCGTTGATACCTGCAATGTAATAAATTTCTTTATGCTCTATTTGAGAGTTACAACCTCCGCAAACTATAGCATTAAGACAACCAGGAATTTCAACACCAAAACCAAGTCCAGATGCTTCTGCGCCATTCATTTCAATGACGAGAAAGTTCTTATCATTTGTATATACTTTAGCCATAATAATCAATTTTAAATTAAAAGGCACTCCTACTCTCACGAGCAAGAGTGCCACCATCTTCAATAACTGTATTAATCTTTACAACTATATTGGTTAAAGAATTGCAACAACAATTGCAACAATCGCAATAGCAGTCATAATGTAAGTAGCAACTTTCCACATACCGAGTGTATTTTCAAGAGTAATAGCTCTCTTATTTTCTTCTTCATAAAGAACACAATTATCTTTAACTTCAATAGCCAAGGCATCATTCTTTTTTTGAAGAGTCTTAACTTGGTCTTTATAAGATTCAAGAGCCTGAATAGTTCCTTCCATATCCTTATCAAAGTTATTAACTCTTGTAGAAAGTGCATTAACTTCACCTTTGAGAGATTTAATCTGATTATTCAGATTACGTTCAACCTTATCCTTCTTAAGAATAATCTGGATAAGTTCATCACTGTTCTTTTTGCCAAGTTTTGTTTGACGAGCTTTAACTTGACTAAGCTCTTTAGCATTCTTTGCCATAGTTTTAAAACGTTTTAAATTAATAATCGTGCCTGTTGTCACAGGACTTTGTGCGCTCCTAGTAGGACTTGAACCTACGACACCCTGATTAACAGTCAGGTGCTCTAACCAACTGAGCTATAGAAGCAGTAGTAGCTACAAAACTTATAATCGGTGGTAATAAGAACTTCGCTACTTAAAGTTTTTATATTCCTTTGAGCATTATTAGGTTTGAGCATTATTAGGAATAATTGTACTCTCAACGAGAATCGAACTCGTATGTCAAGAATGAAAATCTTGTATCCTAACCGTTAGATGATGAGAGCGAATGAGAAGAATGGTAGGATTTATAATACCTTTAGGAATTTAATTTTCAAGGTAAATACCTACACTAATATCTTCTCTTATAATTTATTCAAATTCAATGTCACAGTTATCGTCATCATCTTCAATCATCTTAGTACCAAAAAGGTCTATATCATCAAAGTCTTGATTAACTGTTTCAAAGTCCATTTCAGCAATATATTCTTCTTCCATACCGATATAATTTAATATAATGTACGGGTACAAATATAATAAATAATACTGATATAGAAGAAGAATTTGCAGATATTTAACCTACTTTAAGATTTCGGGATAGTCGATGAAACTAATATCAGAATAACTACTAGTATAACTAACATCAGCTCTATCTTCGTTAATCTTTTCAAGATATTCAAATTTAACTCTAACTGTACAGTCTATGTTATCTATTGAATCAACAACAATATTTTTAATGTTATATTTTTCATTTTGATACTTAAGACGTTCAAGATTAGCTTCAATCCACTTAAGATTTACCTTTTCTGGAGTTACGAAAGCATTCTTATCAACAAGTATATCCACAATATGACCAACTTTTTGGTCATTATAATCATAGTTTCTGCCAATGTGTTCAACTAATGCTTGTAAAACAGCATCTTTAGTTTCTTTTGTAGCAGCCATTAAAACGGCTTTAAAAATCTTTGGATTAATCATAATTATTTTCCTTTCTTTTTAGTATATTTATTTATTTGTTCTTGTTGAAAAGCTTTATTCTTATTATTAGAAATTAATTTAATATCTTCTATAGGAATACAAACTTCTTCAAATTCTATTGTAGTATTATAATTGAGTATATAATATCTTGCGCTAAAAAACACATTAACTACTTTAAGTTCTTTTTTATTATGTTCATCGAGCCAAGTATTTATATCATCAAATATATTTCTACAAATAGTTATTGTTGGAGGACTAGTAATCATTTTCTTTTACCTTTATATTCTACATTAAGTTCTTTACAAATTTGTTGAGAGATTTCAGGACCAAGATAATTTCTATATTCTTTTCCAGTTTTAGCACTTACTTTTATTACAAAACAAGAACCATTACTAGAAATATATACATGATATTCTTTACCTTTACTATCTTTCCAAGTAAACTTTGTCTTAACAGGTTCAGCTTTAACTCGCTCCCCTTTAGAAGAAATGAATGTATTACCTTCACGAGTATAAGTCTGAGCATTAGCTGCCAGTCCCATAGCCAGTACTAGCAGCAATAGTGTAAGTAATCGTCTAATCTGTATCATGATTATCTTATTATTTTACTGGATGTTTAACCCCAACTTCTACACACTGAACATTAAAAGAAGGTTTATTATTAAAAGATTTAAGAAAAGTTTCTCCATCTTTAATTTCAAAATCTTCATCTGTGTATCTTGTAAGTTCAGGATATTCTTTATAAGTTTCTTCAAGAAGTTCTTTATAATTATCAACACTAGATTTCATAGGAATTATTCCGTGTTTTGACACTATATCAAAAACTTCTTTTTCACTCATATTTGGAAAACTTATTTTTGTTTTATATTCAGCATTACAATTATATTCGCAATATTCTGAAATAAAAACTATATTAAAGTTATCAATATCAAAAGCAGCAGCAATTCCAAGAAAATCACCATGCGTTTGTCCAAAAACTTGACCTAAATATAATGTTGTATTCATATCTCAATTCTTTTAGGACTACCAACCATATTATGTTTGGCAAAGTTTAACACTGCAAGAGCATAAGCTCTTTTTTCATTTGTTGTATTAATAGTAAGCGGATGAGTAAGTTTATCACGCTTATTAGTTGATTCATAAAAATAAATCATAGTTGTAAATTTTAAGTTGTAAATTTTGAAGATTTTATTATTTATTGATAGAGATTAAACAAGTTTTATTAATGAACATGTTATAGTTTCACCAGTATGTTTTAATACTGATATGTTACATTGAGAAATAGCACTTATACGTTTTACTTCTGATAGTTCTATTTCTGTACGTTTTTCGCCTTGAATTAATATTGCTTTCATTGATTTTAGTATTAAATATCATAGCAACAAAGACGAAGTAGATAATCTTGTACCTTACGGCTTTGATTCCGAAAATCTAAATCATCCTCATTGCTATGACGTTACACATAATTCTTTCTACGGGCGTGCTGATACTAGTATTCCATCCAACAATTACCTTTCCAAACTAACTTATGATTGTCATATTTAGCTAGATAATTATTATAAAAGAAACCAATTTCTTGCACTACTGCTTTTACTGTTTGTCCTGTAAGAAGTATTACAGTTTCTAATCTTGTATTCATAAGAGCTTACATTACTTTCATTATATACTTAGCATCTTGTTTCTCACGTTCTGTTCCAGTTGATAGAATATCATCATAAATAGCTTTAGCTTCTTTATATGCGTCACCAGCTAATGCTGATACTAATTGTGAAATCTTGCTCATAGTTGTAAGTATTAAAGATGAAAATTAATTTTATTGTAAATTCCGAGGATTATTAGTCCTCGGAATAGAGAAGTTGCTCATGCCTAGAATCTTGTAGAACTTGTGATATTTCAGCTGATACTTCTTGGTGTGCAGCTCTTACTGTTTCACAAGCTGTAGATGCTACTATCATATGTCCTACTCTTCCTACTCTCTTATACACATCAAAGTATCCTCCCATTCTAGCATCAAATGCTATTTTAGTTATTTCTTCTGGTGTGTAACTTGTATCTAATAACATATTTGTTGTAGATACGATTGCTTGTTGTAATTCTTTTGTAATTTGCATAGTTGTTTGTTGTTTGATTGTTAATAATGTTGCTTGTATTATCCATCCTCGACCTAGTCTGACTAGTTACGCTACTTTGGATATGCGCTGTAGTTGAGTTAATAATACTTATGATAATAGCACACCCGCAGATTAGCAATGCTATATTCTTCTCTACGGGCGTGCTAGTAAAGCTTATATTAAAGATGAACGTAAGTCTTACATTTGTTTTCAAACCATGCAGGAACTTGACTAAAATGATGCGCAATACATACTTTAGATGTAGATTCAAATATTGCTACTTCTATGTATTCTCCTTGAGCATAAGGATGCTTTGTTGTAAACTCCCAATGTGTTACTCCTCCACCATATGTCAAACCATAAAATGGTGCTGAGAATGTATTAGTAGCACAAGTGATAGTTACTATGTTGCTGTCAGTGTCAAGCTCAATACTCTTAATAGCGTGCATATTAAATACGTTAGAATCGTCTGAATTTCTCCAGTTGATATTTGTAAATGTTGTTTTCATTGTTGTAGTTGTTGTTAAATTGAAGATGATTAAGAACATAATCTTTGATACTCAGCCAAGTTTATAGAGTTGGCATTATTTGAGTAATATTGTTATAATAAAGATAATGTTCTTATAGATAGGAAATCAAGTGATAATAGGTATCACAGGCGAGAGAATAAAGGTGTAAATGAGAATAATGATTATGTAAGGGATAAAGAGGCATTATTAATTGAAGTCTTAGAGTTTGTGCAAACGTGTGCGCAATGAAAGTGGTGAGGGTGGGGCTAGTGCCACTAATATTTCCACTCCTCTCACTTTGCGCAACAATCTGCGCAATCCTTACTTAAACTCTATTAACTATCATTGTAATTTTGATAATACTGAAACAATGTGCAACACAGTGTGCAACAAAAGTTGAGGTGATTGTATTCTTATTACAATTATGGCTTATCCCCAAAATTTGTGCAACACTGTGCGCAACACGCAACTTACCTAAAACTACAACAAACAAACTCTCTAATCCCAAAGATGTGTCAAGTATTCGTCTTTAACACACTCATTATCATATTGGATTTCCTCATCATTGAGAATCTCCTCTTGTAACTCTTGTTCGTACTTGTTGTTCATAATGTGGCTGTTTCTCGTGATGCCATTACGGCTATCAATATGAATAAACTAATTACACCTTTAGCAACAAATGCTCCACAAGCTGGGTCATCATACCACAATACTACCAATGTACATACTACTAATAGTACTACAAGGGTGTTTAATAAAACTTTAATTCCGTACATAGTTGTAAATATTTAATTAATGAAGTTTTCTATCAACAGTGTTCTCAAGGGCAACAAGAGTAGTGAAAAGTTTTTTATCACTAACCCGAACACCAAACGTTGCCAAATCTTCTAACATTCAATAAGAATCAGGCAAACCTTCTGTAATTCCAACAGAATCAGTCGAGCCTTCTCGAATATAAGAAGAATCAGTCCGAGAAACCCCAAGAGTGCCACCTCCAGCAAAGGAGGCAGCACCCATAAAGGTAATGATGCCACTACATATAGTAGCAGCACCAGAGTGATTATTAGCCAATAGCAGCATTGATAGCAGCGGCAGCAGAGTTCTGCTGATATGCACGCATAATAGCGTCATAAGCAGAAGCCTTAGCAGCGCTATCATCAGCAGCGGCGTTCTTATCGTTAGCGTCCTTGCAGTAAGCGAGAGCATCAGCAATCTTAGACTCTCTAACAGAGTTAAGACCGTAGATGTCGTGCCAAACGCTATCATTAGTAACTTCGTGTTCACGGCCATTAAGAGAGAAGAGGCTCTTAACCTTCTTCATCTGCTTAGTAACATCACGAGCGACGACACTAATTTTAGCGGCATTGACAAGCTTATGCAGATGGCTAACGTAAGGATGTGCGTCATCGGCGAGAGCCTCTTTCTCAGCATCAGCGAGAAGGATACTCTTATAATCGCAGAGGTCAATAGCATTATCATCATCCATTTCGATGAGAGCATCAAACAGACAAGTAACAACGCTACCGAGAGGAGTCGTAATGGTCTTAGTGTTACCTTTCTTATAGGTAACATCAGAGCCAGAACCCTCAGCAATCATACCAGGAACGACACCGTTGATAGTCAGCGTACACCAGTAATCAACGTTCTTACCCTCACGAGCAGGGTAAACACTGAAATTGGTGATGCGAACATCGTTAACAACAGTTGCACCAGCAGCTTTAGCAACTTTAATCACTTCATTAATATCCTTAATCATAAGGCGCTTGGGCAATCTATTCGTACCACCTCGAAAAACCGTAAAGCGACAAACATCGCAAGGTGTAATACTTTCAATTGCCAAAACTTCTAAAATTTAAGCAGAATCAGTCTTATGTAAAGCACCACGGGGGCTATTGAACTCGAATGTAATGAGAGGGGGTTCAGAATCAGTAGCTCCACTCTCACACTTATACACTTCACTTTTTCCATTATCTATTTTACTCTCAATTCAATAAACACTCTTATCTTCTTCATTCTAACCTTTTCTCTAATCAACTAAGTTTCCATTCTAAACAAATTATCTATAATCTTCTTCTTTACATCTTATTTTAATCTCACCATAACCTCTATAATCTTCAATTCTATTATCATAATCGTATAATAAAATCTTCAATAAAATTAAGTTTCTTAATCTATAAGACAAAAATAAAAGCTAAGACTTTCACAAGCCCTAGCTTCATTACTATCGAAGAACACATATTGTCTATTAACCTATGACAATCAAGACCACCGTCTTTACCAATAACTAAAAACCTAAAACTATAAATACTACTACCAAAACAATCTAATCATTACTAAGGTTAATAGGACAATTATTTTTAGATGTTATTGTTATAACTTGAAATAGATTTATATAAATTATTAATTGATTGATTTAATTTTTATTATTAATTTTATTATTATAATTATTATTAATATAATATTTAATTATATAATTATTAATATTACTAAATTCTGGAATACTATTATCCCTAATAAATCTCCCCTATTGGCAGCAAAGTTACAACAACTTGAGCAAATTTGCAAATTTTTTAAGATTATTTAATAAAATATGTACTTTTATTACTATTCCAGGTGTTACTTGTACTTATAATCCTGATGATGTATTACTTAAATCATATTATTAATAGTACTTGTGTTACTCGTGCTTATAAGCACCCCTGTAGAAAGAATTGATGATTAGCATCAAGCCACTACTCTCTTTATTACTATCATTAATACTCTCCCTAACTTTACTAATACTATGTTAAGGAATGTTAATTAAAATATGTTAATATTAAAAAATTTCATTATATGGAATATTATGTTTATCTTTGCCCTAAATAGTGGTTGGAACATTAATTTAAATTATATATTATATGGAATATAATCCTTATGGTATTAATAATGAAAGTTATAGTTACAGTCCTTATAAGACTGATAACTCAACTAATAGCGGATATAATGTTCCTACACATAATGGTAATAATACAAACGGGTAAACCCAAATTATTAATTTAAACATTTAAACATTTAAACAAAATGAAAAATTTTAAAGTTAATGGAGCTTTAGGTGAGTTTGAACTTAGCCTTCCTGAGAGTCTTGAAGAGATTCCTGTTGATTATTTCAAAGAGTGTACTGATTTTGTACATCCTGCTCCTAATTACGCCTTAGTTGCTATTGTGTATAAGGATTCTCTGAACCTTATTCTTACTGCATCTAAAAGAAAAGAAGGTGCTAATGTTGCTATTATTCCTGTTTTTATTAAAGCTGGAACTACAGATTCTGAGTTTGTTAATGGTTTGAATATGGGAGATAAGATTGTTGTTTCTGGTAGCGATCTTTCTATTGGTAATCATATCAATTCTCCTTATAACAAAATTACTCCTGATAACATTGTTAGAGTTTGTCAGAACGCAGGTAAGGACTTTTATCAGAGTACTCTTGAGTTACATACTCCTATTTGTCTTGTCGAATTTAAAATAGTTCCTATCGGTGCTATTAAATCTAAACTTGATAAGACTAAGAATAGTTTTATTAATCCTTTTGTTCATAAGGTATTTACTAATGGCGGGGAGGCTTAATCATCACTTTCTCTACGGGGGTGCTTGTTGAGGTGCTGTCCTTACAAGAACTTCCGTAGATGATAATAGAATTAAAATGACTGATACATATAAATTTCCAGGCGGTAATGATGTTAAGGTAGTTCGTAAAGAAGATATCATTAACACTATTAATTGTAACATTGTTGACAAAGAAGTAGCACTAGCTATTGTTAAACAATGTGAGGTTGACGCTGCTAACTTTTTACGTAAAGGTCGTTGGACAGGTATTCCTTTTATGGGTAGCATTAAAGTT
>Ga0247611_10008898_pt1 | contig 12230 bp, 7 predicted proteins | sample 177DNAGHGhighgp2_FD_192422 | JGI IMG/M metagenome (GOLD analysis project Ga0247611, IMG submission 192422) | Sheep rumen microbial communities from Palmerston North, Manawatu-Wanganui, New Zealand - 1770 DNA GHGhigh gp2 | ecosystem: Host-associated > Mammals > Digestive system > Stomach > Rumen ... | reverse complement strand
TAACTACATCATTTGCTTTTACATAGACATAACCATTCCAGTTATAATCACCATTTTTTTCATTAAAGTTAGAATCTATATTTAAATCACTAACTAATTTATACCATTTTTCATTATTCTTAACTACTTCATCAACAATAACTACTCCATCGTTTATTTCTGGATATACATAAACTACTTTAGATGAAGTAGATGGGCTACTATAAGCATTAATTCTTCCATTTACTTTACCTAATTGATAGTAGTTATAATCTTGCATTCCTAATGCTTTATCTAATGAATAATAATGTGTAGCCATATTTTCAGACCAATAAGCATCACTAGCATACTTAACATTCATACCATTAGATTTATCACCAAATTGTGGTCCATAATATCTCCAATCACTTGGATGAGCATATCCATTTAATACCCATTTATAAGCATATCCTAAAATACTACTTTGGAATGTTGGATACCAACTAGCTCCTTCAATTGGATTAGTATCTACCGCATTAAGTCCAAATCCATTATTCTTATTAATAGATAAATAACTTGTTCCATTACCACTTTCATTTCTACTTAAACTTAATGCTAAAATAGCATTAACTCCATATTTTTCTTGAGCATGATAGAAGAATGTTCCCATACCATAAAGTCTTGATGTTTTACCATTAGCCTTATTACCATAAACATTTTCTTTATATCCCATATTGTTTCTTATATATTCATCAATATTACTACTAGAATAAGCTGTTCTAGTATGATTTGATAAATACATATAATAGTTATAATATGGATTATTTTTATTTACTGAATTATTATAATTATTATTTTTATTATCTTTAATTAAAGTAGTTAAATCTTTATAAAAATAATGTCCATCATAACTATAATATGTTCCATTATTTAACATACTTGGTTTAGGGCCAATATTTCTTCCACTATAACCTGAATAAGTATTTTGTATTTTAGATACTATATTATGTCTAATATCACTATCATTAACTACATAATAACTACTAGATTTAACCCATGTAATTGGAACTATTTCATATGTATCAATACTAATCCATCCTACAAAACTAGCTATTTTTACTTTAGCAGTCCATTTACCTTTACTATTAGAATAAGCTGAATCTAAGTGAACTCCATCTACTCCACCATAAAGAGATCCATTATCCATATAAGTAAATGCAGATCCTGTTAATTCACTATTTGTATAATAATAAGTTAAAATATCAGGATTTACTGTTAAATCAAGTAATGCTACATTAGCATCTATTATTTTAGTTTGTCCATTTACTTTAGTCATAATAGCTAAATCATTAGCTCCATTATTTTTCATAAAGTTTTTAGCATCATTATAATTGCTAAAACACTTTACTTTATCAATTACTCCATCTGAATGGAATCCTGCCACCTCATAATTACCACAAAGATTTCTATCTTTATAATTATTGATATCAAAGGCATAAACATTCTTACATCCCATAAATACAAAAACAGCTATTAATATATACAATAACTTTTTCTTACTCATATTTATACCTCCTTATCCATTCTTACTTAAATATATTATATCAGTTAATATATAAATGGATATTAATTTTACACATATTTTTACTATATGTTTACATTATTTTACAAAGATATAAGTCCGATTTAAGACTTGAAAAAATATAATTTTTTAGGTATAATTTTATAGTAGAAGATTGGAGGATGAAAATGCAAAATAATGAAAAACCTAAAAGTAATAAATTATTAGTATTTTTTACATTTATATTTAGTCTATTTGCCCTAGCGGCATCAATATTTGCAATATATGAAATTTACTTATTAGATTCAATAGAAAACCTAATAAGATATATAGTAATGGGAGTATTAGTATTAATAGATATTATTATTCTATTTAAATTTAAGAAACCTAAAAAAGGAAAGAAAAAAGGAAAATTATATTTAACTTTCTTAATCTTTTATACAATTATTTGTGCATCTATTGGATTAGTAATTGCTTATTTATATGGAACAGTTAGTAATATAAATAAAGATAAAGTTACTTATACATCTGATTTATTAGTAATGAATTCTAGTAAAGCAAATAATATTAAAGATATAAAGAATATGACTATTGGTATTCTAAATGATAAGAAATCACCTGAAGGGTACATTATTCCACAAGAAATTATTAAAAAATATGATTTAGAAGATGATAATCAAATAAAAAAATATGATGATTATACTTCAATGCTTGTAGATATGTATTCTAATGAATTAAATGGTATGTTTACTTCTGATAATTATGTTAGTATGTTTTCTGGAATAACAGGATATGAAAATATTTCTACTGATACTAAAGTAATTATAAGTAAAGAAAAAACAATGAAGAAAGCAGCAACATCTAAGATAGAAACAGCATCTAGTGGCAAAAGTGTTACAGAACCATTTACAATTCTTTTAATGGGAATTGATTCAACAGATGATACATTATCTAAAAACGCAATAGCTAATGGAGATACATTAATACTTATCACATTTAATCCTAAAACATTAAATGCGACTATGTTATCTATCCCAAGAGATAGTTATGTACCTATTGCTTGTTGGAGTGGAAAACCTGAAAATAAAATAACACATGCGGCTGCATATGGTAATGATTGTATGATTAATACAATAGAAAGTTATTTTGATACTAAGATAGATTATTATGCTAAGATTAATTTCAAAGGATTAGTAAAACTAGTTAATGCCGTTGGTGGTGTTGAAGTAGATGTTCCTAAAGAATTATGTACTGATGATTCAAACCGTGGTGGTCAAATTTGTATTAAAGAAGGTAGACAAACACTTATGGGAGAAGAAGCATTAGTATTCGCAAGAAATAGAAAACAACTTGCTAATGGTACATTTGGAAGAGAAGCACATCAACAAGAAATAATTATGGCTTTAATAAATAAAGTTAAAACAATTAAAGACGTTACAAAGTTTATTGAAATATTAAATACTGTATCTGCTAATTTAGATACAAACCTTACTACTAAACAAATACTTGCATTCTATAATGTAGGTAAAGATATTATTAAGAAAAGCTTAAGTAGTGATGAAGCTGAACTTATTAATATCCAACAATTATTCCTTCAAGGTGAAGGACAAATGATTTATGATGAAAGAGCTAAAATGGTTTTATGGGATTATGTTCCAAATAAATCTAGTAAACAAGATATTATAAGTGCAATGAAAGAAAACTTAGAACTTTCTAATCATAAAGATATAACAGAATTTAGTTTTTCAATTAATAAACCATATTCAAAAAGAGTTATTGGAGAAGGTCCTTATAGTACTGGATTTAGATATACACTACTTCCTGATTTTACAGGAGATACTGAAGCACAAGCAAGAGCTACAGCTTCTAAATTAGGTATTACAGTTACTTTTGATGGAGCATCTGGTACTGTAGTAGATCAAAATTATCCAGCAAATAAACGTATAGATTTGATTAAAGGTAGTGTTACATTAAAACTTTCTAAATCAAGATCTGATGTTGAAAAAGAAGAAAAACAAAAGAAAGAACAAGAAAAAGAAAAAGAAGAAGAAAAAGAAAAAGATGATGAAAAATCTAACACAGATGATAAAAAAGATGATACTACTCCTTCCGAAGATAATAAAAAAGATGATGAATAATCATCTTTTTTTATGCAAAAAAAAGAACTACTATTGTAGTTCTACTAAACATAATTTATTTTCATCATGTATAAATACTAATGTAGCACTTGTTTGATACTTAGAAAATTCTGTATCAGTATAACTCCACTCTACACTAACTTTATAAGCTTTATCATCTGTTTTATCACCATAAGCAAAAGCTTCTTGTTTTACTTCCTTAACTTCTATTTTATCAACTGTAGGTAATGATTGATTTCTATTACCATAGATATTATTCTCTACATATTTATAATAAGTATCTTCTGCATTTAATAAGAAGTTTTGAAGTACTCCACTATATACAAAATCTACTCCACCAATATCAGTCTTAGCTGTTTTATCATTTAATGAATAGAAATCATATATAAACATTTCACTTATCTTACTAACATATTTTTCTTCATCAAATTCTTTTTCATTTAATATCTTCTTTAATTCTTCAAACATTTTCTTATATTTAGAAGTTTTAGTATCTTTTAATTTATAACCATATTTTTCTATTTGATTAACTATCTTTACCTCTTTTACTTTATCTTTTCCACCATAGAAGTGAAGGAATACTAATACTCCTAGTAATATGAATAATAATACTAATATTATTACTAATGCTTTCTTAGTTTTCTTTTTTAACTTCATTATTTATACCCTCTTTCTCTTTATCTTTATTTAATAAGTCAAAGACTATTATATCGTTAGATACTTCTAATAATTTATTTGTATATTCAGTATTACTATTTATTTCTTCTTCAGAAATTTCTTCTTCTGATAGAGGTAAATAAGCAGCTTTTTGACTATTATAATATAATTTATTATTTACCCAGTTACCATTAGGGAATACTACGATATTTTTATCTTTAATAGTATAAATATCATGTCCTAAAGCATATTTATTATAGAATCCAAACATATTACCTAGTGTAGGAGATACATCATACATACCCATTGCATTAGTATTTTCAAAATTAAGATTAGTTCCTTTCATATCTTTAGTCCATATAATGAATGGAACTTTTCTTCCCAATTCATATTGGTATGAATCATATTCTTTATAGTTAGGATCATCTACACTTAAGATAGAATTATTCTCTTTATCATAATTATAAAGTCTATCATAATCTTTTCTAGGAAGTCTTGCGTCATGATCTCCATATAGAATAAATACTGTATTATCTAATAATCCTTTAGAATCTAATTCATTAATAAACTCTCCTAAAGCATTATCTGCATAATGAAGTGATTTAAAGTAATTACCTAGTTTAGTACCTTCCATATATGGATATACTACTTCTTCTCCAGATTCATTTACTTCTTTTATATTAACATCAAATTCACCATATTTATCTACTTCAGAGAAAGGTGTATGATTAGTTAACATCATAACCATTCCATACCATTTTTCATGTTCTTTATTGATTGTTTCTAATTTAGGAATTGATTGAGCAAAAAACTCTTTATCTGATAACCCAAGTCCTATACAATTTTCTTTTAATACCTCATACTCTTTCTTAGCATAGAAATGATGATAACCTAATTGTTTATGCATCGCACGTCTATTCCAAAAATCAGCATTATTCGCATGCATACTAAATGTATAATATCCATTTTCTTTTAATAATCCAGGTATACCTATATAAGTTCTATCAGAATAAGATACAAATGCAGTACCACTCTTAGTAGGCATTAACCCTGTATTAAATGTTAATTCTGAATCACTACTAGTACCAACACTAACTTGTGAATAAAAGTTAGAAAAATACATTCCTTCACTACTTAATTTATTAAGTGTAGGTGTTACCTCTACCCCATTAAATTTTAATCCTATAGCGTTAGTCATCATACTTTCACCATGGATTACAATAACATTTTTATCTTTAAATATATCTGTATATTCATTTTTTTCTAAACTATCAGGTTTATCTTTAAAGTAATCATTAAACTTCTTTTTAGCTTTATCATATCCAAACATTGAATTAATCTTAGGTTGAATTGAAGTAACTAAGTCATTTGCTTGATAAATATAAATACCAAAACGCATTACTATATATTCTTTATTCCATTGTTTCATAAATCTAGATACATCTAATGATGATAAAGTAACTAGGAATAATAAAAGTAATACACCAGAAGCAGTTAAAGTTTTAATTGTTCTTTTCTTTCTTTCTGCTTTTAACTCTACTTTTTTATAATAATTTTTCTTTTTTAATCTTATATGAACTACTATAAATACAATAATTCCTACTAAATATATTAAATCTTTTAATTGAAGTACATTCTCAACTACTGCATCCCCTACATCTCCAATATATTGAGTAAGACTTAACATAGAAACTGATGCAAAAGACGTATAGAATGTATAATATACTGAATTAATCATACATATAGCAGTTAATATAATAGTAGCTACTAATAAATATAAGAATCTATTTTTAGGTTTAAATAAATAGGCAAAAGATCCTATAAATACAGCTATCATAGTATCCGCTAAAATTGCCTTCCATGATAAATAGTTTTCTATTGAATGCATACAAAAGAATCTTAACATTGTAGAATTTACAACCATAATAATTACGAAAGTTAAAAATAAAGTGTTGTTTTTAGCATATTCTCTAATTACATGATCTTTTCTCATTCTCTTGATTCCATCAACAAAATTATTTTTAAGTTTTTTAAATATAATTTTTAACTGTTTCATATGAATACCTCACTATATAATTATATCATTATGAATATTTTTTTTCAATTTAAAAGAGAACTAATTTAGCTCTCCATTATAATCACTGGCATTTATTACCATTCCTAATACATATATAAATGATAATAAGTATATCCATAATAGTAATACTAATATATTAGAAATACTTCCATAAAATATATCATATTTTGCAAACTTTTCTATATAGAAGGCAAATACTTCGGTAGAAAGTACCCATCCAATAGTAGCAAACAAAGCACCTTTATTAGTACTTTTACCAGGAATTTCTTTATCAGGAGCAATTACATACATTAATTTAACTCCTAAGAATAAAATAACTAATACTATCGGATATTTAAGTATACCTAACATTTCTTGTATTATTCTAACTACTATATTACTATTAGTAATTTCTTTAATTATGTTAAAGATATTACTACCAAAAACTGGTACTAATACTAATACTAAAAATAATCCAACTAAAATAAATGTCATAGTAATAGCTTTTAATCTTCTAGCAACTATATTACTAGGTTCTACTTTATATATTTCATTAGATGTATTTATCATTGAATAAGCACCATTACTAGCTAAAAGAAAAGCAGATATATAGAAAACTATAATATTAAAATTGATTCCATCTCCTGCGATAATACTGTTTATTACATTAGATATTCCTTGTGGAACTGAATCTGCAACTGCTATTCTAAAAGACTCTGTAGATATGGATAAATTAGCAGTAATTGTAGCAATTAAAGCAAGTAATGGAATAATTGTCATAACAAGAAAAAAAGCAAGATGTCCTGGTAATATTCGCATTTCTGGCTTCATTAACAATTTGAATATTTTTTTTAAAAACTCTCTTGCTTTTTCCATCCAATCACCTTTTTATTTATATTCTTCTTTATCTGTAATCATTTCAAGTGTTGCTTCATTAATAGCATCATCTAATGTTTTAATTTCATCAGTAATCATACTATATCCTACTGCAGCTCCAAACTCATGTGGTAAATTTCTCATCTCTTTAGATAATTTCTTAGCATAAGTAGATATTTGTCTTTCACTATAACCTACTAAGTAAATTAAGAATTCATTACCATCAGTTCTTATAATCTCACTATTTTCAAGTTGAGTATTAACTAAGATACCTGCAGCTTTGATAATTAAGTCATCTCCTTCTTCATGACCATAATTATCATTAACATATTTAACATTATTTAAATCTACCATTACTATTGATTGAGGGAAAACTTCACATGATTCCCATTCTTTCATCTTGGCATTTAAATAATTTCTATTCTTTAAAGAAGTTAACATATCTGTATATTTATGTCTATCTTCTATTCTAATCTTTTTAACTTGATTCTTCTTCTTTAAGATTAAATAAACTATAGTAAGCGCAATAAGTGGCGCAAATATAATTATTAATACTACTGTATATACTTGTTCAAAAGTTGAATCCTTTAGAATTGAAGCTTTTAAGTTTTCAATTCCAGAATTACGATAATTATAATATGAATTAGTATTAATTATATAATTAAATAAATCATAGAATGCTTCATTATTACTCTTAACCATAAATTTATAATCATTCATCATAGTATCTTTATATAATAATTTAAGATCTTTAAACTTACTATTTTGATAATATGTGTATGTTTCTCTATCCACTACTATTAAACGATTTTTAGCATGATGAACTAATTCTGAAATATTATTATATTCTTTAATATTAGCTCTAGAGTTATTAGTAAAGTAATTATATAATGAATCTCCCTTTACCATAGCCACATCTTTATCTTTTAAACTTTCAAATGAATTAACTATATGATTATCTTCTTGATAACCTAATACTACATAATCTTCAATAAATGTAGATAATGTAGCTGAATACTTATCATTACTATAATTATAATAATCAAAGTATACATCTATTTCACCTTTATCAATTGCTTTTTGTAAAGCTTTTTTATTAGGATACTTTTTATATTTAAAATTAATATTAGCAAGGCGAGATATTCTATCAATATATTCACCTGCAATACCTGCTACACGTCCATGTACCCTAGATTCATATGGTAAATTTTCAATATATCCATAAACATAATTCTTAGATATTAATTTAGCTTTAGTTTTTGCATCTAATTTATTTTTATCTAAATAATAATCAAGATATGCTTCATTATATTCTTTTACATAATTTAATTGTCTCCATTTATTATAATACTTAGTAACTATAGTATTTAATTCTTTATTATTATCACTTAATGTTAAAACAATTTGTTTTTTAATTTCAGTAAAGTAATAATTAATAGAATATTTATTCTTTTCAATTGTATAGTCTAAATACATAATATTAGGTACAACAATCATATTAACTTCATTATCATCAAGAGCTTTATATAAATCCGCAATATTTTCATATGATTTATATGATAAATTAGTTCCACTCTTTAGATAAAAACTTACTTCATCAGTATCATCTTTTAATACTCCAAAAGTAATATTCTTCATATCAGTAATATGATTAATTCTTTGATATGTCTTACCTACTGCGACATAATTATCATTAAATAAGAATAAATCTTTTTTAGTTAGTTTATCTCCATTATTTAAAATATTAATTCTAAAACTATCTGTTGTAGGAATTGATGTTTTTAAATATGGTATTTTATTAAATTCAATACCTATCTTATCTTCAAAATCATTTATAAAATCAAAGATAACTCCTTCACCATTAGTACCATATAATGGATAATCATTAACTATTTCAAAGTCATATGTTTTATCTTTATTTTGCTCTACCCATTTTCTTTCAGATATTGTTAATGTTGTAGTTTTATCTTCTTTATTATAATAACGATATACAGCTATAAAGGCTATTAAGGCGATTAAAATAGGTAATAATATTATTAACTTCTTTTTCATTTTAATCTCCTATTATCTATTTTTAGTCCAAGAAATAGCTGTTTTAGCATGATGTTTATATCCTGCCATTGGGAAATGATCTTTATCTTTCTCATTATTTATTAAGAATTGAACATCATAATAAGCTTTTTCTTCATCAGATAGTTTTTCTAATACTTTTCCACCTATCTCATGAGCTTTATCTTGATTAACATCATCATTTACTATTACATCAACATAAATGATTCTACCTGCAATTCTTACAGTTGTTTTTTTAGAATATTCCCCAATATTATCTTTTATTTCTTTTTGTTTCTTTTCTGTTATTTTAACTTTATCTCTTCCTTCTAGTCTATTTCCATAGATCATTTTAGAATCATCTGGGAAGAAAAAGTTCTTAATCATAATAGCCGCAATAATTGCGAATACTAATATTACAACTCCAATAATTATGTTTAAATGCTTCTTTGCAAATTTCTTAATATCTTTCATATCATCACATCCTAATATAATAATTATTATACACTAAGTATAAGTTATTTTCAATGAATTAGTTTAATTCTTCTATTAAAATATCCATTGCCATTTTAGGATTAACTTTACCCTTAGTTTCCTTCATTACTTGTCCCATTAAGAATTTAATCGCTCTATCATGTCCAGCTTTATAATCATTAACACTTTCTATGTTATTAGAAATAATTTCTTTAACAATATTTCTAATCTCAGTATCATCTGTAATATTTTCTATACCTTCACTTGACATAATATCTTTAATACTCTTATCACTTTCAAGTATCACATTTAAAATATCTTTTAAATTCTTACTAGTTAAAGTATTATTAGATACTAAATTAACTAATTCAATAAATCTTTCTTTTGAAAGAGTAGTATCAAAAATAGTTTTTTCATTTTTATTTAAATATCCAGAAATATCTCCTAATAGTAAATTAGAAGCTACTTGAAAATCAATATTTTCATCTAAAAGAGTATTAAAATAATCAGTTAAACTTCTATTAGCTATTAGTTTATTAGTATTTATTAGAGATACACCTAAAGAAATATATTTTTCACGTCTTTCATCAGGTAACATTGGTATTGTTTTAATAGCTTCTTCTATCATCTCATCTGTGATTACTACAAATGGAATATCTGGTTCTGGGAAATATCTATAATCATTTCCTGTTTCTTTTACACGCATTAAAACAGTATCATTAATTTTATCATCAAATCTTCTTGTTTGTGGTTTAAATGTTTCTCCAGCTTCATATATCTTAGTTTGTCTTTCTATTTCTTTTATAACACCTAATTGAGCATTAGAAATAGAGCCAATATTTTTAATTTCTGCCTTTGTACCTAATGGATCATTTTCATTTTTTCTAATTGATACATTAACATCCGCTCTCATTGAACCTTCTTCAATCTTACAATCTGAAATATCTCCAAAAGATAATAATTCTCTTAATTTTTCAAGATATAATTTAACATCTTCAGAATCACTCATACATGGCTTAGTAACTATTTCTATTAAAGGTACACCTGCACGATTAAAATCAAGAAGTGTTTTATCTCCTCTATGAGCACTTTTACATGTATCCTCTTCGATATGCATTTCTTCAATATATACTTTTTTCTTTTCACCTGTTGATTTAGTTATTTCTACATACCCATCATATCCAATAGGAGTTTCATTTTGAGTAATTTGATAATTCTTAGATATATCTGGATAGAAATAATTCTTTCTATCGAAATGCATTACTCTTCTAATCTTACAATTTAATATAGTAGCTGCCTTAATACCTAAGTTAATTACTTCTTCATTTAATGTAGGAAGTGTTCCTGGATATGCTAAATCTACTACATTAGTTAGTGAGTTTGCCATTTCACCATAACCATTTATTGAATTAGAGAATATCTTTGTTTTTGTTTTTAATTCTACGTGTACTTCAACACCTATTGTAGGAATATAATTACTCATCTATATCTCCTCCATTAGGATTTAAATCAAGATTTAATTCTTTTTCTAAATAACTTGCTAATTTATAGATCTTTGCTTCTTCAAAAGAATTACCAATTATTTGCATACCTATTGGCATTCTATCACTATCAAAACCTATTGGTAAGTTAAGTCCAGGAAGTCCTGCCATATTAACTGGAATAACTAATACATCATCCATAAATGACTTAGTAGGATCATCCATAGGATCAGTTAAGTTATAGGCAGTTGTAGTTGTCGTTGGACCAATTATTAAATCATAATTTTTAAATACATCTTTTAAAGCTTTTCTCATATCATCTCTAATGCTTAATGCTTTATTATAATAAATTTTTGCGTTTTCTCCACTTAATAGGTAACTACCTACCATGATTCTTCTTTTTACTTCTTCTCCAAATCCTAATGCTCTTGTTTTTAAATAAACATCTTCTATATTTTCTGGATTTTCATAAGAATAACCATATCTAATACCATCAAATCTTGCTAAATTAGAACTTGCTTCTCCCATAGCTATAATTTGGTATAGTGTAACAGCATTTTCTAAATAATCTACATCTATATAATCTACTGTTGCTCCTTTTTCTTTTAATAATTCAATTACTTCTTTTACTTTATTAGTAATTTCAGAATTAACAATATCACTCATAAAGTAATTAGGTACTGCAATCTTCATACCTTTTATATCTTCACCTATAAGTCTTGTAAAATCTTCTTCTTCTTTTCTTACTGAAGTTAAATCTTTCTCGTCTTTTCCAACTATTGCATTTAATAATAATGCATTATTATAAACATTAGTAGTCATTGGACCTATTTGATCTAAGCTTGATGCGAAGGCAACAAGACCGAATCTTGATATTCTACCATATGTTGGCTTCATACCTACAATACCAGTGTATGATGCAGGTTGTCTAATTGAACCTCCAGTATCACTTCCTAATGCAAAAGGCAAATCACGTGAAG
>Ga0247611_10008897_pt1 | contig 12230 bp, 7 predicted proteins | sample 177DNAGHGhighgp2_FD_192422 | JGI IMG/M metagenome (GOLD analysis project Ga0247611, IMG submission 192422) | Sheep rumen microbial communities from Palmerston North, Manawatu-Wanganui, New Zealand - 1770 DNA GHGhigh gp2 | ecosystem: Host-associated > Mammals > Digestive system > Stomach > Rumen ... | reverse complement strand
GGTCTCGCGACCATCGATACCTCTATCTTAAAAACTAATACCATGAAAACCGATGCAAATTTAATACCAATTGTTTTTACTATCCTAATTTTTTCGTGACAAAATATGAGAAATTAACACATTTTAGCACTTTTCACTTAGAATTCATCGAAATAATTATAAAAATACAAACAATATCGCGCTTTTTGCATCGATTTTATGTTTAATTGTCAGATTTCGCTGGATGATGGGTTGATGTTGGTATAGCATGTTACCCCCTACGGGAATGGTTACCGGTTCATTGGATGACCTGGGCTAGTTTGGCAGCAAGGTCCTCGCCCGTCAGCCCGCGTGACACGATCGTACCGTCAGGGCCAAACACAATGATGTGGGGAATGCCCTTGATGCCATACAGGTCGGTGGGCTCGGTGAGCTTGTGTGTGCCCACGATGACGGGCCAGGTGATGTTGAGCTCCTCAATCGCCCTGTAAGTGTCATCGGGGGTGTCCCACACGGCAACGCCCAGCACCTCCAGTTTGTCGCCATAGCGGTCCTTCAATGCACGCAAGTTGGGCATCTCGGCACGACAGGGTGGGCACCAGCTGGCCCAGAAGTCAACCAGCGTGACTTTGCCCTTGCCCACGTGGTCCGACAGCTTCTGCTTTGAGCCATCCTGAGCCGTCACTTCAAAGTCGGTGAACCGTTGCCCCACAGCGGTTACAGCCAGCTGGCGGGCGGCTTTCTTGGCTTTTTCCACTCGCTTCAATTGGGCATAGTCGGCGGGTGCCTCCTTGAGCAGCCCGTCAATGTCAGCCTCGCTCAGGTCTTTGTACATCAAGTAGTTGCTGAACGCCCATGCCCCGATGGCATTGTCGCTGTTCTCCTTGTAGAGCTTCATCAGTCCCTCGGCATAGCGGGCGTCGTTCTCGGCCTCACTGCGCGTGGTATCGTCGGCAATCTCTTGCATCTCTTTGCTCCACGCCAGCATTTTGTCGTTGAGGGGGCTCACGGCTGTGCCCTCGGCAATGTTGAGTTGCACCTCGCCGGGCTCCACGATAAAGCCATAAGGGTTCCCCCCGGCATACAGGCGTGCAAAGAAGCCCTTGCCTGCCTCGCCCTCAAGGATACACACATTGTTCTCGACCGTTGCCGTGGCGATGGTGTCGCCAGTGTCATAGTTGGTCAAGAACGCGGTCTCGCCGTTGTTGCTCTCGTCAGGGAACGTGACAATCACTTTATACCCCTTGCTGCAAGAAGCCAGCAGCACCATGGCAGCAAAAATAAAAGCAAATTTCTTCATATCTGTTTAGTTTTGAAATAACTTTGTGCTAAGTAGGGCTACTCAAGCCATTGCAAATTTACAGCATTTTGTTTGATTTGGAATATTTGCCGGAGTTTTTTTATGTTTTTTTTACCCCTTTAGTGGGTCACCTGCAAAACCATGTGTCTTGATCAAACCGGTTACTCACCCGAAGGGTGACCCATGCGGTAACCCCCAGTAAATCAGATGACCGAGCGCAAACGATGGAATCTGATTCACTGGGGGTAAAAGATAACTGAGATTGTCGCTGGAGGCGACCCCAATTGGGGCGACCATGTGTTTAATCCAGAAATAATTGCTACCGTTGCCTCGTTATGAGTTATACCAATCTCGTTTACCATATCGTTTTCCGCACTTATCGCAGCATTCCCGCCATCGCGCCAAACTGTACCGCATCGGCGGTATGCCTGACCACGTTCACCTACTCGGTTGAGCAGATACCTGTTGTAAAGCAGTACATCATCAACCAGAAAGAGCATCATCGGCGGACAACCTTTGCCGAGGAATACAGGCGCTTCATCATGGACTGTGGCGGTGAGATTGATGAGCGGTTCTTCCTGAAAGACTGATGTCACAATGGGGTCGCCCCACGGGCGACTGAGATCGATGCTCCATAACCCCGCCGGGGCGGCATTCCTCGCTACGCATCGCAAGCCGCCCCAGCGGGGTTACTCATGGGGCCACCCGCTGGGTGGTATCTTTTACTGCTGAACACACGGTTTTGCTGGTGATCTATTATGTCTGGTACTTTGAATCAGTATTGACCAATAAAACAACTGTAAATCACCATAGACACATGAACAACAAGCTATAAAGATGGCTTTAAATCACTCTTCACTCTTCACACCTTTTTGAAGAATTAATTCGCTGTAAATATTAGAATTCCATTATCTTTGCACTGCCATTATGGCCCTTAGCTATGGTGGTAGTCATATTATGGATGCGTTTGACTTGATTTGGGCGTGATGAATCGCACGTAATGGGTCATCTGGCTCACGCTTTCATGCTATGCCTCAACAATACTTTTAAGCTATAACCATGACCGAAGGGCCATCAGTCATCGATAAATGATTTTCTTTATGAACATGTGCCTCGATTACAAACTGTTATGGGGATTTCTCGCATCCGTGCTTTTGGGCATAACCACGGCTTTTGCCAATCCTGCCAACCCTACACCCGTTGATGTCAAACAAAGTGACGGAACTCAATTGACGATCCGTCTGGTGGGCGACGAGTTCTATCACCGCACCATGACTATTGATGGTTATACCGTGATGAGAATCAGCAATGGTGACTATGTGTATGCCAAGCTTGTTGGTTCCAAGCTGTTACCCAGCAATGTGATGGCACACAATCCCCAATCGCGCAGTGCCAATGAACTAAAGATGCTCTCATCATTGAAGACGGGACTGGTCGATAAGGACGCAATCGCACAAGGAAAGCAGTTGCGCGGCAGTCGTGATAGTGTGTTGTCGTCTCCAAGATTTGACTTCGATAATTTCAGAGGGCTGATTATTCTCATCAATTTTTCTGACAAGCAGTTCTCCATGCCTGAACCTAACACTTTCTATGATGACATGGTCAACACGCACGATTACAGCGGTTTCACCATCAATGGGAATTTTGTGCGCTGCACAGGAAGTGTTAGGGATTATTACTACGACAACTCTAACCATATTTTCGACCCGCATTTTGATATTGCTGGCCCAGTGAATATTTCATACAGTTGTACCTATCCAGAGGCTTCTAGAATTAACAACATGAGGGATATAATTAGTACTATCCTTAGTCAAGTCGATGATTCAATCAATTTCGCTGATTATGACTTGGACAATGATGGTAACATCGACATGGTATATTTCATCTTCGCTGGCTTTGGATCTTCTTTCTCTGGAAATAATTGGAATTATATTTGGCCTCATGCTGGTAATTTATCTGATTGTAATTGGTATTATGATGAAGTGCGTTTCGGACGATACGCGTGCTCAACCGAGTTATTCGGCTGGGAAGATAGCTTGTTTGGTATTGAGGGTATCGGTACCATCTGTCACGAGTTTAGCCATGTGTTGGGGTTGGTTGATCTCTACGATACAGACTATGATCAGAGTGGCGGCTCGAGCCGTCATCCTGGCGACTGGTCGATAATGTCCGGTGGGACGGGATCGAACTACGAGAGGAACCCTGTGGGATACAGCCTGTATGAGCGCTATGCTTTGGGATTTGCACAACCTGTCGTCATCGACAGCTATGGACAATACGAGATGCAACCGCTGGATCAGAGTAACACGGGATACCGCTTGAATACTCCGAATGCCGATGAATATTTCCTCATCGAGAACCGCCAGGCAGGCAAGTGGGATAAAAACCTGCCCGGACATGGCATGTTGGTTTTTCGTGTGGATTCAACCAATACAAGGGTGTGGTCGCCCGACATCAACAGCGTGAATGCTAATCCTGAACACATGTATTATCAATTATTGCGCGCTGTGGATAATGGTAATGATAATCGATACAATGCCTTCCCGGGGACCGGCAACGTGACGGCACTCAACAATCTCACTACTCCTAGTCTTTTGACATGGGACGGAAAAGAGAATGAAAAGGGATTTGATGACATTGTCGAGAGTAATGGCATCATCTCGTTTACTGTCGTGAACGGCGACGGCACAAGGCCACTTCTTTATGGTGATGTTGACTGTAACGGTGAAGTGAACGTCACTGATGTTTCTGAACTCATTGATTTGCTGTTGAGTTATTCGGCCGATATTATTGAACGCCCATCGGCCGATGTCAATGGCGACGGCATCATCAATATAGCCGACGTCACAGACCTCATCGACTATCTCTTGAAATCCTAAAACACACAATTCATTAGATGTCAGGTTAAAGAAGTGGCTCCCTAAAGTCGATAATATACTTTAGGGGGCCACTCCTAACTCACAACTACTCCCTGATTGCCCGGTAGATGAGCGAGTGGATGTGGCTGCGGGCGCTGATGCGCCCAAAGTTCGGGTTGTTCCTCGTGGGGCTCACACGGTTGCTCAGGAAGATGTAGAACATGTCGTTCTTGGGATCGACCCAGAAGCACGTGCCCGTGAAGCCCGTGTGGCCATAGGTCTCGGGTGTGGCTTCGGCACAGGTGTTGCTGGCACTGGGATTGCCCACCACGGGCTTGTCAAAGCCCAGGCCGCGGTGGCTGTTGGGACTCTTTTGCGTCGTGAAGGTCTCGACGGTCGAGGCCTTCAACAAGCGCGTGCCGCCATAGGTGCCGCCGTTCAACCACATCTGGAACAGCTTGGCCAGATCGTTGGCATTACTGAACAGACCCGCATTGCCCTGCACGCCACCCGAGAAGGCGGCCAGCTCGTCGTGAACGTAGCCATGGATGTGCTGTCGGCGCAGGTAGGTGTCCTTCTCGGTATAGGCGATCTCCTCGCGCGGGAATTTGCTCAACGGGCGGTACATCGTGTGGTAGGCCCCCAGCGGGGCAAAGATGTAGTTGTTCACATAGTAGTTGAGCGGCGAGTGCGTCATGCGCTGCACAGCATCGGCCAGCAGCGAGAAGTTGCAGCAGCTGTACAGGTATTTCTTCTTGCCCAGCTTGGCGTGATAGATGCGGTTCATCACCGAGTCGTAGGTCACCCTGCCGCCCCAGATGCCGTCGGCGATAGCAATGTTGAACTTGTCGGTCTTGACGGTCGACAGGATGTCGGTGCGCAGCTTGGCGTCCTTGTGACCCCATGCGCCGTTCATCACCTTGATGGGATGAGTGGCATCCTCGGCTCCAACGATGAGTTCTCCGCTATAGGTGTTGGGGTCCATCATCATGTACCACATGTTGAGCGAGGCGGGCAGGCCTGTCTCGTGATACAGCAGGTCACGGAAGGTGATGTCCTGCTTGTCGCCATCGCGCAGGCCGGGAATGTATTGGCTGGCCTTGTCATCAAGGCGGAACTTGCCGTCGTCAAAGGCCTTCATCACGCCGCTGATGGTGCCAGTGCACTTCGACACCGACGCCAGCCCGAACAGCGTGTTGTCATCCACCTTACTGGGATTGCCATAGTCGATGGCTCCCCACGAGCCCTTATACACCACCTTGCCATGACGGGCAACAATCACCTGACAGCCGGGGAAAGCATGCTGCTGCACGCCCAGGCGGCACACCGAGTCGATCTGTGCCGTCAAGCGGTTGTCCAGACCCACCTCGGCCGGGATGGAGTAACCCAGGCGAGTGGCCGTGTAATGGATGCCGTCACCAGCTTCATATCGTGTCTTCTTGCCCTTGAATGTCAAGGAAATGGGAAGAATGCCGTTGGCCCCGTTGCCGCCAAAGATGGTCTGCGCGGCATAGTCCTCGGTCATCGACGTGTTGGCATAGGTCAGCACCACGGCCTTGACATGCTTGTGGGTGATAGCGGTGCCGTAATTCTTGATTTCATAGGGCTTGCAGGTGAGCACGAGAATGACGTTCTTGCATTTCTTGGCAATGGCGTCCACGGCATTGCGGTTGTCTTCATTGTCATCACCCGCCTCGAGGATAATGGTGTTATAGTGACCCTCGTGCAGTTGCTCAATCAGTGTGCTGACCGACCCGGCCTTGGCCAGATCCAGACGTTTCACTTGGGCATAGTCGGCGCAGCGCCGCGTGAAAGTCGATGCCGTGCCGTTCTCGTTGCCGATGGTGGCCACGGCGATGCGGCGACTCTGCAGGTTGTGGATGGGCAGGATGTCGTCATTATTCTTGATGACAGTGATGCTGCCCGCCGTGAGCTGGCGCTTGAGCACGCTGGCATGCTGTGAGTTGATGTCGTTGGCCAGGTTGGCGGTTTTCACGCTCTGGCTCTTGGTCAGGCCCAGTGCATACTTGTATCGCAGGATCTTCTTGCAACGCTCGTCAATGATGTCCTGCGCGATAGTGCCGCTGGCAATGGCTGCCTTGATGGCGGCAATCTCGGCACCGACGTCCTCGGGCATCAACAGCACGTCGTTGCCAGCCAGCAGGGCGTTCACACAGGGTGAGCCCTTGACCATCTGGGTCGCACCCTTCATGTTCAAGGCGTCGGTGAAGATCAGACCGTCAAAGTGCAGGTCGTTGCGCAGCACATCGGTCACGCAGCCGGCCGACAGGCTAGTAGGGGCCTTGCCCTTGTCGATGGCGGGCACCAGCAGGTGGGCCGTGAGAATGCCGCTCAAGCCAGCGTCGATGAATTTGCGGAAGGGCACCAGCTCACACGTGTTGATTTCCTGCATCGACTTGTTGATGACAGGCAGCGTCTTGTGGGAGTCCTCGCTCGACGAGCCATGACCCGGGAAGTGCTTGCCCACAGCCATCACGCCGCCGTCCTCAAGGCCGCGGGCAAAGGCGATGGCATGGCGGGCCACCAGTTCGGGACTCTCGCCATAGGAGCGATTCCCGATGACGGGATTCAGCGGATTGTCGTTCACATCGAGCACGGGAGCAAAGTTCACCTGGATGCCCATGCGGCGACACTGGCGAGCCACCTCGCGACCATACTCATACAGCAGCATGTCATCATCCAGTGCTCCAAGGATCAGATTGCGCTGGAAGTTGGGCACCTCCTTGAGCCGCATCCCCAGTCCCCACTCGCCATCGATGGTGATCATCAATGGCACCGTGGCTAGCGACTGGGCCAGATTGGTCACCTCAGCCTGCTCGGCAATCGTGCTGCCCTCATAGATGAGGCCGCCCACCAGATTCTGCGTCACCAGCCGGCGCACCACCTTGCGTGTGGCATCATTGCTGCGTGGCGTCACGGCGGCCACGATGAGTTGGCCAATGCGGGCATCGGCCGACATGCTGTTAAACACGCTGTCCACCCACAGGCTCATCACCTGCTGGTCCACCTGGTTGAACAGGTTGGGCACTCGGGTCATGTTGCGCCCGGCGGCACTCAGTGCGAGCATCACAGCGGCCATCACCAGTGATATGCGTCTAAATCCAGTCATAAAAAGAAACTCCTCACTCCTAACTTATTTCTGCCTCTTGATTCTCACCTCATCGCTGGCATTGATCTGCTTGCCGGCAGCCTGTAACCGCTTGACGTATTCCATGATGTGGTTGCCATACTTCTGGGTATCCACAAACAGGCGCTTGCAGCGGGTCATCGGCGTCATGTAATCTCCGCCGTTAGCCAGATAGTCAATTGTGGCAACGATATAGCTCTTGTTGGGGTCAATCTTCTTGCCATTGATGGTAGCCTTGAGCAGCTCGCCCTTGGCGTTGTAGGTGGCACGCAATTCCTTGCTCACGGCGTCGCCGCCGCGGCCGCACATCAGCTTGATGCTCTCGATCAGCTCGGCTCCAGGCATCTCCAGCACTACAAATCGGTTGTCAAACGGGAACATCGAGCCAATGACACCCTCGGTGACCGTGCCCTTGGGCATATCCATGCGGATGCCCCCCTTGTTCATGATGGCGCAGTCAATCTTCTTGATACCCGACAGCCCCTTGATGATGTCCATCGTGGCGTCGCTCACCCAGTTCTGAGCAGCATCGCTCGAGTTCTTCATGAAGCGGGCACTGGTGGCAACGGGATTGTTCATGATGCTGTCCACGCCGTGGCGATAATAGTCAAGCCACTGGTTCATGGCCGTGTAGCGACTGGCAGCCTCGTCCCAGGTGGCATCCACGGGAATGTGGTTGTACACGATCTCGCCGTTCTCCAGATTCAGGTCATAGGTGGCAACCAGCTTGCCGCTCTTGCCGTTCTGGCCGATGGGAATCATCTTGCCATCGGCATTGGCCACACGGTCCATGCCGCTGCCTGGGGTGATGGTAGTGTGGGAGTGCGAGCTGATGACCATGTCGATGTAGTGACTGCGCTTGATGATGAGCGTGTCGTTGGGCTCGGTGGGCTCATAGCTGCTGTAACCGATGTGTGACACCATCACGGCATAGTCCACACCCAGGATCTCCTTCAGGTATCGTGCCGTGGCATCGGCAACGCCGGGGGCATAGCGGTAACGCAGGCCCTTGCAGTTCATGTCGGCAATCAGCCCTTCGGGGTTGACGTTGATGCCGAAAAATGCCACGCGCTTGTCGCCCACGGCCTTCACCCAGTAGGGCTGGAACAGCCCGTCGAGAGGCGTGGCGCTGAAGTCATAGTTGGAACTGATCTTCACGGCATCCACATGGCGGTAATGGGTCGCAAGCTCCTCCATGCCGTTGTCAAACTCATGGTTGCCCAGAATGATTGCATCATAGCCCAGCGAGTCCATCAGCGCATATTCCACCTCGCCACGGTACAGCGAGAAGAACAGCGTGCCCTGCACGGCATCACCGGCATGGATCAGCACTGTGTTGGGGTTCTGAGCACGCAACTTGTCATAGATGGCGCGGCGACGGGCCACACCACCCATGCCGTCGCTGGCAGGGTCAACCTGGCTATGGGTGTCATTAACAGCGATAATCGTCAGGTGCTCGGCGTTAATGGTGGGATAGACCATCAGGGCGCACAGGCACAGAAGCATGAAGTTACGAATCTTTGCCATAATCATTGTTGTGTTTAGTTTCCCGGTAGGGAATGTCGTTGTTGTTTGCTGCTGCAAATGTACAAATAATTGGTGAAAGTCGAACAATTGCCCAAAGTTTTATCATTATTTGCAAATGTAACTTGTTTTACTGTTTAGAATCAAGAGAGCGTCTGTGGAAAACATCTTAAAAGATGTTAGCGGTTTGAAGTGCCGATACCAATGAGGAAGACCAGGCTATGTCCTCCGTAGGGGAGGGCGTAGCTTGGTCCCAAAGCTAGTCCTGACATGTGCCACGACGGTGGCTTAGAAGGTGAGCGGCACGTCGAGCTTGACGGTGATGTTGCGGCCCATGTTATAGACGCCCATGCGGCCCGTGACGGGATTCACGTCGGCATACTTCAGGCGGCTCAGGTGGCTTTGATAGGCCTTGTTGAGCAGGTTGTCACCGATGATGCTCACGTTGGCAATCACCTTGCCACGGCTCTTGATTTGGGTACCCATGCTGGCACCCAGCAGGCAGTAGGCCGGTGTGGCCGTCTCGCTGTCGCCCTCCATCAGGTAATGGTTCTGGCGGGCGTTGCAGTCGATGTTGACGGCGATATAGGTGTTGGTGAGTGTGTGCCCGTCACGGATGAGGTCATAGCGGAGCTCACTCTTCCACCGCATGGGTGGCGTGCAGGGCAGGTAACGGCTTTCCAGCGGCTGATTCAATAGTCGAGCGTCAACAAATCCCAGCGAGTTCTCAAAGTGCAACGGCTCCACGGGGTGAATGTCCACGCTCACCTCGGCACCCCACAGTCGTGCGTCGCCACTGGTGTAGCGATAGGTCTGGTAGCCATCGGTCTCGACGCCTGCCAGCCGCTTGATGTAGATGTAGTTGTCGATGAGGTTCAGGAACAGTGACGCCTGGGCCGAAATGACCGCCGATGAGTAGTCGGCCCCCAGGTCAAATTGCCAGCTGAATTCCGATTTCAAGTCCTGGTCGCCCAGTTCATAGCGGATGCTGCCCTCATGCACACCGTTGCTGGCCAGCTCACTCATGTTGGGGGTGCGGAAGCCTCGCGATGCGTTCAGGCGCACGTTCAGGCGGTCGCTGGCATGATACACCGTTCCCACACTGCCCGTCACGCCGCTATAGTTGCGTGAGAAGTCGGTGAATACATCTTCCATGGCCAGGCTGTGAATGTGGCGGTTGTCAAAGCGCACTCCGCCACTCAGCGTCCACCGGTCCAGGTCACGGCTCGTTGTGGCAAACGCGCCTACGTCCAGCAGCTTGTACTCGGGAATGAGCACCTCCTCGCCGCGGTTGAGCGAGTGCTGCCACATGCCGTTGACGCCAGTGGCCACCTTCCAGCCGCCGGCACTGGTGACGTAGCGGGCGTCATAGTTGACCGTGTGCAGCCTGAAGTCCAACTCGGCCTCGTCGGGCTCCTCCTCAAACTCTTGCCGCTGATTGTGCTGGTATCCCAGGATGAATTTCAATCGGCCATCGCCCAGGAAGATGGAGTTGTCAACCACTGCCTTGTAGTGCCTCACCTGCTGGAAAGGCAGCACCTTGTGATAGCTCTTGGGGTCATAGCCATCGTCGGGAACCTCAAGCTCGCCAGTGGCGCTGTCACGCTCGCCCTCGACGATGCCGGGGGTGAGGTGGAAGTAGTTGAGCAGCAGGGTGCTGTTGCCCCACTTGCGGCTCACTCCCAGAATGCCCGACAGGGCACGCTGGTGGAACTGGGACCCTGGCACATAGCCGTCGCATGGGCTCTTGTAGGCATGGGCCATGCGCTCGCTCCACCGCAGGTCCCACAGCACGCGCTTGTTGCCTGCCAGGTTGAGCGAGTAGTCCCACAATCCGTTATTGGTCTGGTACTGAGTGCTCAGGTTGGCGGCAATCTGGTTCTGGGGCAGCATGGGCATGTTGTTGAGCACGAGCACACCGGCCATGGCATCGCTGCCATACATCAGGCTGGCAGGACCCTTGAGCACCTGGGCGGTCTGCACTCGGTCAGGATCCACCTCGATGCCATGCTCGTCGCCCCATTGCTGTCCCTCCTGACGGATGCCGTCGCTCACGACGGCAACGCGATTGTAACCCAGGCCGCGGATCACGGGCTTGGAGATGGCTCCACCAGTGGTCAACTGCGAGATGCCGGGCTGCTGGGCCAGGGCGTCGATGATATTGGTCGATGCCACCCCGTGCAGGTCACGGTGCGAGACCACATTGACTGGAGTGGGCGAGTTCTTGAGCTGCGAGGTTCCGGTAAAGGCGGTGACCACCACCTCGTTGATCATCGCATTGCTCTCCTTCATGACAAAGTCGAGGCTCGATGTGGTGCGCAGGTTCACATCCTGCACGATAGTCTGGTGGCCGATGTAGCTCACCTGTACGGTGACAGTGGCTAGCGGCAGGCCCTCAATCTGGTACCGTCCGGCATCGTTGGTGATGGTGCCGGTGTTCAAGTCGGGGAAGAAGATGGTGACCCCAGGCAACGGTTCGCCGTCGCCCTCATGGGTGACGCTGCCGGTAAGGCCGGCCGTCTGACCCCATGCGCCACCAGTTGCCATTGACAGGCATATCGCTGCCAACAGCATGAAAAATCTTGTCGTTTTCATTCTGTAAAAAAACAATAATAACCGTTCAGCGAAACGCTTGGTGTAACTTCTCTCGCTAGGTCGCCAAGCTACTAAGTCTTTTGATTATAATAATATCTTATCATTGACTTGTTGACAATGATTGGCTGTAGTCATGTATAATAATTTTAAAATGACTACAATTGATTATTATATTAAATTGATAATAAAAAACTTAGCGTCTTCGTGCCTTAGCGTGAGATTTTTCAGCTGATGATTTGCTGAATGGTCACATAAAACAATAATAAGTTGAAAATGTGTGAAACACTGTGGATCGAGGTGCACGATGGCTATATACAGAATGAAAAGGGTGGGGCGCGCCCTTGATAAACGTCGGGATTGCCAGCGGCTGCAGGGTGAGAGATGCAATCGGTAACCACTTGGGTGACTTGAATGGGAGGCTGTTCGTCAGTTTCCTGCTCACCCAGGAAAACCTGACCATGAAAAGCGCACAGCGGACAATCCACAGTCGCTTTGGCAGCCATGATGTGGCCATTGTGGACGGCGTGGGTGACACACTCGTGACAACTCTCGCCATCAGGGACCAATTCGGGGTGAACGTGCAGCGACGAGAGCAGCACCATCGGCAAGAACACCGACAGCAAGATCCAGGCAGATATACGCTCCCTGTTATGAATCGCTTTCACCTTCATCGTGGCTACAAATGTAGGCCTTTTTCCCCATAGTTCCACACGTTTGATTGAAAAAGGTAATATGATGGTTGTTATTTGCCTTGAAAGTGTTAACTTTGCAAACTTAATCATTCAGGTGCCACATCAGGGAATTCAATGGGTTCGCCTGTGACAGT
>Ga0247611_10008896_pt1 | contig 12232 bp, 6 predicted proteins | sample 177DNAGHGhighgp2_FD_192422 | JGI IMG/M metagenome (GOLD analysis project Ga0247611, IMG submission 192422) | Sheep rumen microbial communities from Palmerston North, Manawatu-Wanganui, New Zealand - 1770 DNA GHGhigh gp2 | ecosystem: Host-associated > Mammals > Digestive system > Stomach > Rumen ... | reverse complement strand
CTTCGAACCATAGACGAACGAGCGCCAGATGACGATGCCGGCACCCTTTGTTTTCTCTGCCGAAGGACAGGCTTCAGTCAGTGCTTCGGCCAACATGTTGGCACCGTCGGCATGCGTGCGGCCATAGTCGAACGGACCAGGCTGTCCCTCACTGTTGGCCTTCACTAGGAAACCGCCGAAGTCGGGAATCTGCTTGTATATCTGCTTTGCCTTCTTCTGCCACCAGCGCTGCACCCGCTTGTCGAGTGGGTCGGCGGTAGGCAGGTCGCCCAGGGCCTTCGGAGAACTGAAGTTCACCGACAGGTAGACGCGCACGCCCCAGGGACGCAGCGCGTCGGCTATCATACGCACGCTGTCGAGATAAACCTCGGTGAGCATCTTCGGCGAGGCATTGACATTGTTGAGCACCGTGCCGTTGATGCCGATAGAGGCGAGGGCTTCGGCATAGTCATTCCATGACGAGGACTCGCTTTGCGCTTGGCTCTTTCTGTTCCAGAAGATGCTGCCGCCAGCATAGCCTCGCTCTATAGTGCCATCGAGATTGTCCCAATGATTGAGGATGCGCAGACGGAAAGCGGGATGCGACTCGCCCTGTTCGCCACGCATCAGCGCATAGCGACCATAGATAAGTCCCTGCGGTGTGCGGGCCTCAATGGTGTGACCGGTGATGCGGTAGCCGTCATCGTCAGGCATCGTGGGGTCGATGTGCTCGATGAGGTCTGATGGCAGCGATTGGCGCAGCCATAGACGATGGCCATCGTCGGCATTGGACGCGAAGGGGAACAGGAGGGAGAAAGTGAGGATAAAGGCAGGCAGGCGCATTTCTTTCGTTCTTTCGTTTTTTTCGTTCTAACGTTATATCGTTATCTCGTTATAACGATTTTTTATTCATTAATGACTTTCTCTATGGTGCCGTCAGGACGGTAGAACAGACGCTGTACCTTCAGTGAACGCAGATGAGTAATGTCGTTCGATGGTACGCAGTCGTGATATAACAGATACCACTGTCCTTTGAACTCGACAATGCAATGATGGGTAGTCCACCCTACGACGGGATCGAGCAGTACGCCCTGATAGATAAAGGGTCCGTAGGGATTGTCAGATGTAGCATAGCACAGGAAATGGCTGTCGCCCGTAGAGTACGAGAAATAGTACTTGCCATTATACTTATGCATCCACGAAGCCTCAAAGAAGCGGTGAGGATCGCCGGCCTTCAATGGCTGACCGTCCTTGTCAAGAATTACGACAGCACGGGGAGCCTCCGTGAACTGTAGCATATCGTCACTCATACGAGCCACGAAACTCGACAGGGCGGGCGCATCAGCAGGAGCCCAGAGCTCAGTCTTCTTGTCAGGAGCATGACCAATGTCAACATGACCGGCAGGGGCTGCTTCGGTATCGGGCTGTGCAATCGGAGCGAAAGGAGCACTCAAGGGACGATGCCATTGAAGCTGTCCACCCCACAGACCACCATAATAACAATACACCTGACCATCATCGTCCTTGAACACGCAGGGATCGATACTGTCGGCACCACGGATAGGATGTTCCTGCGGTATGAACGGTCCTTCGGGCTTGTCGGCAATGGCTACGCCAAGGTGGAAAGCTCCATTATAGTCCTTGGCTGAGAAGACGAGATAGTACTTGCCGTTCTTCTCAACGACATCGCTGTCCCACATCTGGCTCTGTACCCAAGCCACTTGGTCTTGGTCGAGAATCACCCCATGATCGGTTACGGGGCCGTTCTCCACATCGTCGAACGAGAGCACGTGGTAGTCGCGCATCTGGAAATGGCCGCCGTCATCATCGAACACATTCTCACACTCACGGTCGTGAGAGGGATAGATGTAAAGACGACCGTTAAACACATGGGCCGCAGGATCGGCCATATAATCGCTGGGGAAAAGGTATCTGGGTTTCATTGTTGTTATTTTTTATGGGGCTAATGGGTCTTATGGGACTAATGGGGGCTAATGGGAAGTTATTTGTTTCGGGCTTCAATTTCCTTGTTGATATTATCGATGACCTCATCGGTGAGTTCATAGCGCGAGATGATGAACATCGCTACGACGAGCAGTATGGCAGGGATGATGCACACCAGCCAGCGGATGCCTTCCTGAGCGGCAGGCGTCTGCAATTCGAGGTCGTTCATGAAGTAAGCTCCGGCGGCATTGCCCACCGACATCATGGCAAAGGCTGTGATGAAGAAGAGGGCGATGATGCGCAGCGGACGGTTGCGCACAAACTCTTTCCAGAGGTCGCTCACCTTCACGTTCTTTGTCTCGCTCTCGTCCATCACCACGCGCTCCTTAGTCTGCGAGAAGCAGAAGAGCAGCAGGGCGAGGCCCACGAGGGCGAAGATGAGCATCGTCATGAACCATGCATTCGAGTCTTTCGGAAGCGTCTGTGCCTGTTCGCTGGCTTGATAGTGGGTCCACGCCAGCACCCATCCGGGGATGACGCCGCCCAGAGCCATACCGGCCTTGAAGAAGATGCCTGTCAGGGCGTTGACAATGCCCGAGATGCGGCGGCCAGTGGTATATTCACCGTATGATATGACCTCAGGGATGAGAGCCCACATATAGCCAGTGGCCACGATGACACCCGTCGACTTGATGAACTGGGCGATGTAGACAAGCACGATGTTCTCCTTTACCGTTCCCATGCGGCTGATGATGTATAGGGCTATCATGCCCACAATGGCAACGGAGAGGAAGATATAGAACATGTTCTTCTTGCCCACGCGGCGCTTGATGGCCGGGACGAGGGGCATGAAGATGAACGAAGGCAGCGAACCGAGACCCATGAAGAGTGCCATCTCGAGCGGCAGACTGTCGGCTGAGGCAAACAGTGCCACGATGATAGGCACACCGGCCGAGACACAGAGTCCGCCGACATTGGCCATGAACATGCGTACGGAGGTAAGAATCGTGATTTCGTCGGTATCGCGGGTGAGCGAAGAGTTCAAGGCACCGTAAGGCACGTTGATGAGCGTGTAGAGCATTGACATGCCGACATAGGTGATGTAAGCATAGATGATGCTGGGTGCAAAGCCATCCCAGAAACAGAGAATGGCGAGGATGGTGAGCGGTATGCCACCCATGACGAGATAGCTGCGGTACTTACCCAGGCGTGGCGAATGTTTGTCGACGAAGGTACCAACGAGCGGGTCCCATAGAACGTCGACCAGACGGACGACGAGGAACATCGTGCCGGCGAGTCCGGCAGCACGCGCTGCATCGCCACCGAGTACGTAGACATCGGTGTAGAAGAACAGCAGGTACATACAGATGGTCTGGTAGATGAGGTTCTGTGCCAGGTCACCGGCACCAAAACCGATTCGCTGCAGCCACGACAGCTTGTAAAATCCTTTTTCGTTCATGGTTGTTATTTTTCTTTTCGTTATTTCGTTATCACGTTATTTCGTTATCACGTTATTTCGAAAGGTCGTTATTTCGAGAGAATCTCTGCTGCGAAGACTCCCATTGCGCGATAGCCCTCGGCATTGAGATGCAGCCAGTCGTCGCTGAACTCGGCCTTCAGACGGTCGGGCTGCTGAGGGTCGCGGGTGAGCGCGTCGAAATCGATGACGGCATCGAAGGTGCCGCTCTCGCGAATCCATTTGTTCACTTCTTGGCGGGCTGCCTCATGATAAGGTGTGAAGTAGCTGAAGCCGCGGCAAGGGGTGATGGTGGCACCATAGATAGTCTTGATGCCGGCATCGTGGGCTTTACGGATGAGCGTCTTGTATGCCTCGATGAGTTCGCGGGCCGTCTGCTCAGAGTGATTGGTTCCACCGATGTCGTTAGTACCTTCGAAGATTATGAGGCGTTCGACCCCCTGCTGTCCGAGGATGTCGCGGTCGAACCGTTTCAGGGCCGGCTCGGAGATGCCGCCACGGATGACGCAGTTACCTCCGATGCCGAGGTTGAGCACGCCAAGCTGAATCGGGAGCGGGGAGGTGGCGGTCAGGAGTTCTTTCGCCATCTGGTCGGGCCAGCGGTTCTGCATGTTGGTGGTCGAACCGCGTCCGTCGGTGATGCTGTTGCCCAAAACGGCAACGGCCTTCACCTTACCATCGGTGAGAACGTTGAGTTGTGTGATGTTATACCAATGATCCAATTTCTCAGCTGCCACAAACTTCTTCTTTGCAGATACCTGGCCAAGAGCTATGAAGCTGGTGGTGCGCGAGCCGCGGTGGGAAGTCATGTGCTCAGGTGTTGCATCGCCATAGCAGATGGTGATGGAGAGACGCTGTAGAGGCTTCAGGTTGTATTTGAACGTATCGCTCATCGTGGTCTTTCCTGGCTCGATGGTGACGGCTCGCTGTCCGCCGAAGGTCAGCGTGACGGCTGTCTTGCGATTGATGTCGCACGAGTCGAGAGCGTCGGCCACATATACCTCTTTTATATTTACAGGGGCGTTGCCGAACTCGTTCGATAGTTGCAACTGCAGTTGTCCGCCACCGATGCTCACCTGGATAATTTCGCGCAGCGTGTTTCCGCTCAGCGACATGTGGGGCATATCGCCCTTACCGGTCCATTCGGCAGCTGTTGCCCAGGTGCCGGTGAAAGCCGATTGTGCTTTGACGGCCTGATGTGACAGGCACAACAGAAGTACACAGATTAAGGTTCTGTTTATAAGTTTTCTTTTCATACTGTGGTTCTTGTTATTGTCGAATATTCGTTGTAGGTTTTTTCAACGGCAAAGATAAATAAATAAGGAATAAGGTGGCTTTCAAATACGTCTGATTTTTGGGCCAATGTTACATATTACTAAGAACATGAAACATTTTTAGAAAACATCTTTCGCGTTTTTTAGCTATTTTTGCACCGTAAAACAAAAATAACGAAAAAAGACCCGAATAAAAACATGAATATGAATGCTAACTTCAGAAAGTTTTTTTCGCCAATCCTTTTGTCTGTCGTTACGCTGTTGACCAGTGGAACAGTTGTTGCCGCTAATAAAACTGCAACGCTGACCGTCACCGCGACGACACGTTACCAGCACATCGACGGCTTTGGCGGAACAGGTATGACACCCGACTGGCGCGATGCCTATACCCAGCTGAAAGTGAACAGACTGTGGGGTACGGGCGACGGACAGGTGGGACTGAACATCATGCGACTACGCATCAATCCCAATGAGTCGGGTTGGGGCGAATACAGCAATCCTGTGAAATGGGCCCGCAAGGTTAACCCTGACTTGCTTGTCTTTGCAACGCCTTGGACACCACCGAAGAAATACAAGACTCAAAACACGGAGAAGTATCAGAACGACTACGGCACATGGGTGTGGCCGCTCTACGAACACCCTTGGGGTGGCGAGGGCAGCAATGGTGGTGCCATCAATCCTGAGTGCTACGATGACTATGCCGACTTTCTGGAGCGCTACCGTGCCACAATGGAAGCCAAGGGTGCTCCCATCGACATTATCTCCATTCAGAACGAGAGCGACTATACACCGACAGTTGTCGACGATGGTGTGGAGCATGCCAGCTACGAGAGCTGCATCTACTCGCCGAGGGAGATGGCGGCCATGTGTAAGGCCCTCCGTGAAAAGCTCGACCCGAAGTGCAAGGTCATGGGTCCGGAGTGTTTCGGATGGAACGAACACCTCTATAATAATAAATTGGTGACCTATGCCAATGCCATGCATAATATCGATGTCTGGGGCAACCACCTCTATGGAACCAACGACTGGTCGTTCGTACAAAACGTGACTAAGAAGACTGGCAAGCCGATGTGGGAGACGGAGTTCCTTCTCGACTACAACAACGAGAATGCTCCCAACTACCAGGGCGAGTTCATGCCTGAGCACAAGATGATAGAGAGTCTGGAGAATACCATGAAGGCTGGCTATTCGGCCTACGTCTACTATTCTATGATTACCCATTTCTTCGCTTCCAACCACGGTGGCTCTGAGAACCAGCTGTGGAAGCGTGCATGGGTGTTCAGCCACTATGCCAAGAATGCCACTGGAAAGACCCGCGTGAAGTCGGCCTTTACGAATAGCGGTTCGCTGAAAGGCGGTTCGGCCTACGTCAGCGAACAGGGCGACACCGTTGTAGTTATGGTGCTCAACAGCAGTACTGCTGATACGTACAGTCTGACCGTGGGTCTGCCTTTCGTCCCCCAGCAGATAGAACAGGTGCTGACCAACGACGGAGCCAACGCCCTGCGGACAGACGTGACGGAGCAGTATGGCAACGCTACTCAGCGTCCTGTTGTGCAGTTGCAGCCCAACTCCTTCTATACTTTTGTCTTCATGAAGAACCCTGGCGAGCCGAAGTTGGCTGAATCGCAGAAGGCAAAGAGCTATGCCAACCCCTTGTCGGCCGTTCATTTCATGGCCGATCCTACGGCAGTGGAATACAACGGCCGCCTCTACGTCTACGGCACCAACGACCAGCAGGAGTTCGAGTTGACCAAAGGTCAGTCGAACAATAGCTATGGACATATCACACAGCTGGTGTGCCTGTCGACAGCCGACCTGGTGAACTGGGAGATGCACGACCCCATCGACGTGAAGGCTGCGGCCCCATGGATAGGCGCATCGTGGGCTCCAAGCATCGTGAGCCGTGAGGAGGCTGACGGCAAGACCCACTTCTACCTCTACTTCACCAATGGCGGTGGAGGCATCGGCGTGCTGACGAGTACCAGTCCCGTGGGACCGTGGACCGATCCGTTGGGTCATGCCCTCATCGACGGCAGCACTCCAGGACGCGGCACTCAGTCGAACATCATAGACCCTGGCGTGGCCATCAACAGCGCCGGCACGGAGGCTTACCTCACCTTCGGAGGTGGTGATGTGACGGGTACGGAACTGCAGCCGGGCAACGTACGCATCGTGAAACTGGGCAGCGACATGATTTCGCTTGACAGCGACATCAAGCCCATCTCGGCTCCCTGTCATTTCGAAGCCAACGAGTTGAACTTCATCAACAACCGCTGGTACTTCAGCTACTGCACCCGTTGGAACATCAGCGACGAGTGGAGCACATACAGTCAGCAGAATGCCCCTGGTGCCGCTTCGATAGTCTATATGACTGCTACCGACCCGCTGGCCGACAACTGGGCGTACAAGGGACAGTACCTGCCCAATCCTGGTACGCTGGGCTTCCCCTACGGCAACAACCACACCCACCTGCAGCGATTCCAGAACGCCTGGTATCTGCTCTACCACACGCAGTGGCTGGAGCAGCAGCAAGGCTATAGCGGTGGCTACCGCAACCTGCACATCAACCGCATGTCGGTGGTGGAGCGTACACAGAAGATCACGGCTCTTACCGAAGAGACGGCATCGCTGACGCTGCCTGCTCAGCTGACAGACCATCAGCTGAATCCATACGAAGAGCAGTCGGGACGGCTGTCGGCCAACAGCACCTTCTCGCTCCTGTCGCCACTCACGTCGAAAAACTATAAGCACTGGTGGATGGTGCGTGGCGTTGACTTCTCGAAAGGCGGACCGGCACGCAGCGTGAAGTTTGCTGTCAAGGGTACTGGCACCCTCGAGGTGTACAAGGGAAGCCTAGACGGCAACTGCCTGGCAACGGCCACATTTGCTACAGGAACTGAAGAAGATACCATCAGCGTGAATCTCGCCGAGGAACTGTCTACGCTGCAGGAAAATCTCTATTTCGTGCTCACCAAAGCTGAGGATGCCGTTGTGAACAGCTGGCAGTTCAGTGAGAAGATAGTCGATACGGCCATACGCGAGATGGCTACGGTTAAGCCTACAGACAATGGCTTGGCCTACGACCTCCAAGGACGTCGCGTACCTGTCTCGGTGCTCTCCTCTAGCCGTTCTGTGCTCCCCAAAGGGGTCTACATTCATAATGGTAAGAAAATAATTATAAAATAATCACCATACCTTAACCTCAAAATCACCTTTCTCTTATGAATCGAATCTTCCTACTGAGTTTATCAGTTGTATTCTCTCTCCTGACATTCAGCCCGGCAAGGGCGCAAAACCCCTACTTGCCTCTTTGGGAACACCTGCCCGATGGAGAACCGCGTGTGTTTGAAGACCCCGACCAACCTGGGAAGTTCAGAGCCTATATCATCGGCTCGCACGACACCCACTACGACAGCTACTGCGGTAACGATGTGCGTATGTGGTCGGCCCCTGTCGAAGACCTGTCGCAGTGGCGCGACGAAGGCCCCATCTTCTCGTGGTTCGTCAATGGCAAGTGGGACACGATGTTCGCTCCAGACCTTGTCGAGACTGTCGACCGTGATACCGGCAAGAAGACCTACTGGCTCTATCCCCATTCGCGTGGATGGCGTCGTGTGGCTATGGTGTGCAAAAGCGACCGTCCCGACGGACCTTTCACACCTGTCAACCTCACGGCCGACGGAACCCGTTGTGTAGACGGTTCGCTCATCGACTTCGACCCGTCGGTGTTCGTAGAGCCCGTTACCAACAAGAAGGACAAGGACTATCAGACGGGCTTCCGTGCCTATGTGTTCTACGGATTCCAGCATTCTACGGCCTATCAGCTCGACCAGCAGAATATGTTCGCCGTGCGTCCTGGTACACAGGTGATCGATCCCTTCCTGCCAGCTCAGCGTTACAATAACAATGTGGCACAGGAGGATACTGCCCACTATGCCTCATTGATGCCTGGCGAGAAAGCTGCCGACTTCGCTTTCTACGAGGCATCGAGCATCCGTCAGGTAGGCAACAAATACGTGATGGTCTACTCAGGATTCAGCGGAGTGGAATACGGACTGGGTCGTTCCAACTCTACCCTTCGCTATGCCTACGGCGATACACCTCTTGGCCCTTGGCGCAGCGGTGGTGTGCTGGTTGACAGTCGTGCGCCCGTGCTCAATGAGAACGGTACTAAACTGATGACCTCGAATGCCGGTCATAATACCCATGGCTCCATACAGGAGATAAACGGTCAGTGGTATGTCTTCTATCACCGTCCGCCACGTGGCTTCGGTAATGCCCGTCAGGCGATGGTGGCTCCCATCAAGATTGAGTGGGACAAGAAGCCTGTTGCGAAGGGCGGCAAGGTGCGCATCGTGGCCTATGACCCGTTTGCGAAGAATAATGAATGGACGGCAAAAGCCTCTGACGGCAACGAATATACCGGTGCCGAGGTTACTAGCGAGGGTTTCAACATTTTCGGTCTGCCTCCCTATGGCTACTACTCTGCCGGCATAGCATGCTATATGGCCGGTCCTAATGCCAACAACTATATGCAGGACAACCATGACGTATGGAATAACTCCATGGACCTCGCAGGACTGCAGGGCGGCTCTGTCATCGGCTTCAAGTACTTCAACTTCGAAGGACTGGCTCAAGACACAAAGGGTGTAAAGGCCTTCAAGGGGTTCAATAAGGATTATCCTAACTCCTTCCGCATTCATATTACGACCGAGGGCGGCACCGAGAAGTTCAAGGTTCACGTCATGCTCGACGACCCGTATAAAGGCCGTGAGATTGCCGTCTTTGATGACTTCAATACCGAGAAGAAGATCACTCGTGACTGTAGCGTAATGCTATCAGATGAAGTCGAGGAGATGCTGGCAAATCTTAAGGGCAAGCATGCCATCTACCTCGTTGTTGAAGGTCCTAAAGTAAAGCAGCCTGAGCTGCCACAAGGCCGTCCGTTCCAGCGTCCACAGCAGCCTCAGCGTCCTAAGGGCCTCTTCACGCTTCATGGTATCGGCTTTGTAGCTGGCGACTATAAGATGCCTGTTGTTCCGCAGGTCACCATCACTGTCGATGGCAAGAAACTGCTCATTCCCGATACGCCCGTCTACAGCACTGAGCAAAACGGACTGATGGATGTCAACACCTATCAGACCTATGCTCCGCTCACGGCTGCTTCGAAGATCGTTGCTACGGCCACCGAAGGCACATATGGTAAGGTTGCGTTCGAGGTCAGCCCCGTCACAGCGGGCCGTGCTACCGTTAAGGCTACCTATAACGGCAAGACAAAAACCTTTTTTGTGAATTAAGAATTTAGAATTTAGAATTAAGAGTTGTCGGCTGTTGCCGATTAAGAATAATAAATTAAGAGTTATGAAATTGCGACTGTTCAGTTTATCATTGATCATGGTTCAATTGTCTTTCATCCCTGCTGTAGCTCAGGGACTGAAAGATGCCTATAAGGACTACTTCACCATTGGTGTGGCAGTCAACCTGCATAATGTGGATCGCCAACAGGAGACCGACCTGATTCGTCAGAACTTCAACAGCATCACGGCAGAGAACGTGATGAAGCCTGGCGTGATCCATCCTGCCGAGGGCGTGTGGAAGTGGGAGGCTGCCGATAGCGTGGCCGACTTCTGTCGGAAGAACGGAATCCGTCTGCGCGGCCATTGCCTGTGCTGGCATTCACAGTTTGCCGACTGGATGTTCAAGGACAAGAAGGGACGTCCTGTCAAGAAAGAGGTCTTTTACGAGCGGCTGCGCGAACATATCCATACCGTCGTCAACCGCTACAAGGACATTGTCTATTGTTGGGACGTGGTCAACGAAGCCATGGCTGACGATGGTCCAGGCCAGAACCGCCCGGGTGCCGACCCCTACAGACAGTCGACCGTCTATAAGCTATGCGGCGACGAGTTCATTGCGAAGGCATTCCAGTTTGCCCGCGAGGCCGATCCCAAGGTCCTGCTGTTCTACAATGACTACAGTTGTATAGACGAGGGTAAGCGCGAGCGTATATATAATATGGTGAAGAAGATGAAGCAGGCCGGCGTGCCTATCGATGGCATTGGCATGCAGGGTCACTACAATATCTATTTCCCCACGGAGCAGCAGGTCGAGAAGGCCATCGCCCGCTTCCAGGAATTGGTTGACCATATACACATCACCGAACTGGATATACGTATGAATCAAGAGATGGGAGGACAACTGCATTTCTCTCGAGGCGAGCGCACCAAGGTGACACCCTACATGCAAACACTGCAGGACGACCAGTATGCACGCCTGTTCCGTGTGTTCCGTAAGCACAAGGATATCATTGACAACGTAACCTTCTGGAACCTCGGCGACCGCGACTCATGGCTGGGCGTGAACAACCACCCGCTGCCTTTCGACGAGAACTATAAGGCTAAGCGTGCCTACTATGTGGTTCGCGACTTCGATGCCGCACTCGACAACAACAAACCGAAGGAGGACTTCCGTCCGAACGCACTCAACCAGCCCGGACAGCAGTATCCCATGGTGAACAGCGAGGGCTATGCCCGTTTCCGCATCAATGCTCCCGATGCCAAGTCGGTCATTGTCAGCCTGGGACTTGGTGGACGCGGCGGCACAGTGCTGCAGAAGGCTGGTAAAGGCTGGTGGGAGGGAACCACCGAAGGACCGATGGATCCTGGCTTCCACTACTATCACATGACCATCGACGGCTGCACGGTCAACGACCCTGGCACGGAGAATTTCTATGGTTCCTGCCGATGGGAGAGCGGCATCGAGATTCCTACGGCCGACAGCGCTTTCTTTGCCTGTCGTCAGGATGTGCCTCATGGCAAGGTCACCGAGGTACTGTTCCCCTCGAAGAGCACCGGTACCGTCAGACGTGCTTTTGTCTACACACCTCCTCAGTACGACCAAAAGTCTACAAATCCTAAACGCCCAACGCTCAACTCTTACCCTGTCCTCTACCTACAGCATGGCTGGGGCGAGAACGAGTATGCCTGGAGCCGTCAGGGTCATGCAGGCCTTATCATGGACAACCTCATTGCCGAGGGAAAGGTGGAGCCGTTTATCATCGTGATGACCTACGGCATGACCAACGATGTGAAGTGGGGACGTATTGGTGAGTTCACAGCCAAAGAGTTCGAGACGGTACTCATCGACGAGTTGATGCCTTACATAGACAGCCATTTCCGCACCAAGACCGGACGTATGAACCGTGCGATGGCCGGACTGTCGATGGGTGGCGTCACCACGAAGCTCATCACCACGCGCCGTCCGGAGGTCTTCGGCTACTACGGACTGCTCAGCGGCGGTATGTATGCCCCCAGCGATATTCCTGCCACCCAGCAGCCGAAGGTGATCTTCCAGAGTTGCGGCTCGAAGGAGAACCCCGATGGCATCCGTAAGAGTACTGCCGCCCTGCAGGAATCCGGCCTGAATGCCCATGGTTATGTCTCCGAGGGTACGGCCCATGAGTTCCTTACCTGGCGTCGCTCACTGCGCGAGATGGCACAACTGTTGTTTAAGTAAACTAAAAGTGAATGAGAAAGCTCCTCTTTATCATACTGAC
>Ga0247611_10008894_pt1 | contig 12233 bp, 5 predicted proteins | sample 177DNAGHGhighgp2_FD_192422 | JGI IMG/M metagenome (GOLD analysis project Ga0247611, IMG submission 192422) | Sheep rumen microbial communities from Palmerston North, Manawatu-Wanganui, New Zealand - 1770 DNA GHGhigh gp2 | ecosystem: Host-associated > Mammals > Digestive system > Stomach > Rumen ... | reverse complement strand
CGGACTTACTGACGACGACTATATCGAGCGGGCCCGTGAAAATGAATGGCTGCTACTCTCTGACGCTGTGGCCACACCAGCCACCACGTCACATAATGAAGACCTGCAGCTGCGCATGACCGTAGAACCTTTCCGCAACTTCAAGATTGACGTCAATGCCAGCCGGGCCCAGACAACAGGTAAGAGCATACAATATATGTATGCAGGCAACCCGACGACCCAAACCGGAACGTTCAACATGACCACCATCTCCATTGGTTCCGCCTTCGAAGGCATCGGCAATGCCAACAATGGCTATCCGTCGAAATCGTTTGAGAAGTTCTGCAACAGTATAGACGACTATCGTAACCGCGTAGAGAAACGCTATGAAAACGCCATCTATCCGGCATTGAGTCCGTTGGGCGGTAAGAAGTTTAACGCTGAAAACGGCGGTGTCAACCGATATAGTGCCGATGTGCTCGTACCGGCCTTCCTCGCCTCTTACACCAGTATGGGCGGAAAGTCACTCGACATCTTCCCATCCCTGTCGCGCCTGCTGCCCAACTGGAGCGTCACCTACAGCGGACTCTCCAAGCTCACTTGGTTTAAGAAGACCTTCAAGAGCGTTAACATCAAACACTCCTACAAAAGTGTCTTTGCCATCGGTTCTTACAGCACCTACAGCACCTATATGGAATTCATGGAAGGACTCGGCTTCATCACTGATGCCACGACCGGCAATCCCGTTCCTAACTCCATGTATAACGTTTCGACGGCAAGCATCAACGAACAGCTGCAACCCATCGCCATCGATGTCACCTTCCCAAGCGGCATGACGGCAGGCATCGACTACAAACAGAACCGTGTGCTCACACTCTCGATGACCAGTATGCAAATCAATGAGACTCGTTCCAACGACTGGTCGGCCAAGTGGGGATACAAGATTAACGACTTCAGTTTCAAGTTCGGCGGCAACAGCCACAGAAAGGTGAAATCGAAGAATAAGGGCAACGAAGAGGACGAGAACAACCAGAGCCAAAGCTCTCAGAAGAGCTCACAGAAGAAGAACGGTGTCAATCATGACCTCAACCTCAACTTTACCCTCACCTATCGCCAGCAGGCGGCCATCATCCGCGACATCGCCTCGATGACGAGTACGGCTTCCAGTGGAAACAAGAACCTGAAGTTCTCGTTCATGGCCGACTATACACTGTCGAAGCTGCTCACCATGACCTTCTACTACGAACATCAGGGCAACACGCCGTTGCTTTCATCAAGCAGCTATCCTACGACCACTCGAGACTTCGGTTTTTCCATGAAGTTCTCACTGACAAGGTAAAACGCATAGGCCCCTTAAGCCCTATATAAAAAGCATGAAGCAGTTCCTCATAACCCTCCTTGGACTGGTGCTTTGCAGCAGTGCCGCAAAGGCTCAGCAGGGTACCCACCTGCAAAGCCGTCTCGACTCCTTGCTCCTCGACCCAATGTTCGAGACCTCTCAGGTGGGCATCATGGTTTATGACTTGACTGCCGACACGGTCGTCTATACACATGGTCACCGACAGTTGTTACGTCCGGCATCCACCATGAAGTTGCTGACGGCTGTCACCGCCTTGCGTGAACTCGGGACAGACTATCAGCTACATACAGAAATTCGCATCGATGGCTTTGTCAGCGACAGCACCCTCTATGGCAGCCTCACCTGTATTGGAGGCATGGATCCCTCATTCGACTCACAACGGATGAACGAACTCACCGACAGTCTTCTTGCGCGAGGCATCAAGACCATCCAGGGTTCCGTCATCGCCGACCGTACCATGAAGGACACACTCCTCTTGGGCGAAGGATGGTGCTGGGATGACAACAATCCGGTCCTCTCACCTTTATTATATAATAGGAAGGACCGCTTTGTGGAAGAACTCTGCGGTCGCTATGCCCATGAAGTAGAAATCAGGAATAAAGAGGAAATGATGAAGGCAGAAGCCCAAGACTCCCTCCATTCGTCGTTCTTCCTTCCTACGTCTTTAGCCGAGCGCATCCTGCCGCCGATGCTGAAGAAAAGCGACAACCTCTACGCCGAGTCCGTACTCTATCAGGTAGCAGCACAATCGGGAACACCTTTTGCCACGGCCCGACAGGCCCAACAGGCCGAGAAACGGCTCATTGAAGACTTAGGACTGCATCCTGCCGACTACCGGTTGGCCGACGGTTCCGGTCTCTCGCCTTATAACTACCTTTCAGCCGAACTCCTCGTACGACTGCTCCGATATGTCTATAACACCCCGAAACTGTTCTCCTACATCCAACCCGCCCTGCCCGTTGCCGGTATCGACGGGACGCTGAAAGACCGAATGAAGAAGACACCTGCCCAAGGCAACATCTGGGCAAAGACAGGAACGCTCACTGGTGTCAGTTCCCTCGCCGGCTATGCCCTCGCTGCCAACGGCCACATGCTGGCTTTTGCCATCATCAACCAGGGGGTGAGAAGCAATCGTGTCGGTCGCGACTTCCAGGACCGTTTCTGCATCCGACTATGTTCACCGTCACAAGAGAACTCAATTAAAACCAAATAATAATATGAATGGAAAATTACTAACCTTGGCCCTTATGGCCTTCACGCTGCCTATAGCAGCCGAAAACACACAGCAACCGACATTCACCGAATGGCACGACCTGCAGGTGAATGAAGTGAACCGGTTACCCATGCACACCACGTTCTTTGCTTTTGAAAACGAAGCATTGGCATTGCAGCGCGACATAACAAAGTCTAAACGCTATCTGTCCCTCAAAGGACAATGGAAATTCAATTGGGTAGAGAATGCCGACCAGCGTCCCACCGACTTCTATCGCACCGACCTCGACGATGCCAAGTGGGGCACGATGCCGGTACCGGGAAACTGGGAACTGAATGGCTATGGCGACCCTGTATATGTGAACATCGGCTTTGTCTGGCGCGGACACTTCAAGAATAATCCGCCCGAAGTACCCATCAAAGACAACCACGTCGGTTCCTATCGACGCACCATCGACATCCCTGCCGAGTGGTTCAATGGCAAATCACAAGCCACAAACCAAATCATCGCCCACTTTGGTTCCGTTACCTCCTGCATCTATCTCTATGTCAACGGGAAATTCGTAGGCTATTCTGAAGACTCGAAGGTGGCCACCGAGTTCGACATCACCCCTTATGTCCAGGCAGGCAAGAACCTCATTGCCTTCCAGGTGTTCCGCTGGAGCGACGGCTCCTACTGTGAGGACCAGGACTTCTGGCGACTCTCGGGTGTGGCCCGCGACTCCTATCTCTATTGCCGCGAGAAGGACAATCATGTCGATGACCTGCAAATCACTTCCGACCTTGTCAATAACTATCAGGACGGCACGCTCCAGGTGAAGGCCCTCGGCACCGGCAATATCGACATCGACCTGACGCTTTTGGATGCAAAAGGACAGACTGTTGCCCAGGAAGCCATCAAGGCATGGGATGAGACGCAGCCCATGCAGGGCGGTGTCGTCATGACAGTGGAGAACCCGAAGAAGTGGACTGCCGAGACTCCTTATCTATATACATTGGTAGCCAAGGCCTACAAGAACGAAGTCACCGGCAAGGGCAAGAGTCAGCGAGTGCAGCGAAACCTTGTCGAAGTCACATCGCAGCGTGTGGGTTTCCGAAAGGTTGAAATCAAGGACGCCCGCTTCCTCGTCAACGGCCAGCCCATCTATATCAAGGGTGCCAACCGTCATGAGATGGATCCCGACGGTGGCTATGTGTTGTCGCGAGAGCGGATGATACAGGATCTCACCATCATGAAGCAATTCAACATCAATGCCGTCCGTACCTGCCACTATCCCGACGACCCCCTCTGGTATGACCTCTGCGACGAATATGGCATCTATCTCTGTGCCGAAGCCAATCAGGAATGCCACGGCTTCGGCTATGAGGACACAGCCATCTCGAAGACACCCCTGTTCCAGAAACAGCTGTTAGAACGCAACCAGCATAATGTCAAGACCTACCGCAACCATCCGAGCATCATCATGTGGTCGATGGGTAACGAGACTGTCGACGGTCCTAACTTTACGACCATCTACCAATGGATAAAGAAGGCCGATCCTTCGCGACCCATCCACTGGGAGCGTTGCGGTGACGGTCCCAACTCTGACATCCGTTGCCCGATGTATGCCTCCCAGGAGTGGTGCCGTTTCTACAATAGCAGCCAGAAGCCCGCTGACCAGAAGCCGCTTATACAGTGCGAATACGCCCATGCGATGGGTAACTCGTGCGGTGGTTTCAAGGAGTACTGGGATATCGTCCGCGAGAACGGGAAGTTCCAAGGCGGCTTCATCTGGGACTTTGTCGACCAGGCCCTGCGTGGAAAAGACGGTGCATTCAAATACGGCGGCGATTACAACGACTATGATGCCACCGACAACAACTTCAACTGCAACGGACTCATCTCGCCCGACCGCGTGCCCAATCCCCACATGTATGAGGTGGGCTACTACTACCAGAACATCTGGGCAGAGGCTGTAGACCTGCCGAACGGCATCATCAGCGTAAAGAACGAATACTTCTTCCGCAACATCCACAACGTGAACATGCGCTGGACGTTGCTCTCTGACGGTGAGGAAGTGGCAACGGGCACCGTCCGCCACCTCGACGTGCAGCCGCAGCAGTCGCGCCTCTACACCCTCGGTTCAGCCTTCACGTCGGCACTCTCAAATGCCGCACCGTTGTTCCCACCCCTCGATGCCACCGAAGTCTTGCTCAACTTTGACTTCTACCTCGACCAAGCCGAACCGCTGATGCAGGCCGGACAGCGCATAGCCTACGACCAGATCATGGTGTCGACGGTCGACCAGAAGCGGGTGATGGAAATGAATAAAGTGATACTGGTGGGCACAAAGCCCGCCAAACACAAAGATCAGAAGAAAAAGAAGATGATCAGCGAGGATGCCGACGCCCTCTGCCTCCTCTCCGGCAATAGCGGCGACTACCTCCGCATCGACAAGGCAACAGGCTTCCCCTCCCTCTATTACCAAGGGCAAGCCGTGGTGAGCGACCTGCGCCCGAACTTCTGGCGTGCCGTGACCGACAACGACATGGGTGCCGGACTACAGAAACATCTTGGTGTATGGCATCATCCGAAACTCGTCGTGGAAAGCATCAATGCCGATGAAGCCAAGGGCAAAGCTTTCGTGTCCTACGACATGCCTGACGTAAAGGCAAAGCTCTATCTCACCTATGAGTACGATGCATTGTGCAACCTCACCGTGACCCAGCGGCTACAGACCACGGCAGGTTCCGACGTTCCCAACATGATGCGCTTCGGAATGACAGCTTCGATGCCGAAGAGTTTCCAAAAGATTGAATACTATGGCCGTGGTCCCGTTGAGAACTATCAGGACCGCCAGTTCTCACAGCGCCTCGGCATCTACAAGCAGACCGTCGACGAACAGTTCTATCCCTATATCCGCCCGCAGGAGACAGGCACGAAGACCGACATCCGCTGGTGGAACATGTTCAACGACCAAGGTATTCGCGTGGGTATTGCTGGTGAGAACCGCCTCTCGATGAGTGCCCTGAACTACGACATCGACGAGTTGGACGAAGGAGTAGAGAAGCACCAGCGCCATCCCAACGACCTGAAGAAGGCCGACCATGTGACGCTCTGCATCGACGACATCCAGATGGGTGTGGGTGGCATCGACTCGTGGGGAGCCTGGCCGCTGCCTCAACATTGTGTGACCTACCGCAACCGCTCGTTCACCTTCTGTATCAGTGCGTTCAAACCATTGCGATAACTCCTTTACTCCGATTACTCCTAAAAAAAATGAAAGCCAAGAATATTGTCCTTGCCTCACTGATGACAGTCATCGGTCTGGCTTCGTGTAATTCAAACCTTAAACCGCAAACCTCAGACCTCACCTCCTATGTCGACCAGCGCATCGGTTCGGGGGGCCACGGTCATGTGTTCGTGGGAGCCAACGTGCCGAACGGCCTTGTGCAGGCCGGACCCACACAGTACACCCGCGGTTGGGACTGGTGCTCGGGCTATCACGACAGCGACTCTGTGCTCATCGGCTTCGGCACCATGCACCTCAGCGGCACAGGCATCGGCTGTCTGGGGGATATAGCCTTGCTGCCCATCGATTCGGCCCAACAACGCGAGGTGACGTTCAGCCACGACGATGAACTGATGCAACCGGGCTACTACAGCGTGCAGCTGCTTCAGCCCGAGGTGAAGGTGGAACTGACAGCCACGCCGAGAGTAGCCTTTGAAAGGTATACGGCCGATGACAGCCTGATGCTTAGGCTTGACCTCACCCAGTGCATCGGCTGGGACCACATGACGGAATGTAGCTACCACCAGGAGTCGCCGACACTCATCACGGGCTATCGCCGCTCTACCGGATGGGCCAAGGACCGTAGCATCTACTTTGCCATGGAGTTCTCAGCACCCATCCGCATAGAGGAAGGCAGCACTGACACAATTGCCATCATGACTCCCCTCACCACCATGGACGAACATCCATGGGCTGAACTGCTTGTCAAGGTGGCGCTCTCGCCCACCTCTGTCGACAATGCCAAAGCCAACATGCAGGCCGAACTACCCCACTGGGACTTCGACCGTGCAGAGGGCGAGGCCATCGAGGCATGGAACCATGAGCTGTCGCGCATCAGCATCAAGACCGATGATGAAGACGTGAAGAAAATCTTCTATACTGCGATGTACCACCTGATGACGGCTCCCTCGGTGTTCTGCGATGTCAACGGCGACTATCGCGGAGCCGACGGAAAGAACTATCACGGCGACTTCACCAACTACACCACCTTCTCCCTGTGGGACACCTATCGCGCCGCCCATCCGCTGATGACCCTCATCATGCCTGAACGGCAGCGCGACTTCGCCGAGACCTTCCTGCACATCTGCGAACAGCAGGGCGACCTGCCCGTATGGCACCTGATGGGCAACGAAACCGACTGCATGGTCGGCAACCCGGGTATGGTCGTACTGGCCGACCTGACAATGAAAGGGTTCGTAGAAGACAAGCAGAAGGCACTGGAAGCCATGAAGCAGACAGCCCTGCGCGACGACCGCTCATTGGGTTTCCTCAAGCAATACGGCTATATCCCTTACGATGTAGACCCCGAGCCTGAGGCTGTGGCAAAAGCCCTTGAATACTGCCTGGCTGAAGACGGACTGGCTCGTGTGGCCAAGGAACTGGGAGCCGACGAGGACTATCAGTACTTCCATGAGCGCAGCCGCTCTTACAAAAAGTACTTCGACCCGCAGACCAAATTCATGCGCGCCCCGGGCACCGACGGTAAGTTCCGAGAGCCCTTCAACCCCTTCCGTGCCATCCACCGTGCCGACGACTACACCGAGGGTAACGCATGGCAATACACCTGGCTCGTACCCCACGACGTGCACGGACTGGTAGACTTGTTCGGTAGCGAAGAGGCTTTCATCGAGAAATTCGACAGCCTGTTCATCGCCGAAGGTGACCTCGGCGACGAGGCATCGCCCGACATCAGCGGCCTCATCGGACAATATGCCCACGGCAATGAGCCCAGCCACCATGTATTATATATGTATAACTACGTCGGTCAGCCTTGGAAGGCAGCGCCGCTGCTGCGCAAGGTGATGACAGAGATGTATACGACGCAGAAGGACGGACTGATAGGCAACGAGGATGTCGGCCAGATGTCGGCATGGTATGTGCTGTCGGCCGTAGGGCTCTACCAGGTAGAACCGGTCGGCGGACGATTCATCATCGGTTCGCCCATTGTCGACGAAGCCCGTCTGGACGTAGGCAACAAGAAGGCCTTCACCATCCGCGCCATCAACAACAACAAGGAGAATATCTATGTGCAGTCGGCACGACTCAACGGAAAGCCTTACACAAAGTCATACATCGACTACCGTGACATCATGGCCGGCGGCATCCTCGAACTGCAGATGGGCAAGGAACCTTCCGACTGGGGCACAGCCCGGGAAGACCGTCCATAACGGCCCGAACCAAAGGTCGACGGCCGAAGGGTAAGTCAAGGGCCGATTGATAGCTTCGGGAAAACCGATAGAAAGCTTCGGGAATGCCGATTGAAAGCTTCGGGAAAACCGATAGAAAGCTTCGGAAGTATTATCACGCACAGGTAATCGTGTTATCAACCACTGATAACACGATTACCTGTTGTTGATAAGACCATTACCTGTGCGTGATAAGGATAAGGGGTCTTAGACCTGGCATAACCGGTCCTAAAATATCATAGCGTTTTATTTCTTGCTTTTCTTTGCCTTCTTTGTCTTCTTCACGGGCTGCTCAGCTGCCAGTTCGTTGGTGAAGGAGTAAGGAGCGGCATCGAGGCTGGTGCCACGCTGGGTGTTCGGCTCGGCTGCCATCGTGTAGTCGAAGGTGGCTCCGGCAAGCAGGTCGTCGTGGGTGACGAAGTTCTTGTTGTAGTCTGCTCCGTTGAGCGTGAGGGCTGCCACATAGCGGTTCTGGCGCTCCTGGTTGCGGGCGTTGATGGTCACCGTCTTGCCGTTCTCAAGGTGCAGCTTCACCTGGTCGAAGTAAGGCGTTCCCAACACATACTGTCCGCTGCCCGGGCATACGGGATAGAAGCCCATTGCCGAGAACACATACCAGGCTGAGGTCTGGCCGTTGTCTTCATCGCCGCAGTAGCCGTCGGCATTGGCTGAATAGAGCTTGTCCATGGTCTCACGAATCCAATACTGTGATTTCCAGGGCTGACCGGAGAAGCCATACATGTAGAGCATGTGCTGGATGGGCTGGTTGCCGTGGGCATAGTTACCCATGTTCATGATCTGCATCTCGCGAATCTCATGGATGACACCGCCATAGTAGCTGTCGTCGAAAACGGGGGGCACGACGAAGACTGAGTCGAGCATCTGGTTGAACTGCTCGCGACCACCCATGAGGTTAATGAGTCCCTGTGGGTCGTGGAAGACACTCCAGGTGTAGTGCCACGAGTTACCTTCGGTGAAGGCATCACCCCACTTATAGGGCGAGAAGGGACGCTGGAAGGTGCCGTCCTGATTGCGACCGCACATGAGTTTATATTCGGGGTCGAAGACGTTCTTGTAGTTCAGGGCGTGCTGCTTGAAAGGAGCCAGTTCCTGCTCGCTCTTACCGAGGGCACGGCCGAACTTGTAGATGCACCAGTCATCATAGGCATACTCTAAGGTGCGGGCTACGTTTTCGTTGATCTTCACATCATAGGGCACATAGCCGAGTTTGTTATAATAGTCAAAACCGAAACGGCCCGTCGACGATACCTGCGGATGAACGGCATTGGCACCGTGGACGACAGCCTCCCAGAGTTTTTCGGCATCATAGCCGCGGATGCCCTTCAGGTAGGCGTCGGCAACGACAGAAGCCGAGTTGTTTCCCACCATACAGCCACGATGGCCCGGGCTGGCCCACTCGGGCAGGAAGCCGCTCTCGAGATAGTCGTTGACGAGTCCGGCCTGCATCTTCTGAGCCATCGACGGATAGACGAGGTTGACGAAGGGGAAGAGGCAGCGGAAAGTGTCCCAGAAGCCCGTGTCGGTGAACATATAGCCTGGCAGCACCTCGCCATTGAAGGGGCTGTAGTGCTGGGGCTGTCCGTCCTTGCCATACTCGAAGAAGCTGCGGGGGAAGAGCACCGAGCGATAGAAGCAGGAGTAGAAGGTGCGCAGGTGGTCGATGTCCTGATCGTTGACTTCAATCTTACCCAGCACGTCGTTCCAGCGATTATAGGCGGTCTGGCATACCTTGTCGAACGAGCCGCCTGCCACGCTAATTTCCTTGAGGTTCTGCTCAGCCTGCTCAAAGCTGATGAAGGAAGAGGCTACGCAGACATTGACCTGCTCGCCACGCTTCATGCCGTCGAACTCGACGATGACACCGGCATGGCCACTCTGCAACTCAAGGCCGCCCTTTACATTAATCTCTTTGTAGCTGTCGCCACGGTGCTCGCCTTTCACGTCGACCACCTGACAGTTCTTGAAAGAATGGTCGAAGACAAGGACGAAGTAGTTTTTGAAGTTCTCGGGCACGCCGCCGCTGTTGCGGGTGGTATAGCCGATGACCTTGCGCTCGGACGGGATTACTTTCACATAGGAACCGCGGTCGAGGGCATCGACGATGAAACTGGCCTCCTGCGTCTCGGGATAGGTCACGCGCACCATGGCGGCACGCTCGGTCGGCGTAATCTCCGTCGTCACGTCATAGTCGGCGAGATAGACGCTATAATAGTAGGGCTTAGCCACCTCGGCCTTGTGGGAAAACCATGAGGCACGCTTGTCCTGATGGAACTCTGGCTTGCCGGTCTCAGGCATGAAGGCAAACTGGCCGTAGTCGTTGATCCACGGTGAGGGCTGGTGAGTCTGCTTGAAGCCACGCAGTTTGTCCTCGGTATAGACGTATGCCCAGCCGTCGCCCATGCGGCCTGTCTGAGGCATCCAGAAGTTCATACCCCACGGCAGTGCGATGGCGGGATAGGTGTTACCGGTTGAGAGCGAGCCCTTAGACATCGTACCCACAAGGGTGTTGACATAGTCCACAGGGGCCTGTTTCTTCACGACTGCCGAGGCTTGCATCGTAAAGCCCAGCAGCATAAACATAAGAGTGGTCTTGAAAAATTTCATAAAGATATAAATGATAATTGTTTATTTACTATTTGCAAATTTACGGAAAAAAAAACCTTCAGCCAAATATACAAAAAGAATATAACAATTTTTATAAAAACAGAAAGAGCGGCACCGACCGAAGTCAGTGCCGCTCCTCTTGTCTTTCTTCCGTCCTCCCGAAACGAGCGAACGAAAGGAATGACGATTACCACTCGATAGCCATATCTTCGTCAGGTATCTGAGTATTGATCTTACGCTCCATGGTCACAGCACCCTGGACATGGTAGTCGCGGACACCATTTGCATCGTGCGTATAGTCATTGAAATAATAGTCAATACCACTGATGGTGATGTAGCGATGGATGATGTAGGGCTGGATTTCATCAGCCACCTCATTGATGGAGAAGAGGGCATCTGATGAAGAGAAACCGAGGTCAGGGTTGTTGGTCGGGTCATAGAACCTGACGGTTCCGGCCTTTCCGTCTTCACCGGGATCGGGGATGAACTCTGCATAGATCTTGTAGAGGTGACGGTCGATGCGGCTCTCATCAATGTTATTGCCTGCATAGAAGAACACCGTCTTATCGTCGACAACGTATGCACGGGTACTTTCACCACCGGCAGCCTTGTCGTCTTCTCCCGTACGTCCCATCTTCTGAGTCGTTGCCGAGTACTTTCCTGAATAGTCGTTGAACGGATACACACGCAGCAAAGCCTTGGCATAGTGCTTACGGGGATGTGCAGCGTAGCCATTTCCACTCTTTATCTCAAGCGGCAACACCCACTTCTGGCTCATATCGATACCCTTGAAGTTGAAGTCTATCTTATAGAGGCTCACATCTTCACCGCTCTTAATGGTATGAGTGGCAGGATAAGTGGCAAAGTTCTCGGGCAGTTCATTGTAATAGAGATCGGTTCTGTTCTGGAACTGCTCATAATTGAGGATGGCGAGTGTATCGGACTTACCAATGTTGACAGTGATGTCGGACGAATTGCTGGTCGTACCGCTGACGATAATCGGCAACTGGTAGCTGGAGATTCCTTCCTGTCCCTGTCCGTCGGCAGTCTTGCGCGTGTAGGGCACATAGATGGCCGAGACACCATCATCATTCAGAGGAGCCTTGAAACTGATGTAGTGTTCATATTGCTCGTCTTTCCATTCGTCATTGCAGGCAGTGGTCAGCATGAGCAGACCTGCCAGCGATGCCAATATAATAGAGATCTTTTTCATATTATTCTTCGTATTTAAAAGATTAATCATTGTATGTCCATCCGGGGTTCTGCGTCAGGTTCTTGTTACGCTTCAGCTCCGTATGAGAGATGGGCCAGAAGTACATCTTGTCAGAGAATACTGCCGACAAAGCATCAGCCTTAATGGGTTTCATGAATTCATCGCGGTGGCTCTTGTCCTGCTGGACATCAAGTCCATATACAGGGCAAGCCTCTTCGATAGGAGCATCCATCCAACGGCGCAGGTCGAAGTAACGCTTGCCTTCACCCATAAACTCAATCATACGCTCACGCTTGATCTTGGCACGAAGAACATCCTTGTCGCCATATTCTGCAGCCGTATAGTCGGGCACACCGGCACGGCAACGGACAGGACGGATGCCTTTC
>Ga0247611_10008892_pt1 | contig 12235 bp, 7 predicted proteins | sample 177DNAGHGhighgp2_FD_192422 | JGI IMG/M metagenome (GOLD analysis project Ga0247611, IMG submission 192422) | Sheep rumen microbial communities from Palmerston North, Manawatu-Wanganui, New Zealand - 1770 DNA GHGhigh gp2 | ecosystem: Host-associated > Mammals > Digestive system > Stomach > Rumen ... | reverse complement strand
TGAAAAGTATACAATGTAAATTTAAACAAGAAAAACATTTTCAAAATATTCAAAAACCTTTTATTTCTAACGGCGATTTCAAATTTGTTGAAAATAAAGGAGTATATTTTCATACAACATACCCGATAGAATCTGATGTTGATTACACAAACAAAAATTACAAACAAATTAACGATATCATAAAAGCTGTTTCAGCAAAAAAATATTCAAGATTGGAAAAAGAATTTACTTTCTATTATCAGAAGAAAAATGATAATTGGACTTTAGGAATGAGACCTAAAAAAGAATCTTCCGCATATAATTACATTTCAAACATAACAATAAGCGGAACGGATTATATAAGTAAAATTGATATATCTCAAACAAACGGGAATAAGACTTTATTATGGTTCATAAAATAAAAATCTTCATATTTTGTATATTACTAATAAGCATGACTGTTTATGCCTTAAAGCTGAATGGGCATACTGAAACAAATCTTGTCAAAACACTGTTGCCGCAAAATGTCATAAAATCTACAAATATTGTTCCGATTGCAGATAAATCAGCTTCTTTAATCAAAGTTGTATTTGAAGCGGATGAAGAAAAAAATCTTGAGCCTTTAAAAGAAAATTTTATAAAAGAAGTTGATAAGGATTATTTTGAAATAAACAAACCGGATATTACCGGAATAATGGATAAATATCTGACTCAGCCTACAAATTTTTTATCCTATGAAACAAGAGAATTATTGAAAAATAAAAAATATGATGATATTTATTCAAAAAGTATGGCATCCCTTTTTAATCCGTCAGGTATACAATTTTCAACGTTAGACAGAGATCCTTACCTGTTATTTGATGATTTTCTTCTTGCAAACAAGAAGAATTATAACGACGTAAATAATATAGATGATAAGTATTATGATTTTATATCATTAAAAATCAAAAATGAAGAAGGATTATCTCCTGATTTAAGTAATAAAAAAATTAAAGAAATTATAAATATACAAAAGAATTTATCAAATGATAAAACAAAAATATATTTGGCGGGAAGTCCTATACATTCATATCATACAAGCAAAAGAGCCATATTTGATATTAATTTAATTTGTATACTTTCAACTCTGATTATTATATTTTTAACTTATCGTTATTTAAAAAATTTAAAATTATTACTGCCGATAGCACTGAGTATAATTTTTGGAATGTTAGACGGCTATATTTCAACAAAGCTTTGGTTTAAAGACTTTCAGGTAATTACAATGGTATTTTCCACAACTCTTATCGGTATAGGAATTGATTATTCATACCATTACTTTTTTGCCGACAAAACTGAAAAAGACTTTATCAAAAACCTTACCTTCAGTCTTTTAACAACTATTGTACCGTTTGCACTTCTTTATTTAACGGGAATTGAATTACTGAAACAGGTTGCGGTATTTACTATATTTGGTTTGTTTGCAATATACTTTACAGTTCTGTTTGTATATCCGTGCTTTAATTTTAAATCGGAGACAAAATGTTTAAAACCTCATCCAATATTATATAGAGTTCTTATAACTATATTAGGAATATTTTGCATTATCGGATTATTCAAATTACATTTTAATGATTCTTTGATGTCTATGTATAGCCCGTCAAAAGAATTGCAAAATGCAGAAACATTGTACAGTAAGGTTTCAGGAGGAGATATCCAGAGTACACAAATTTTAACCGTTTACGGAGAAAATTTGGAAAATATTCTCCAAAAAGAAGAAGAAGTGACAGATAAATTATCCGCACAAAACATAGACTATGTTTCCATTTCAAAATTTATCCCTTCAGAAAAAAGACAGAAAGAGAATTTTGAACTCGTAAAAGATTTATATAATAATAACTTGAATAACTATTCAGATGTTTTAACAGGCAATCAAATTTCAGATTTAAAAAATAAAACTTTCAAGAAAGTTGATTTTGACCTTGAGAAAAATCCATATCTATCGGATTTCTTAATAAACAACAAAACTTCAATAATAATTGTTTTTAATGATAAAACACTTAATTTATCTTCAAAAGATGTCAAAGAGGTAAATATAAAATCTGATATTGAAAAATATATGAAGCATTACAGAATAATTTTAATGCTGTTATTCCCTGTTGTAATTTTAGTTTTGGCAGGAATTTTACTTGCAATATACAAAAATAAAAAAGGATTGTTGCTTATTTTGCCGTCAGTCGCAGGCGTTATTGGAGCAATAGGGCTTACATGCCTGATAAACGGAGAAATAAATCTATTCAGTATAATCGCTTTATTTATGATATTAGGATTTACGATGGATTATTCTATCTTTAGGGCAAATGCCGAAGAAAAAACAGAAAGTGCTATTCTTGTATCATGTCTGACTACAACTTTTTCATTCTTGTTGTTGTCTTTTAGCGGGTTTAAACTTCTCAGCTCAATTTCATTAGTTTTATTCTTCGGAATATTGATTTCATACTTGACAGGATATATTTTATTTGAAAAACAAAAGTAACAATTGCATGGGAAATTTTTATTATGATAAAAATAGAAAGAAAAAATAAAGAATCTTTGGTTGACACTTTGACAAATGCTCAAAAATTTGCTTTTGCACCGCTGGCATTTCAAGCTGTATCGGCAATGTTAGATTTGGGTATAATAGAATTTTTGGATAAAAAACCTTCTAAGGAAAAAGACATAGAAGAAGCTTTGAATTTAGACGAATACACCGTAAGAACTCTTTTACAGGTAGCGGAATTAAACGATATCGTAAAAAAAGATGAAGATTATTTTGTTTTAACAAAAATGGGAAGATTATTTTTGTACGACGATATGACAAAAGTTAATTTTAATTTTGTAAAAGATGTCTGCTATCTTGGAGCAAGCGAACTTAAACAATCATTCACAAACAGACAACCGCAAGGACTGCATAAATTTGTCGGGAATTATCCTACAATATATCCCGCTCTGACTTCACTGCCTGAAAAAATGGCAGAAAGCTGGTATGACTTTGACCATTTATATTCAAGAAATTGCTTTGATGAAGTATTCAAAATAATTTCGGGGAAATATAATTCTATTTTTGATATAGGCGGGAATACCGGTATTTTTGAATCGTTATGTCTCAAATATGACAAAGCCATAAATATTACAATGCTTGATTTAAAAGAAAATATCAAAAAAATTGAAGAAGAAAATCGGCTTAAAAATTGCAAGTTTCATCCGATAGACGTTTTGGCTGATAAACCTGACTATCCTAAAATCAGTAACAGTGCGATTTTTATGAGCCAGTTTTTGGATTGCTTTTCTAAAGAAAGTATTAAAAAAATACTGACGGATATAAAAAATGCGATGGATGAAAAATCATCAATATTTATACTTGAACCGTATACCGACAAACAGATTTTTGGCGGAGCAAGATATTCCTTATGCCACGCTTCATTATATTTTACTTGTATAGCAAATGGGGTAAGTAAATTTTATACATTCTCCGAAATGAAAGAATTGATAGAAAATTCAGGTTTATGTATATCAAATTGTTATGATGATATTGGTACGTATAATTACACATTATTGGAATGTAAAAAATGAAATGGTTTCAAATAAAAGAACAGGCAGCCGGAGAAAAAAGGCTGATTCTATCATGGCATTTATATAAAATATTCGGTAAAAATATTTTATACGTTATCGCATACTTGGTTTCATTTTTCACCTTTGTTTTTTCAAAGAAAATCCGAACCTATTCAAAAAAATATTTCCGTATAACTCAACCTTACACAAATATAAAACCTACTTTGAAAAATCAATTTATGCATATACATTCTTATGCAAAAACGCTTGTCGATAAGATATTTGTATACAGCGGAGATTTCAATGCTGAGGATTTGATATTTGAAAGAGAAGAAGACAAAGAACAACTGTTTTCCGATATAAAGCAAAATAAAGGGATATTTTTTATCTGTACTCATATCGGTAATGTTGAAGTTATGCAGAGTTTTTTTCTTAACAAAAATACAAGAGTTAACAATGACATAAATATATTTATGAGCCATAAACAAAGTCAGATTTTTAATAATTTTTTAAAAAAAATACAGATACCTTTTCCTGTAAAATTATATCCTGTAGAAGATATCGGTTTGAATACCGGAATAGAATTAAAGGAAAATCTTGATAAAGGAGGAATAGTATTTATTGCAGGCGACAGAGTATCCGAGAATAATGATACTAAAAGTATAGAAACAGAATTATTTGGACACAAAATTTTATTACCTAAGGGGACTTTTAAACTTGCTGAATTAATGGATGTTCAGACTTATTTTGTATCGGCTGTCAAAACAGGCAGCAAATACAAAATATATTATGAAAAACAAAATAATTTAAACAACAAGAATTTAGTAAAACAATATACACAATTTCTTGAAAAAATGGTTCAAATCAGTCCTTTTCAATTTTTCCATTTCTACGATTTTTTTAATTAGATTTTGTATCTAATTACCCAAAAACTATTGACAAATTTATATAAAATAGCGAAAATAAAAGTAGTTTAGGGAGATTGGAGCCATGACAAAAGCTACTTTTTTACATGAAAAACATATAGCACTGGGGGCAAAAATGGTTGACTTTGCAGGTTGGCATATGCCGGTGCAATACACATCAATTATTGAGGAACATAATACGGTAAGAAACTCTGTAGGTTTATTTGATGTATCACACATGGGTGAAGTTTTTATTTCAGGTAAAGATGCTCTGCCATTTTTACAAAAACTTGTACCACAGGATATTGCGAAATTACCTTATGAAAAAGCGGTATATTGTCAGCTTCCGAATTTAAACGGCGGTTTGATAGATGATTTAATCATTTACAAATTAGGCATAAACTATTATTTAATTATATGCAATGCCTCAAGAATTGATGAAGATGTAAATTGGATGACCTTAAACTCCAGAGGTTTTGATGTAAAAATCGATAACCAATCTCATAATTATTCACTTTTGGCAGTACAAGGTCCAAAAGCTGATGAATTATTGAGAGTAATGGGATTGGATACAACTCAGGATTCCTTTACAATTAAATCCGCAAAAATTTTAGAATACAAACTCTTTGTTTCAAGAACAGGATATACCGGAGAAGACGGCTACGAACTTTTAGTTGAAAATAAATATGCCGAAGATTTGTGGGATAAGATTTTAGAATACGGCAGAATATTTGAAATAAAACCTATCGGACTTGGAGCAAGGGATACGTTAAGATTAGAAGCAGGTTTGCATTTATACGGCAACGATTTGGATGAAAATACTTCTCCTATTGAAGCCGGTTTAAGCTGGTCTGTACCAAAAGATAAAAAAGAAGATTACAACGGAAAAGATATAATCTTTAGCCATATACAAAACGGCGGCAAGAAAAAACTTGTAGGCTTAAAAATGCTTGACAAAAATATTGCAAGACACGGTTACGATGTCTATTTTAACGGAGAAAAAACAGGAGTAATTACAAGCGGTTGTATATCCCCGGTACTAAATTGTAATATTGCTCTTGCTTATGTTAATAATAAAGATATAACTGTCGGAACCACAGTACAAGTTATGATACGTGAAAAACTTCATCAGGCAGAAGTGGTAAAACGACCGTTTGTTGATAAAAGAAATAAGGTTAGAAATTAAAGAATATAAAAGGAGATATTGATGAGTATTACAGAAAAAATTTTATGTACAAAAACCCACGAATACATCCTAAAAAATGATGATGATACCTACACTATCGGATTGACTGATTATGCGGTAGAACAATTAGGAGATATAGTTTTTCTTGAATTACCGGAAGTAAATACAAGTTTTTCAAAAGGGGATTCTTTTGCAGCTATTGAATCAGTAAAAGCTGCTTCAGAAATTTATATGCCAATTAGCGGCGAAATCATTGATGTTAACACCGCTCTTGTCGAAACACCGGAAACACTGAACGAAGATGTTTATGAAGGCGGCTGGCTTGTAAAAATTAAAGCAACCGGTGATATATCAGAACAAAATGATTTGATGGAATATGAAGATTATAAAGAAGAAGTAGAATAATGAAAAATTTTTTAGTACATAATGATGAAGTAAAAGAACAAATGCTTTCGGATATCGGGGTTGAAAATATCGAAAAACTTTTTAGCCAAATTCCGACACAGGCAAGAGTAAAAGATTTTAATCTACCTGAAGCCATAAGCGAAATGGATGTTCAAAAAGAAATAAAGCAGCTTGCTAGATTAAATAAATCTGACTTTATAGAATTTAAAGGCGGAGGAGTTTATAACAAGTTTATCCCTGCCTGCATAGCTCAAATTGCACAAAGATTTGAGTTTTTGACAGCATACACACCTTATCAGGCTGAAATTTCACAGGGAACTTTACAGGTTATGTACGAATTTCAAACAATGATGGCAAAGCTAACAGGCATGGATATTGCAAATGCAACAGTCTATGACGGAGCTACTGCTTGTGCTGAAGCTATTTTAATGGCAGCAAGGATTTCTAAAAAAACTAAAGCCCTCATTCATAAAAATATAAACCCTGAATACTTAAGAGTAATTAAAACTTATACTTGGGCAAGTAATATTGAAATTGAAATCGTTGAAAATATACCTGAAAATACTTCGGATTATGCTTGTCTTCTTGTTCAAACTCCTGACTATTACGGGGAAATCCTTAATATCACCAAACCTCAAGACACTCTGCTTGTAGTTTGTACAGATTTATCCTCTTTATCAATATTGAAGCCGCCGGCAGAATACGATGCTGATATTGTTGTTGGCGATATACAAGCACTCGGTATCCCGATGAATTTTGGCGGACCACATGCCGGAATACTTGCATGTAAAGAAAAATTTATGCGTCAATTACCGGGCAGATTAGCCGGAAGAACTGTTGATAAAGACGGAAATCAGGCTTTCACTCTGACTATTCAAACAAGAGAACAACACATTAAAAGAGAAAAAGCAACGAGTAATATCTGCTCTAATCAAGCATTAATGGGATTATGGGCTACATTATACTTATCAGTTATGGGAGAGAAAGGTTTTAGACAAGCCGGTTATCTTTCTACTAAAAAAGCTCATTTATTAGCTGAGAAATTATCGAAAAAAGGTTACAATGTCCTAAATAAGAATTTCTATAATGAATTTGTTATTGAAACTCCGGATTCTGATATCTTTTTGAGCAAACTTGAAGAAGTAAATATATCAGGCGGCATAAAACTTGATGATAAAAAAATTCTGATTGCAGTTACCGAAATGATATCAAATTCAGATATTGATTTATATACAGAAACTGTTTAACACAAATAAATTCAAATTAAGCTTTTATCTTATTTTCTATTTTGCTTTCAAAAGATATGCTGTTATCGTTTATATTGTTGTAATTTTGCTTACTTACGTCATATGATTTAATAGAACGTTTACCCGTCAATCTCTGCATAAATGTATAATAATTTTTCAAGAAACCTGTAGCATTATCCTGTTTTTCTTCCATCTTCAGCAGTTCATCACGGGTATGAGCTCCAACAGCTACACCAACTGATCTTCTTGTTAACCATTCACCCAAGGTCGTATTAGTCAATGTTATCCAGGTCATACCAAACAGCGATTTATTATACTGACTTCTGAATGTACTGTTAAACAAATCGATTAATAATGTCTGGTAGAATAATCTTGAACCTTCCTGAACAAATCTTTCCTTAAACTTAGTTTGAGCACCTTCAACATCATTACCGTTTGATTTTAACATTACCATATTGTAATTATCTGTCATCAAGAACCATAATGTAGCGGCTGTTGCTGCAGTTTTTGCAAGATTTGACAATTCCGCATTTGATACATTTGACATAGTATCTGCGTTGAAAGCTTTTAACAAATTATCGCAAACATAATCGTGGAATTTCTTCGGATCAAACTTCTTATTTAATGCTTGTTTTCCGATATTATCTATACTTCTTGCAAGAGCTTCAACATCAGAAACTCTGCATAAGAATTTCTTTTCAATATCAGTTAATTCATTTGGTGATTTTTTCTTCAACTGAGATACAAAGGTTTCTACATTTTGTGCAAAATCCTTCAACTTTAACTCTTTTTCCATATTTTGTGCAATAACATCAAGTGTATGCTTATCATCAATGGAGACTTTTACTTTTGAAGGATGTTTTGTAAATGCGTTTATTGCTTTATCTACAAGTCTATACGGCAATGTAACCGTACTCCAAGCAAACTTAAACGGTGCAATTACAAAATTAACAAACGGTTTAATTTTCCTATCTCTTGTTCCAAGACTGATAGACATATCGGCATTTCTTGCATAATCAGCAACCCTTATGTAATCATCTGCCAAATCAGTAGGTTTTATTTTATCTTTGCCAAAAATGTTTTTAATACCCCTTGAAAGTTTCGTCCACACATATTTTGGTAAATTGTCATGACGAAGAACTCTATCTGCAGCCTGCTGATTTTTCTTTGCAGAAAATCCCGTATTTTCTAAAACTTTAATTATACTGCTGAATTTTTCATCATCTATTCTGTAATCTTCTGTTGTAGTAATGTTTTTATAAAGTTTTTTGAACGGCTTAAATACTTCATTTATCCCTTTATCAATAAAATCTACTTTTCTCAGATATTTCAAAGCAAAACCAGCCGCAATTACACCGGCAGAAGCTTTGGCTAATGTATCAAGCGATAACAACGGTTTTTGCTGCTGTCTGTTATTTGTTTTATTACCGGATTTAAAAGATGTGTCAGGTTTAATGTCTTTTTCAGGAGCATTAAGTCTTCTGTTTTCTTCTCTTGCTTCTTCCGGAGTTAATCTCTTAATATGTTTTCCGTTAGACAATCTTGAGAAGGATTCAGTAAACAGAGCTGTCAAACCTGTTGTAAGCATAATTCCAAGATTTGAATTATTCATCAATTTCTGCAACGCACCAAAAGTAATCAAGGTAATATATGCATTAATACCGATACGGCTTAATTCTTGTCTAAACCTTACTTTCTTTTCATGTTCTGCCTTATCTTTATCATCATCCATCATTCTTGACAAATTGTAAGCATCGTTTGCAAGGAAAATTGCAGGCGGAATACCTGATACAATTCTGTTTAAAGAACGTTCATGCTTTGTATCATAATTACCTGTCTTAGGGTCAAACATCTTCATCTTTTTCTGGAACATTATAGAGCGAATTTCTTCTTCTGTTTTACCCTGTTTTAATAATTCAGCTCTTACTTCCGCAAGACCTCTTAATGCACTAATTTGAGCTTCTATCTTTGATTCTGCTCTAAGTCCGCGCATAAATTTGGAATTATGAGTCCTTTTTGACCATTTTTCAAACGGTTTAATTTTTCCGACTAAATCAACCATGCCATTAAGAATATCTGACGGCAGGTTTCTTAAAATAAGACCATCTCCTATCAAATGGGGGATGGACTTTTTGTGGAAAGTAATTTCTCCTGTTTTTGTATCAACATGGAACATTTGTTTTGCGAGTTTTAATTGAGAACCGGAAACATGATTATATAAGTCCTCGCTCATGTGTCCGAGATATTTTTTAGAAAACCCAACTAACTCGTTTTTGTAATATTTGTTCCCTTTGTTAGCTGCTGTATATAAAAAAGAACCTTTAAATGATAAATCATGAAGACTATTATTTAAAGGCTCTTTGTTATTATTTAAACGATTGATTGAAGATACTGACTCCGAATTAGGAGATAACATTTTTGGGAATAATACGCCCCTTGCCTTTCGCTTTGGTGTTATCCTAAATTCGGTTTTCCCAATCAACATTTTTTTATTTCCTTCCCGAAGTATATTTTAACTTAATATAAAAATACTTCAATAGATTTTAACAAAAATATTTACACTAATTTACAATATGAATAAATAAATATAATATATATTTCTATCTTATAGATTTTAGGGTAATAAAATTGTATTCATCCGACTTTATGAAAACTCAAAAATAATATTATTTGCTTAATTTTTAGACAATATTAAGAAAAATTAATTAAGTAACTCATATAAATTGATGATGTTAAATTATATAGTTTTAGCGTAGAATATATCTATATGGATATACAATGAGGGGAGTTCTCGCATGTTACAAGAAGCGTCAAGAGCAATTAATTCAGCATTTAACAATAGTTTTATAAAAAAACTGAGCTTGTATTTACACGATTGTGTGAGAGAAGAAGTTCAAAGTTCGACCTTTAGAAACTTAAAGGGTGATAAGGATAACAAATGGATTTTCTTAAAAGGCGAGGAAAGTCTTTTAACAAGTAATGAAGATTTTTTAAGACTTGATGGAAGCGACCCTAAACTTACAGAATTAATGACACTTTCAAACAACTCCGTAAAAGATAAATATTTAATATACGGTTATTTATTCCTTGTTGGTAAAAACTCAAAAAACAGACGTGCAAGTGAATTTCTTACCCCCTTATTATATCTGCCATGTCATTTGGAGAGAAACGGTGTAAATATAAATTGTATTCCTCAGGAAGAAGTTTTGTCTCTGAATACAGGTGCTTTAACTGCTTTGATGAAGAAAAGCGATGATGATGACGAAGTGGATTCTTTATTGGAAGGACTGCTTGACGTTGTCCCAACCCTGCCGATTACTCAGGAAAGTCTTGAAATATTTATCACAACTCTAAAATCAATTATCCCTGAGATAGATATTAATCTTGATGATAAAAATAATGTTGATGAAGATAATGTTTCAAAAGATGAAGAAGATGATTTCTACAACGAAAAAATAGACGGTGAAAATGTAGAAGAAGTAATTAATGCTGAAGAAACAAAGCAAAAACAAGTTAAAAAATTAGAAAAAATCAATCTTACGAATCAGTCAGCAATAATTCTTACAAAACGACCTTCCGTAACTGCCGGTGTATTACATGAATTAACTCAAATAGCAGAAAAACCGAGCGGAGTATACAGAGAAACAGCTCTCAATGTTATAAATGAAGAATTTGCAATTTCAAAAGAAAAATCTGCACCAATAAAAGATATGAAAAGTGTAACAAATTTCTATCCGGTAACTCCGCTTGCCTTAAGTGATTCTCAGGAGCAGGTTATAAAAAACATAGAAAATAATAAATTTGTTGCGGTACAAGGGCCTCCGGGAACAGGTAAATCACAAACTATTGTAAATCTTGTTGCGCATTTGGTTGCCAACGGCAAAACGGTTCTCGTAGCATCAAGAATGGATAAAGCTGTCGATGTTGTCGCTGACAGATTGAATAGTCTTGGAGCTCCATTCTTAGCACTTCGAGCAGGAAGATTAAACTATCAAAAACAACTGAGCAATCAGCTTAACGATTTGCTTAATAACAATATTGATCTTGATAATGATTTTGAAGACAGTCTTTTTGCTACAACAGATGATATGAGAGAACATATAGATTTAATTCGGGAATACGAAAACAAATCCGAACAAATTATAAAACTCGAAAACAGCTGGACAAGTATGTCGGAAGAAGTTGAAGAACACGAAAAATCTATAGGTAAAAAAGAATTTATTAAATCAATTCTTAAAAAATCAGAAATAGAAACTATTTTGGCAGTTTTGGCATCATTAGAAAAAAATATGGAAAAAAGCGGATTTTTTGCAAACATAGCAAATTTCAGCAGTATAAGTAAACTTAAAAAAATTCTTAAATTAAAAGATTTTGAAGTAAATTACGAAAACTTGGGCAGACTAAAATCCGAATTGGAAATTTCTGCAAGAATATGGAAATTAAGAAAAATAGAAGCTGATATCCAAAAAACCGGAAATTTACATGTATTGTCGGAACAAATCCGCCAGATGAAAAAGAAACAAAAACCGCTTGCAATAAATATTTTGAAAGCAAACAGACGAGAAAGCATAAAAGAACTTTTGAGAGATCAAGTTAAACGTAACAGATTAAAAGTTCACGCAAAATCAATTCTAAACAGAAGTCAGAATAAGCAGAATAAAATTCTCGAAACAGAAGATTTTAAACCGTTATTAGAAGCTTTCCCTTGCTGGTGTGTTACAACTTATGCAGTATCAGGCTCAATGCCATTAAGACCGGGAATGTTTGATGTCGCAATTATTGATGAAGCTTCACAATGCGATATAGCAAGCTGTTTTCCTATTTTATTCAGGGCTAAACGTGCCGTTATAGTCGGAGATGACAAACAATTACCACATCTTTCCTTCCTTGAAAAAGCGAAAGAACAATCCTTCCTGACACAATACGGTATTCCTGATAAATAC
>Ga0247611_10008890_pt1 | contig 12238 bp, 11 predicted proteins | sample 177DNAGHGhighgp2_FD_192422 | JGI IMG/M metagenome (GOLD analysis project Ga0247611, IMG submission 192422) | Sheep rumen microbial communities from Palmerston North, Manawatu-Wanganui, New Zealand - 1770 DNA GHGhigh gp2 | ecosystem: Host-associated > Mammals > Digestive system > Stomach > Rumen... | reverse complement strand
CGTCCGAGCGTACATGAAGGCCGTTGCTTGTGATCAACCGGTTATTCAGATCGACCCGCGCATCGCCATAAAGGGTATCAATCGGCATGGAAAAACCGCCAATCGCAAACTGCGTCTTACCGATGTCTATCCTCCGGGCGTCGTATAGGTTCGCACTTACGTCGGCCAGTACGTTCACATCCAATGAGGTGGTCAAATCCAGACCTATAGGCGTTAATCGAAATCGTATATTCCGTAACTGTCCGTCGGGCACATCAAAGGCCATCAACGTAGGTGTCGTGTCCCGTTCCGTCGTATCGGGAGGCGTCTCGCGTAAGTCAATGCCAACGTACGTATCGTTTAACCGCAGACCGTGTAGCGGGAACTTCCCTTCCGAAATCACGATGCCGGGACTCGTCACGTTCAGTTCGCCTACTATCACATCAATTCCAACCGACGCAATCATCGTATCCGAATGGAATGTCGTTCCCTCAATCCCCAATTCCTCTACAACTATTGGCGTTGCCAATAACTCTCGACTCTCGCCTTTTGATTCTCCACTCTTCGCTATCGCTTTCAGCCTCAATCGCTTCACGCAAGCAAGCGTGTCTTCGCCTTTATGTCCGACGAATAAGCTGTCGATGCGTACCTCAATCGGCAAATCGGCTTTTCCTTTCCAAGCGCGTAACAGTTTCCCGGGCGAGTGATGGAAGGGCGAGAGATAGATATCGCCAATCTCGATCTCCAAATCCATCTTCTCCTCGGCCACGCTCACACCTTTGGCTACCGCTTTCTTGCGTATTCCCGGCACATATAGCACACTTGCCACTACGATCAGTAGCAGCAACACCAGTCCCAGCAGTCCTCCAACCACTCCCACCGGTATCTTCCAATATAGTGCCTTCTTATCCGCCATTAAAAACTCTTCTGCACGCCGAACTTAAGTCCGTAAAGACCCGGTGTAAAGTGATTCGCTATCAGGTTGCGTAATTTTCCCGAAAAGATAATCACGTCGTTCGTATACTCTCTGTATCGATTTCCCGTATCAGGATCCTGATAGAAGAACGTCGTTCCGCTGTAACCCGCCGATAGAATTGAGAAGAAAACCTGGAACGTACTCTTCTTATTGAACTGATATGTGATCACAGGCGAAACTTGGAATCCGTAGGTCGCACTATGCCGCAAGCCGTTGTAATCAGTGCCTTTGATGTCTCCGTCCGTCACGCGCGGAAACTCCATACCTGCGTACAGGTGCGTCTCGATCCAGATACCTAATTTCCCGTTGAACACGGTCTTCAAACGATAACGCATATAGGGCGTCACATTCCAACTGCCTTGCCGAACGCGAATATTTTCCGATATCGTCTTTCCGTCGCTCTCGTAACTATAAGTCGTAAACAAATCCTGATAACTTCCGCCCACACGCAGACCGAGATAGATACGCTCTTTCAAACGCCAACCGATCTCCGGTTCCAGGGCAATGGACCATCCGTTCTCTTTCTTGTTCGATCGGGTGTCATGGTGAAAATAGATATCGAAGTTATAGCCATAGTACAACTTCTTCTTCCATTCCGGCACTTCCAATTTAATACTATCCACTCTCGTCTCTCCACTCTCCACTCTCGACTCTTGACTCTCGACTACCTGTGCCCACGCACTCACGGCACATACCATGGCCGCTATAATAAAGATTGTTCGTTTCATATTTTTTAGCAAAAAATGCTCTTGTTATTCGATAGGGAAATCGAAATAAGTGTCAGGGTAGGGCTCGTCAACAAGGGTGAAATGCCACCACTCGCTGTCAAGCATCGTGAAACCATGGCGGAGCATGGCATCCCAAAGGATTTGGCGATTCTTGCGGATTCGACCCCATTTGCCGTCTTCCTTCAGAGGACCGCCCATATAATCCGGATGGCTCTCGATACCAAACCAATCGAACGGACTGCCCATGTCCAGTTCCTTGCCTGTTGCTGCATCTACCAGCGTCAGATCAACTGTCGAACCTCTGCTGTGACCCGAGCGCGCAAAGATATAACCCTGCTCAAAGAGCACACTCTTGTCAACCATGGGGTAGAAGACGCTCTTCATGGTCGTGTCCTGCAGATCCTCAGCCCAGCGGATGAAATGGTTCACGGCGCGTTGAGGCCGATACGCATCCCAAATCTTCAAGTAATAGCCCTGCGCTTTCAGTTCGTCGTTCACTACCTTGAGCGAGTCCGCTGCTTGACGTGTCAGCAGGGCCACAGGCGCATTGTAACCTTCTACGCGCGCGCCAAGAAAATTATAGGTGCTGTAGTATCGAATCTCGAGTATCGCGTCTGGCACGACATCGGTTATCAACACGAAATCAGACCGATCCATCGTCGGGTCTGTCTGTTTTGCGCAGCCGATCAAAACGACCGCTACGCAAGCAATGAAGAGGCGTTTCATGATTCTTCTGCCACGTTGATGGTAGGAGTTTCTTCGTCGATGATCTCACCAGAGGTGAGCTGTTTGTAGATCGATGCTTCTACGCCATAGAGGGCCGGAACAGCGAAGAGGATGATAATCACGGCGATGATACCTCCGATCACTTCGAGTGCTTGTACATCACCCATATGTGTGAGGACAATGACAAGGATAACAATCAGATTGATGACCAGACCCAGAAGGAACTCTGCACCGAAGATACGCCACTTGTTGCCATAGGTAAGGGTATTGGATTCGCGAAGTGCTTCCAGCGCGCCTTTGTCCTTATCCACAAATAACGGAGTAGCCAACGACCAAGCGATAGAGATCACGATGCCCGGGATGATAAGGAAGATATAACCAACATAGGTACCTAGGGTAATCAGGGCGATGAGGATGAAGAACTCGCCCATGTCACGACGATACTTACCCTCGAAGATAAAGAGCGGATTGATCACCTTTCCTTTCGCCAACTCAGCCGGCAGAGACGACATAGCAATCGTCGTACCGACATTCAGATACGGAATCCAGATCGTGAGGATGTACAAGATCGTAGCCGCAATGAGGCTGAGGAAGTTTACCAACGCAATACGCAGACCATCCTGGATGGTTGCGAGCATATTCAGTTTCTTTGTCATGATATGAAATATTAAAGATTAGTCTTTCTCGTAGTAATCGGAATTAGTCTTTCTCGTAGTAATCGGAATTAGTCTTTCTCGTAGTAATCGGAGAAACTGCTGTCGTCTCCTTTGTAGAGGTTGTTATCGTCCGGCGTGTCGAAACTTACGGCAGGATCGGGAGCAGGGAAACCATCCGTGTTCGGAGCTTTCGGATTGGAACATGAAACCAGAACGAAAGTTGAGAAAAGAATCGCAAATGCAAAGAAAATTTTTGTTCTCATAACGGTAGTGTTTAAAATTCGCTACAAAATTACTACAAAAAATTTGAATATGCAAGAAATGAAAAGATTTTTTTTGTATATATCAAAAAAAAGAAGTATCTTTGCGCAAAATTTCGTTAGAAGGAATGAAAAGAAAATTATTTATATCGCTTGTGAGTTCCTCGAGCCTCTGGCTTCGAATATAAAGAGTTGGATCGTATCCAAGAAAATCTCTTTGGGTAATGGCCCTGGCCAACGAGAGTCAATAACTGTAAAAAACATAGCTTATCTCAACGCATCGCTTCTGCGGTGCGTTTTTTATGATTTATCATATAATGTACTTATAAAATCGTATGATAACCGTATTATTCGCGCAGGATAGCCATATGATAAAATGCCATTTTTAGCAAAAAAATAACTCTTACTATATATATACTTTGTATATATATACATTTTGATTTTTTTGTTAAAATTTGCATATGTCAAAAAAAAGCATTACCTTTGCACGAGCGTATTTTTATATGGTTACTTGTTACGGACGAGATCTGAACGGTGACTATCCGGACCTGCCTATCCACGGCAAGAAGAAAACGGTAGGATGGCGTCTGGATAATAAAGATGTGGGATCACGTTTTGCTATGCAAAATGATAATTACCTGGAGTTCCAACCCTGGGAACAAGCCGTGCTCATCGCTTGGCATCGTGCGGACCCGGTTTCGGTGAAGGAAATCAACCGTGCGGATGCCGTGAGCGATTTCCAACATAACCGCAATCCCTTCATCGATTACCCCTATCTGGCAGAGTATATTTGGGGCGAAAAAGCCCATGAGACGTTGGACATGGCAAACCTGATGGCTTCCTCTGACCCCGAATTCATACCTGGTAAAAGCAATGGTTGGCGCGACTCGCAACCCTCCGATATTGACCAAGCCTCCAATGACCAATCGCCCATCACGAGTAAGGTCATAAAGAACGGCCAAATCTTCATCCTCCGCGGTGATCGAACTTATACCCTCACCGGACAAGAAGTAAGATGATTGATAGAAAAATGCAGTAAAATCTGCAAAAAAATGGCATACACTCTTGTGTATGTCATTATTTTTTTGTACTTTTGCAGCCGCTTTTAGTGTGTATATGTATTTACGCGTATGGAATGGATTTATAACTTATTATTTGGAACGGGTATCGCGCACTCGATCGTAGTGCTCGCGATGGCCATCTCTGTCGGGATATGGCTCGGAGAGAAATTGAAATTCAAAGGCATCACCTTAGGTATCACGTGGATCTTGTTCTGCGCTATCGCCTGCAGTCATTTCGGCATGCGCTTGGATCCGTTGGTGGAGAGTTTTGCAAAGGACCTCGGTCTGATTCTTTTTGTCTATTCGATAGGTCTGCAGGTCGGTCCGTCTTTCTTCTCGTCTTTCGGTAAGGGTGGTATCCGCTTAAACGCTTTGGCGGCGGGTATCGTACTATTGGGCTGTTTGACCGCCGTAGCAATCCATTATATCTTTAAAGTCGAGACGCCGGTTATCACTGGTGTACTCTTCGGTGCGGTTACGAACACGCCTGGTCTGGGTGCAGCCGAGCAGACCTTCCAGGACATCACACAAGGTGCCGACTCGTCGGTGATTGCAAGCGGATATGCAATGGCGTACCCCCTTGGTGTGGTAGGAATCATCTTCTCGCTTCTGCTACTCCGCTGGATATTCCGTATCCGCGTAGAGAAAGAGGAAGAGAAAGTGCAAGCAGAGCAGGGTGAACAAAAGACGATATCGCGTTACGACATGACGCTGACCAATCCGCAGATAGAGGGTCTGCGTGTACGCGAACTGAGTCTGCTCACGCATGTGACGATCGTTGTGTCGCGCGTGATAGATAAAGAAGGCAACGAGTTCATGCCGGATGCCGAGACCATTCTCCACGTCGGTGACCAGGTGCGGTTCATAACGGATCATCAGAACGAACGCACGGTGCTGCTGCTCGGTCAACTGACGGATGTGAAATGGGAGGAGCAGGAGAAGCAAGTACATCTTGTCAACCGCCATATCATCGTCACCAAACCGAAACTGAACGGTAAGCGTATCATGGACCTGCGTGTGCGTGAAGCGTTTAACATCACTATCACGCGTATTCGTCGTGCGGGTGTGGAACTGTTGGCGACGCCGGAGTTACGGTTGCAGATGGGAGACCGTCTGACCGTAGTAGGCGAGCAGGAAGCGGTGGATAAGATGGCGAAGGCTTTCGGTAATTCTACCAAGAAACTTGATGCGCCGAATCTGGCATCGCTCTTCTTCGGTATCGTCTTAGGTGTGGCCTTAGGTATGTTGCCTATTGCTCTGCCGGGGCTGGGACAACCGTTTAAGTTAGGTCTGGCGGGTGGCTCGCTGATTGTAGCGATCCTTATGGGAGCTTTCGGAACGAAGTATCATGTTGTGACTTATACCACCACTTCGGCGAACCTGATGATTCGGGAGATTGGTATCGCACTCTTCTTGGCGTCCGTCGGTTTCGGAGCCGGAAAGAGTTTTATTCCTACTTTGTTGGGTGGCGGATATGTATGGATCGGTTACGGTGTGCTCATCACCTTGTTGCCGCTCCTCATCATCGGCATCATTGGACGCAAGTGGATGAAGTTGGATTACTTCACCCTGATGGGACTTATCGCAGGTTCGACAACCGATCCGCCTGCATTGGCTTACGCTACCTCGCAGAGTAGCTCGAATGATCGTGCTGCCGTAGCGTACTCCACTGTTTACCCGCTGACGATGTTCCTGCGCGTACTCACGGGACAACTAATGATCTTGTGCTTCCTGTAAATAGGGACATATTAAAACTTGCTGTGCCGAGTATCTTGGCGAACTTCACCATTCCCTTGGTGGGGATCGTAGATACAGCAATTGTCGGGCATCTGAGTGACGCCGCTGCGATAGGCGGAATAGCCATCGGCACAATGCTCTTTGATTTATTGTATTGGAACTTCGGTTTTCTCCGCATCAGTACCAGTGGCCTTACGGCTCAAGCGTTCGGAAGGGGTACGGGAGTAAAGGATGAATGCGGGAAGATTCTGACCCAGAGCGTGAGTATTGCGCTCATGGGAGCGGCATTCGTTTGGGCTATCCAATGGCTGTTCGTAACGGCTGTATTGGCGGTTGTACCCTGTTCGCCGGAAGTGGCAGAAGTAGCGCGTTCGTATTTCTTCGTTCGTATTTGGGCTGCTCCGGCTACCTTGAGTCTGATGGCTCTGAAGGGTTGGTTCATCGGCATGCAGGATACGAAGAGTGCGATGGCGGTAGATATCGTGGTGAACGTTATCAACATGGCAGCCAGTTACTACCTGGCTGTCTATACGCCGCTGGGCGTAGTGGGCGTCGCATGGGGAACGCTGATCGCGCAGTACTCGGGATTGATTCTGGCCGTTTTTATAGTGGTTGTTGGTTATAGATTACGAGTTGCGGCTCATTGGAAAGAGGTGCTGCGATGGTCGGAACTGAGACGTATGATGGCGCTGAACGGCAACCTGTTTATTCGTTCGCTCTGTTTCATGGTGGTTTATGTGGGCTTCACGTCCTTGGCCAGCCGATACGGAGATACAGAACTGGCAGTAAGCAGTATCATCATGAAGCTGTTTATGTTCTTCTCCTATTTCGTGGACGGCTTTGCCTATGCAGGAGAAGCGTTGGTAGGGAAGGCTATAGGAGAGTCGAAAGGTAAGAGTGAAGAAGTAAGAGGAGTCGTCCGGGCGCTGTTCTATTGGGCCATCGGTGTAGGCTTAGTGTTCACGGTAATTTATGCCGTCTGGGGACAAGAATGTATGGCCTTGATGACCAATGATGCTACGATACTGAGTGCGGCGAAAAAATACACGGGTTGGCTGGTAGCCATGCCTATCGTCAGTGCCCTGGCGTTTATGTGGGATGGTATCTATGTGGGTGCCACCGCAGGAGTTTCAATACGAAATGCGATGATATGGGCGGCAGTCGGATTTGTGCTGCTGTATGTAGCAACCTATCGATGGGTAGGCGCACAAGCCCTCTATATCGCTTACTTTGCACATTTAATTGCACGAGTTATATATTTATCTGTAGAATGGAAAAAATTACCTATATAATTCTCTTGTCTCTCGCCCTGATGGCGTGCAGCAAGACTGAAAGCAAGCATGCTGAGCGTGCTGCGATCCCTGTTCGTACCATCACTATCGCGTCGGAGACCAATAATGCGGTAGCGCGTTATGTCGGAGTAGTTGAACCCGCCCAAGAGACGCCGCTGAGTATGCATACGGCAGGTAGAGTAGTGTCCGTAGAGGCGAAGAACGGTCAACGAGTGTTTAAAGGTCAGACGATCCTGAGCGTCGATAACACCCAAGCGCTGAATACCCTTCAGTCGGCTGAGGCAACCTTCCGTCAAGCGGAGGACGCATATAATCGCGTGAGTAAAGTGCATGATAAAGGCGTGGTGTCCGACCAAAAACTCGTGGAGATTGAGAGTCAGTACACCCAGGCGAAAGCCCTCTATGCGGCAGCCAAAGAACATCTGCAGGAGTGCACCCTTTCCGCACCCTGCGATGGTGTGTTGAGTGGGCTGAACGTATCGGTTGGTCAGTCGATAATCCCGGGTACCAAACTCTGTTCGATATTGGATATCTCGGGTTTCACCGTTCGTTTCACCGTACCTGAGGCCGAAGTAGGTGACTTATCCGAAAAGGGCGAGATGGAGTGTGCGGCCGTCAACCGGAATTTCCCTGTTCGCTTGAGTTCGAAGAGTGTGACGGCTAATCCTCTCACGCATACCTACGAAGCAGTAGCACGTGTAGAAGGCGGTAAAGACATCCTGCGAACAGGTATGGTAGGTATCGTATGTCTGCCTGTACTGCGCAGCGAAGCCATCGTCGTGCCGGCGAAGTGCATCCTTCTCAAACCCGAAGGGGTTACCGTGTGGCTTAAACAAGATGACCAAGCTACACGACGTCTGATCACCATAGGTGGTTATGAAGCCGATGGTGTACGCGTGCTCAGCGGACTCGAACCCGGTGATGTGGTCATCACGGATGGATATCAGAAACTTTACGAAGGTTGCAAAGTAAGTGAAAACAAGTAAACACATAGAAATAGCGATGCGGAGGCATGGTCTGGTGATCTCGCTGTTCCTCATCCTTATGGCTTTCGGTATCTATTCTTTGCCGAAGATGAACAAAGATGAGTTCCCGCAGTTCACCCTCCGTCAAGCTTTAGTAGTAGCCCTCTATCCGGGTGCTACCGCCAGTGAGGTGGAGCAGCAGGTGACCATACCCCTCGAGGATTATATCAATTCCTTCGAAGCAGTCGATAAATCCCTTACGTATAGTAATAGTGAGGACGGTTTTGCCTACATCTATGTCATGCTACGCATGCACGGCGTAGATGGCGATAAGGCATGGAATAGGATTCGTGCCGGCCTACCACTGCTGCAGAAGACTCAACTGCCGCAAGGTGTTCTCCAGACCTTACTCATTGATGATTTCGGGAACACGTCCTCTCTGCTTATTGCGGTGGAGAGTGCCGAACGCAGTCCCCGTGAACTGGAGCAGTACGCCAAGCAAATCTGTTCGACTCTACGCACTATCCCCGAGATGGGTAAACTGCGTATCATGGGGCAGCAGACCGAAGAGATAGCCATCACCATCAATCCGGAACGTCTATCGGCCTACGGCATCAGTCCGTCTGTTCTCGAAGCACAAGTAGCCCTGCAAGGGCTGCGCACCATAGGAGGCGACAACGATGCCAGCGGTGCGCTGCAAGTGGTGATCCCCTATCAGTCGGAATACGAACTGCAGGAACAGATCGTCTGGTCCGATCCTGCTACCGGCGCTACCATACGCCTCAAAGACATTGCGACGATCGAACGGCGCTATCAGAAGCCCAAACAGTACGTCGAGTTTGACGGAGCACCCTGTCTGATCCTGAACATGGAAATGGTGCCAGGGAATAACATCGTGGCCTTTGGCCAAGAAGTAGATAAACAACTGGCTCAAGCCGCTGCCATGCTGCCGCCCGATATACGGTTCCATCGTATCACAGACCAGCCGAAGGTAGTAAACGACTCCGTCGTGTCGTTCTTACGAGACATCATCATCTCTATCCTCGTGGTGATAGCCGTCATGCTGATGCTCTTCCCGTTACGTACGGCCCTCGTAGCGGCGACAGGTCTACCTGTCTGCACTGCAATCTGTATCGGACTGATGTTTGTCACGGGTATCGAACTGAATACGGTAACGCTGGCGGCATTAATCTTTGTGCTAGGAATGATTGTCGATGACTCGGTTATCGTCATTGACGGCTATACGAACCAGTTAGCTCGTCGTCACTCACGCTGGTACTCCGCTGTGGTCAGCACCAGTATCTTGTTTGTCCCGATGTCCTTGGCTACCATGGCGATATGCGGTATGTTCTTCCCGATGACCCGTATCATCACCGGTCCGTTAGGTGAGTTCGTACAGCTCTTCCCTTGGGCTGTCCTCTTTGCCTTAGTAGCCAGTATCTTCTATGCGACTTGGGTGACACCGTACCTCTCCTTCCGCTTCATTCGCGAACGCAAAGAAGAGGAACTGAACCGCTTCGAACGAATCCAGAATAAGTTCTTCACCTGGTTGCAGGATAGTTATAAGAAACTGCTGCAGCGTTGTTTCGATAAACCGATTATTGTTTGGTGTATGTTAGGCGGTGCCTTAGGTATTGGTATCTTCCTGCTTACCCGCTTGAACCTGCAACTGCTGCCGAAAGCAGAACGGGAGTTCTTTGCCGTAGAGATTCATTTACGCGACGGAGCACCACTCGAAGAGAGTGCAGCAGTAGCGGACAGTTTAGCGACCATCCTGCGTGCCGATCGGCGTGTGACGAGTGTGACGTCCTTCATTGGTCAGTCTTCCCCGCGTTTCCATGCAACTTATACGCCGCAGACACCGGCTACCAATTACGCACAGCTCATTGTGAACACGAAGTCCAGCCATGCTACCGGACAGGTCCTCAAAGAGTACAGCCGTCGCTATGAGAATTATTTCCCGAACGCTTATGCGCGTTTCAAACAACTGGACTATCAGTCTGCGAGAAACCCGCTGGAGGTGCGTGTGCAAGGCGACGATTGGGAAGTGATGGCACCTATTGCCGATAGTATTTTCCGCTTCATGGTAGAGCAACCGGAACTCCAATGGGTGCATTCCGATTACAATAACATGGCACCTTCAACGCGTATCGTGCTCAAACCCGACGAGGCGACACGTTTAGGTATCACCCAGACTGTTCTATCCCTATATCTGCGTCAGGCTACGCAAGGCGCCACCATCACAACCTTGTACGAAGGTTCTTACAGTGTACCTGTTGTACTCTATACGGCCGGTGTGAGCGAGATGAACACAGATGAGTTAGGTGCAATTCAAGTACCTACCGCTATTCCCGGGATTTGGGTGCCGCTGCGGCAGGTAGCCTCTATCGAACCCACTTGGCATCATACCCAGCTCGAGCGTCGAAATGCCGTACGAACTATCACGGTGGGTTCCGACCTACGCGGCTCGACCAGTCAGGTATCTGCCGAAAAGAAAGTGCGCGAATGGGTGGATAAGCATGTTACGGATTTGCCCGAAGGGGTAAGCATCACTTACGGCGGCTTAACGGAGATCAATGGTATGATACTCCCACAGATCTTCTGGTCTATTGTAGCTGCATTGGCTGTGATGTTGATCTTACTGCTGTATCACTTTGGTAAGATCGGTCTGGCGCTGCTGGCCCTTTCCAGTTCCGTACTCTGCGTCTTCGGCGCGATGTTAGGTTTGTGGATCTTCCAACTCGATATATCCATCACAGCTGTGTTAGGTATTGTCAGTCTGATCGGTATTATCGTCCGAAATGCCATCATGATGTACGAATACGCAGAGGACTGCCGGAAATACAAACATCTTACCTATCGTGAGGCTGCTTTCTATGCTGGTCAACGACGTATGCGACCGGTCTTCCTCACTAGTGCTACTACAGCCCTCGGTGTGCTGCCAATGATTATTGCGGCTACGAGTCTCTGGATGCCGATGGGTGTGGTGATTTGTTTCGGTACGATCTTCACCCTCCCGTTGACTGTAACCATCCTTCCTGTCGTCTATTGGAAAGTTTATGCGCATAAAGATGAAGAGTTGAAAGGGTGAAAGTAGTTGTTTTTGATAGGATGGAAGAGGCGACGGACGAAGAGGTACAATGTTTATTACCGCTCGTCAGTGCCCAACGGCGTGAACAGGCCTTGCGCTACAAGCATACCTTTGGTCAGTTCTGCTGCTTGAAGAGTTGGCTTTTGTTGCAACAGCTGATAGGTGAAGTAGAAGATTTCGAGTATAACGAGCACGGAAAGCCTTTTTTGCCGAATGGACCATTCTTCAGTATCAGTCATTGCAAAGAAGGAATAGCCGTCGCTATTGACGACCATCCGATAGGTATTGACATCGAAGCGATCCGCCATGCCGACGACGACCTGATTGCTCGAACGATGAATGAATTAGAGCAATCAAAAATCAAAAATCAAAAATCAAAAATCGAAAGCGATAGGGAATTCACACGCTTGTGGACGCAGAAAGAGGCCATCGTCAAAGCACAGGGAGTAGGGATACAATCGTTTGAACAATTGCAAACGATAATCGATAATCGAGAATCGAACATCGAGACCTTTGAAAAAGAGAAATATATATACAGCATAGCATATGGAAAATTATGTAGTATCAGCGCGAAAGTACAGACCACAGAACTTTGAGTCGGTGGTAGGTCAGCAAGCGCTTACTCAGACGCTGCAGAACGCGATTCGCCAGAATCATCTGGCGCATGCGTACCTGTTTTGCGGTCCGCGTGGAGTAGGTAAGACCACTTGCGCCCGTATCTTCGCTAAGACCATCAACTGTCTTAACCCGCAAAACGGTTTTGATGC
>Ga0247611_10008889_pt1 | contig 12238 bp, 12 predicted proteins | sample 177DNAGHGhighgp2_FD_192422 | JGI IMG/M metagenome (GOLD analysis project Ga0247611, IMG submission 192422) | Sheep rumen microbial communities from Palmerston North, Manawatu-Wanganui, New Zealand - 1770 DNA GHGhigh gp2 | ecosystem: Host-associated > Mammals > Digestive system > Stomach > Rumen... | reverse complement strand
CGAGCTTTGCCGTCACCGTTCTTTATTGCTTCTCTGTATCTTGCCAATCTGTTTCCGTCAGTTGAAGCTATTTCAAGAGTTTGACCGGAAATATCACATACAATACCGGATAATAAATTACTCGTTTCATAACTTGCAGCAGCAAAACCGCCTTTACGGGCTGCTTTTGTTAAAGGTTTTACTTCAATTTCAAAACTTTCTTCTTCTTTTAAATTAATATTATGAACTTCAGGAGGAAATTCATTAGCAGAAATACCAATAATATCAAACTTTGAATTTTGACAGGTTATATTCACAATAGATGAATCTGCAGCTTTTTCAAAAGTAATTAACTTATTACCCAATTTTGAAACAATTTCGTTTAAGGTTTTGCAAGGCAAGGTAATTTTACCTTCTTCTTCAACCTGTGCATCAACCTCTGTTATAATAGTCAAATCTAAATCCGTAGCAACAAGTTTTAATGTACTTTTGTCAACTGTTTCAATTAAAATATTTAATAAAACAGGTTGTAAAGCTCTTGTACTTGTAGCATTTTCTACAATTTTAATACCGTTATATAAATCTTCTTTCTTAATAACAAATTTCATACCCTTACTCCTTAAAAATAACTCTAAGTATATTCTATTATAAAAATACAAAAAATAAACCGAAAATTTACAAACAAAAACGAGTCTGTAAAACAGACTCGTTTTTAGTATCAATTAATTAAAATTATGCTTTTTGAACTTTACCTGCTTTTAAGCAAGAAGTACATACTCTGATTCTTTTAGTTTGACCGTTTACAACAGCCTTAACTGATTGTAAGTTAGGTTCTTGTGTATGAACAATCTGTTTATGAGAGAAGGTTAACTTCGCTGCTTTTTTAGGTTCTTTTCCGCATATTTCACAATGTTTTGCCATAATTCTTTTCCTTTTCTAGCTAGTTGTGTAATTCAATAATATCGAAAAAATCTCAAAAATCAAGTGCCATGTTAAATTTAATTAAGTTAGTATGAATTTGCAGTTAATTGAGAATATTTACTTTAATAACTTTCCATCTCCCATTTTCAATTTTTTATTTTTATTTCTTACTAACTATTATTAATAATCAACCTTTTAAATATATTTAAACCATGAATAAATTATAATTGCAAACAAATTACAAAATATACTTCATTTATGGGTTTATAATTTTTTTATATGGGTATAGATTATTATATGATATAATCAGTTAGGAGTAATGTTATGAAAAAATTTATATTGTTATTTTGTATAATCACAAGTTTTTGTACATCCGCACTTGCCCAAAACTATGATGCAAATTTCAAAAAATCATTTTATGACAGTCTTATCAACGGGATGTTTACTTCATTGCAGGATACAATAATTTCAAACGGATACACAAAGGCCTCGGCAGAAGAATACGTCAAAACTCTAAAAGGCAGGCTTAACAGAACCGAACTGGAGAACAAAACTTGGGGTTGTGTTTCACAACACTCAATGGAAGAAATGATTCATACTACTTCAATTATTGACGAATGTTTCGGGGATTGGGCAAACTCTTTCTTTACCCAAAATGCAGATACTCTTTCTATCTTGCAGCAACAGTAATTACAGGTAACACTTACTTTCTTGTCCCTGAACTCCTGCATATAGTTCAATATATTCTTTAGCAGGACTTGAGTCTATTTTCGTCAGAAGGACTTCTTCTATTTGGAAAAATCCCACATCACCGGACATTTCAACATCAATTCTAATCGGTTTTTCTTTACCGTGATGAATTTTTATTCTGTTAATTGCGTTTGCGGAATATTTATGAATATCACCAACTCTTGGAGTTTTATTAAGAGCCATAGGTATCCTTGCTCTGCCTTTTGTCATATCACAACCATCCGCAATTAAGATAATACCCGCTTCAATCGAATGAATTTTTCTTGACGACATATGACCGATTATCGCTTCTGTAGCCATAGCTTTAACAACTACTCTTTTGTGTAAATTATCAGGAAAAACATGTTTTAAGGCTCTGTCAATTATAGGTTGTGCCAATAAAGCCGACATTTCTTCATGTCCCTGTCTGCCGATTGTCATACCTAAATCGTGCATAATCCCTGCTAGAATAACCGCACACATACTATCTTCAAAAGTTCCGACTTCTTCCCGTTCCAGTGAAGTTTGTATCCCTGATTCATTCAAAATTTTCAGCATCTTAATTGCATTACTTACTACCTGACGCATATGCACAGGTCCGTGGTCGTTAAATCCCAATCTTTTTATTGAAACGCTGTTTGCATAATCCTGCATTTCCTGTAATTCTTCATCATTAAAAAGGTAATTAACTAATGTTGTACAATCAGGATAATCTTTTATTCTTTCCAAAACTTTATTTTCGGTTGCAACTTCTTTCAGTGATTTCATATCTGTTCCTTTTATAAACTTTGTAAATATATTATATGCTAATTATTACAAAAAATAAAGTTTAAGCAATTTTTTTACTCAAAAATACTTTATATAAATACGGGGATTTAATTATTATATAGGAGAAATTTATGCCTTGGAATACAGCACAAAATTTAACGGTATCCACTTATCAGTCTGCTGACGGCAGTAACTTTACGACAGCAGGATTTGATGTAAAATTTAAAGGCGGCATAGGTGCATATCTTGGTATGGGTACGGATTTTAAAAGTGATGCTGTAGGAGTAATCGATTTTAAAGAAAGTAATCCTTATTCCAAAGGAAGTATGTTTAGCCAAAATTTGCGTATTCGTTCAAAGTATGATGAAAGATTTATTTCGACACAGGTCAGATTTTCACCATGCACAGTAAATGTTCCTTTGGAAAATGGGAAAACATCTTTGTACTTAAACCCTCATTATAGCGGAACATATGATTATCAGAAAAAAGAATGGAAACATACTGCCGGTGCCTTTTTAGGTGTTACTCAAAAAATTAATAATAGCCTGTCTTTATCGGCTGAAGTACAGCGATATAATTTACAGGATATTACAGATAACAGCAGCCAAAATTGGAGTGGTAATGTTATTCTTTCCGTAAAACTGCCGTAAAGTCTATATGATTTTACATAACCCAAAAAACAGTCCTATCGCAGCGGATAAACTAAGATATACCAGCGGATCTTTTTTGATTTTTATACTCATCAAAATTAAAAGTCCAAACAAAATATAAGCCCACAAATGAGTAATATTTGTGAGAAATAATTTTATTGCAACCGCACACAACAATCCGCATCCTGCGGGTTTAAGTCCGTATATTGCAGATTGAACATACTTATTTTCCCTAAATTTATTCAAAAGCTTTGCAACAAGTATTACTATTATAAAAGATGGCAAAATAACCGCTCCGGTTGCCAAAACAGAACCTAATACACCACCTGTTGTATAACCGGAATATGTTGCAACATTTACCCCCACAGGCCCGGGAGTAATAGAAGATATTGCAATCATATCGGAGAGTTGTTTCGCACTGTACCACCCGTAATTATCAGATATATGATACAAAAAAGGCAATGTTGAATATCCGCCGCCAAAAGAGAACAGACCTGTTTTAAAATATTCATATATAAGTTGAAAATATATCATCATAATTATTTCGCTGCCTGATTACTCCTTAATTTAAACATCATGCCGGTAAAAATACTTCCTATGACAATTAATATCGGTGAAATATTCAAACAGGCTAACACCAATGCCAAAAGAAAAATTAATACGGTCGGTTTGTCGATAATAGTTTTTGACCACATCTCTTTTATTGTGAGTATAATAAGAACTACTACACCAACACCGACACCTGCAAAAATACTTTTTATACCGTGTCCCGAAACAAATTTTTCAAGCGCATTTGCAATCAATATTATTGCCAAAAAAGCAGGCATTATAACTCCTGTAATTGCAGCAATAGCACCACGTATTCCCATAAGTTTATAACCCACAAATATTGAAATATTTGCTGCTATAATTCCCGGTAAACTTTGCGACAAGGCAAAATATTCTACAATATCATCATATTTTACCCACCCTTTTTTATCTGCAATTTCAGACTGTAAAAGTGGTAAAATCACATATCCCCCGCCTAAAAGCAACGTTCCTATTTTAAAAAAGGTTTTAAAAATATTCCAAAAAGTTTTTTCCATACAAATATTATAACTAAAAAAAAGACCTCTTTATCAAGAGGTCAAGGTTGGTTATTTTGGTTATGTTATAGTATTGTTATGGTTATTATGTGTTAATTTCGATTAAAAATTTAATATGGGGTATTTGCATATTTATTAATAACCCTCAAGATTTTAAATTGCGTATTATGCATCAAATATTTACAAAACTTTACAAAGTTGCTAAAATGTTTATTTTTCAGAGTTTTTAGGCTGATTATCTGCGGATTTTTCATCTTTCGGAGTATCTTCTTCCTCAGGAATAGTCCAAGGCACATATTCCTGCGGCACACGAAATTCTCTATCCCAAGCAGTTTTCTTTTCTATTGTACAAACATCGGAATCATTTACATATAAATCCCAAATTTTTCCTGCTTTTTCCGAAAACTCATACGGAGGATTATTATTAATCATCGTATCATACAGATTTTGCACCTGCTCCATATTAAATTTACAAATCAAACTGATAGAACCGAGATGCGAGGATATTACCTGATGATAATGACAGGTATTTGCATTTTCTTTCGCAAAAAATTTCATATCGTTAAAAACAGTCCCTTTTAAATTTATGGAAGCAGTTTCACCATAAATATCACAGGTTTTAAATTTTTCAATAAATTCATCCGAAAACCCGTTATAAGCAAAACCTTTTATTCCGGCAAAAATTATTATCATAAATAATATAAGACTAATTTTTTTAGATTTTGACATTTTGCTTAAAACCGTTGAAAAAGGAACAATGGGCAGCATCTTGTAACCGCAATCATCAGATAATGCTCCACCCATAGAAAACAGTTCTTCTTGCGGATATCTTCTGCAAATTCCTGGACGTGATTTATGGATTTTACATTTATGAGTTTCGGGGTCTAAATTTTGACATTCAAAAACAAGTCCTGTTTCGTCTTTATCTATGACTTTTAAATAAGTATAAAAACGATGAAGATATTGCAATTTTTTAAATTCTTCCTCATCCTGAATAACGTGTTTAAAATGTTTGACATAAATTTTAGTACAGCATTTGCCACAAGCTTTACACTTACCTGTACGATAATATTTGCGTCTTAAAATTTTAGATAAAATAAACTTACGTATTTCAAGCAAAAAGTTTTCCATACCACAATAATAGCATAGAAAACTTTTTTACCTAATCTAAAATATCAATTATAATGAAGTTACGTTAAAATCCCTTTCTGCTACACAACTTGTAGATTCACAAATAAATTTAAGGCACTTATCAATAAAAGCCTCAACTTTTGTTAAATCTTGCTGTAATTTTTCGTAATCTGCTTCACGTTTATTTTGCGTAATTAATTCTTCATAACTCATAAGCACATCTCCTTGTAAACCTCACAAGGTTTCCTACGGATTTCATGCCACAAAACTTTAATATTTAAACAAAATATTTACATAAGTTAATTTATAAAAACAAAACTATAATCGCACAGATTACGCAAACAGCAAAAATAATCCACGAAGACCATTCTTTAATCAGCTGCATGAAAGATTTTTTCGGCACTTGTTTGGTTTTTGATTCGATTACTTCAAAATCATTACTTCCACATTCGCAATATTTATTTTTTACAGAATATGTTCTACTACAAATTTTACATTTATACATATATAAATATTATTATATTTTTCTATATTTGACAACAATTTTTGAAAAAAATACATAAATTAATGTAAATTTTCAAACAAAACATGTTGAAAAATTTTTATATCAGAGTTATACTACCATTGTAGTAGTAATTTCGTCAAAAAGGATATTTGAGATAATCCGTCTAAATGATGGATTGCTTGTCAGGATATTAAAAAATATAATAGTTTTAAGTAATGTTAATTTTATTTGGTATTATGACAACAAAATTACTTTACGTGTTTTACAATGTTAGTGTTAGTTAGGTAGAAATCTTGAGCAGTAAATCCAAACAAATAAAAACTGAAAACTCGGAATTACAGAGTCAAATGACTGCACCGGTTACAAATCCTGCAGCTAAGGACTCCTCTCCTGCTCCTGAAAAAAATAAGAGAAAATCCGTTGCAAAAAAAGTTAAAGAGCAGACAAAAGCAACTGCAATAGATAAGGTTGCAAATCCCCTGCCTATTGATAATGAAAAAATAAATATAAACAGACAAATAGTTGCAAAAATAAATAATATACATACGGTAAAAACATCAAACAAAATGTATGGCGGTTATCTCACTAACACATTAACTTCGTTTAACAGAGCCATTGACTACCTTTCAATAATCAGAGAATTAAACACTTATTTGCAGAATAAAAGTTCTTTAAACGACCTGTATAATGTATATAATACAGTTTTAGGGGATAAATTACACTGCGGTTTTGTAGCCTTTGGGATGTATCATGAAAAATCAAAATGTATAAATTTAAGACTGACTAACACACCGGGAAATACTTATTCCTCAAAAATATTTTTATCTGAAAGCGAAAATCCTATTATACAGGCATTTAAAACTGCATCAGCAGTTATAAACAAAGATAATAAATTTTTAAATATTCCATATTTAAAAGCTAATTCATCAATTATTTTACCTTTGATATCGTTAAACCAAACTATTGGAGTATTGGTTTTGGGAAATGATGAAGAAGATTTCAATCTCGGTATTTTGTCATTTATAGCTAACTATGCGGCTATGTTTATGCAAAATATCAATTTAAAAGAAAAAACAAATAAATACGCAAATGCTGATAACCTAACTAATTTATATAACCACAGAGGATTTCAAGAAGTACTTGCGGTTGAATTACAAAAGGCAAAAGAATCAGAAACACCTTTATCAATCGTAATGTTTGATGTTAACAACATCTCCAAAATAAACCGTGAATTAGGGCACGCAAAAGGAGATGAAGTTATCAAACTTCTTGCTGAAAAAATCAAACAAAACATTCGCTCAAGCGACAAAGCCGGCAGATATGGCGGTGATGAAATTGCAGTTATACTACCAAATACATCTACTGCTGATGCAAAATACATTGCAGAATTTATTACCTACACGTTATCATGTTGCTTTGTAGATGATGTCGGACCTGTTAAAGTTTCTGTCGGTATTTCAACTTTCCCTGACAATACCGCAGATCAGGAAAAATTACTGATACTTGCAGAACAAGCTATGTTTATATCACAGGCAAGAGGATATAAAGAAGGTATGTCTGCTATTATCAGCTCATCTGATTTTAACTTTTGGGATGACTCAGCTCTTAATTCTTTTGCGGAAGTTATTGCAAAACGTCACGCACAACTTGGTATTAATTTTGAAGATGAACTTGTTCACAAGTTCAACAATGAAGAAATTATATCTCAAAACCATCTTGTAGAAATGGTTACTTCGCTTGCAGGTGCAATCGATGCGAAAGACCCATATACAAAAGGTCATTCAACAAGTGTTTCCAGATATTCAGAAGCACTTGCAAGAGCAATCAATCTGCCGGAAGAAGAAGTACAAAAAATTATGCTTGGCGGTTTACTGCACGATGTCGGTAAAATAGGTATCCCTGAAACAGTTTTGAGAAAACCGGGTAAATTAGATCCAGACGAATGGGAGATAATGAAACAACATCCGGTAATTGGTGCAGAAAAAGTATTAGCACCAAACGAAGCTTTATCACACCTAATTCCGATAGTGAAATATCACCATGAACACGTTGACGGCAGCGGGTATCCGGAAGGGTTGAGAGGTAATGCAATTCCGCTTTCTGCAAGAATTGTTGCTGTTGCAGACACATACCATGCATTAATTAGTGACAGACCGTACAGAAAAGGATTATCTGTTGAAAAAGCTTGTGAAATATTAAAAGAAGGTGCCGGTAAATTATGGGATGCTGATTTGGTAAGACATTTCATCACCATAGCACCATCACTGTCAACAAGTGTGTAGAATTAAGAATTAAGAATTGAGAGTTAGGAATTGAAAATATTTAATGTTGATAATTCTTCATTCTCAATTCTTATTATATACTAAATATATTATTACAATATAACTAATATGTAAACAAATGTAACAATTGCACAGATATCCGCAATTACAAGTCCTGACATGTTTTTACATGTATAGAGAGAATAAATCAGAGGATGTTTATATGTCTACAGAGGAAGTAAAATTTAAACAACAAGTGAGTGCGCTTAATGGATCGCAAGGCGTGACAGGTACCGGTGCGGCACAACAAAAGAAACTTGATGCAAATGCAATAGCAGAAGCTTTCAAAAAGTTTGCCGAAAAAAACGGTATCAAATTAACTACAGAATCATTTTTACAGATTGTTAATACTCATCCTGAAATTTTTACTTTACCTCAAGACAAACAAGCAAGTGCATTACTAAAAATCTTCAACGGAGATAAAACTGCTGAAGAAAAACCTGCTGAACAAACTTCTCAATCTCAACAACCTGCCGAAGCACAAACTCAGGCACCTGCAGCAACAACTATAGAAAACAATCCTTTTACAACAGCAATGCAGAGTAATGAATTGTTTACCGAAGTAATAGAAACAATTCAACAAGAAGAAACTTTACAAGCAGTTCAAAATCTTTTTGAAACAAATGATATTAAAGGTGAATCAGCAGAAGAAATTACAGAAGCATTAACTGATGATAATACACCTGTTACTGAAGATACGCCGGCTGAAAACGACGGGCAAACTCAATTTAAATCAAAAGCAGCTCAAATAGCACACCAAAGAGCAGAAGAACTCAGACAGAGCGGTCATAAATTACGTGCAAAAATATACGACCATATTGCAGCTAAAGCTGAAAAAACACAAATTGAAGGTGAAATGATTCAGGCGAAAGCTGAGGATTTACGTGCTCAGGCAAAAAAAGCCGAAGCAAGCGGAAATACTAAGGAAGCTGCAAAATTAAACAGACAAGCTAAAGCCCAAGAAGCAAGAGCTGAAATAAAAAACTATCATAATGATGTTCGTGAACATTATGCCGGTCAAATGGCAAATTTTGGAAGAAGAGTACATGAACAAAGAGAAAAGACTGAAAAACAACAAACCGCATCCAAAAAAGATGCTGATAAATTCAAATCAGAAATTTTTGAAAAATTAGATGACAATAAAAAATTTCAGGAATATAAAACCGCATTTGCAAAGAACTTATTCTTAAACGGCAATCCAAAGAAAACTGAAGAAGAATGGAACAATTTGGCTGACGATAGCCCTGAAAAAATTGCCTGTATGCAAAAAGCTGAAGAAAAAATTCAAAGTTTAGTTCAGAATTCATCTTCAAAAATAAATGATTTATTCGACAAACTGGGAATGAAGAACGGTAAAGGTCAAGACGGTAATATCGAAAATGCAGTAGAATATCAGATGCTGGTTCTTCAAGCTGCAAATAATAAAGGTATTACTGTTGAAGAATTTATGAAAAAGGATAAAACAGAACAACTTGCCTTAATTGCAGATATTATTGATGAGGATGAAAGACCTCGTAATGAATTACCTTTAATGCAGCGTACAATTATTGAAAATGCAGAACTACTTAGACAAGCTGTTAAATATGAATGTGAAAAAGAAGGCAACTCTGTTGGGAAATTATCTTTTGAAGAAATGTATATTGCAATGCGTAACGAAGACGGCTCCAAAGATAAAAGTATAAAAGTCGGTGTTGCATTAAAAGACTATTTAACACACCTAAAAGAAACTCAAGGAAAAAACTTCCCTGAAAAATATCAAAAACAGTTAGACCATTTGAATAGAATCAATCCTGAATTATTAGAAGAATTCGGTACAGAAATGGGGAAACCATTAGAAGCTGAACAGGCAATAATGAATGACCCTGCCAAAAAAGAACAATATGAGAAGGCTTCCGATGATGAAAAAATTCAAATGACTGTTGATACATTTTTTGAAATGCATAAAAATCCTGAAACAGGCGAAATTGATGAAGCAGCCTTTTTGGAACTATATAAAGAAGCAAATAAACAAGGACGTATTGAACTTTTACTTGCATTACAAGAAAAAGCATGCCAGATGCCAAATAAAAAAAACCTACTGTTAAATATAATTTTAACAGATAAAGATGGTATTGTTCATGCTACAGGTCAACTTGGTACCACATACACTACAAAAGAAGAAGCCGATTTAATTATGGGAGCTATTGTAAAAAATAATAAAGATAATCCGGAACGAGCAAGATTGCTTGTACAAAGTGGTGCAAGAAACATGAACGATAAGCAGATTACTTATATGGCACCAAAATTTAGTAATGACGCGCAATACAGCATCTTAGACGAGCAAACAGGTTTGGTTTCAATGGAAAGATTAAGAGAAGCCTATCCTAGTTTGTCTGATGATGAACTGCAAAAAATACAAGAATCCTTTAAAAACGGAAAGAATATAAATTTCATACATGGTGCTTTTCAGGAAGTAGCAGCTAACGGAAGTGGTAAGAATGAAAAAGATAAAAGTATCATCGATTCAATAACACAAAATGAGGGTGTTGTTGAAAAGATAGTCAACGGACATGAAGCTTCGGAAATCAAAGATGTCAATTTACAAGGTATAGCAGCAAATAATATTACTGATATTGTACGTGATAATGAAGAATTAGGTGTTACTTGGGCAAATCAAGTACCTGATTTATATAAAGAAAACCAGCTTGGAGTACACCAAAAATTAGCAACTTCACAAAATGACAAAGTTGCAGAAACTGCAGCAGGAAATATTCACAAATACGATAAATCAGTACAATCAGAAGCCTTAAAAGCAACATATAATAGCGGCAACGATAAAGCTATTCAGGCAGCCGCTTCCAATATCAGCAAAATGGATGCCTCAGTACAGGCAGAAGCTATAAAAGCAACTTTTGCTACAAATAATACACAGGCAATAGAAACTGTACTGCTTCAGGCTAATAAATTTGATGCTGCTGCACTTGCTTCAATTAGATCTGAATTTGATGCACAAGTAGCAAAAATGGAAGAAAAGAACATCCAGTCAATCATTAATGCTTATGCAAAAAGACAGGTTAATAAAGAATTTGGAATGAAGGTCGATAACGACTCTCAACAGTTCAAAACAAGATTAGAAAAATATATGGAAGAATTTAAAAACCTTCCTACCTCAGAAATATACAGAAGATTATGTGCCGATGCAATGTTCTGGCCGGCAGATATGCAGGCTGCTATGCTCGAAAGAGCTTCCAGATATTGTCCGCAATTATTCAATATGATGCTCGAAAAATATGGCGTAAAATTGTTAACCGCATTCGGACAAATTAATTCTTCTACCAGAAATGAAATATTGATGCAAATGCTGAAATCATCTACTCAGCGTGCTGATGCTATGGAATACCTGAAAGCAAATCCTGATGCAGCATACAGTGATGCAGTTAAAGATTTATACAACCAGCTTCTTGCAGAAAAAAGAGGCGATGAATACGATAAAGTTCAGGCTCAACAAAGAGAAGTTTCTGCTCATCAATCCGTACCTACAATGGCTTTCGGTTCTCAAACAGGTTCAACAAGAACTAATTTTAATACAGAAGACACTTATTGGAAAACAAAAGCTAATTTGAACTATTATATGGCATAAATTTTAAAAATAATAGGCAGTATACAAGCCTTTACTTTGCCGCAGAAGATTTGTAAGATACCAGACATTGTGCCAACTGATCCGGACAGCTTGTCATTTTCCCGCCGCAGCGAATTCCTTGCAGTTTATCTATTACGTCTTCAATTTTCATACCCTTGATTAAGGCTCTGATACCTTGCAAATTTCCGTTACATCCACCGAAAAATGCAGCATCCTCAACAATTCCTTCATCACTTACTTGGATTTGCATAACCTGACAACATACACCTGACGGCTGATACTCTATAACTTTACTCATTAAACTTCTCCTTTTGCATAATTTTAACACAAAATGCTATGTTAGTACAAGTTTTATATTTATGCAGCCATAGTTTCTGCCTTTAATTTTTTCTCAATATCTTCTCTGACTCTGTAACCCTGATTATCCTTGTCCATTAATCTCCAGGTTACAATTACTCCAGGCATGATTAAACCGAGTACACCTATACATGCTCCGATATTCTTTATTGTTGCCCATCTGTTGCCGATTT
>Ga0247611_10008886_pt1 | contig 12245 bp, 17 predicted proteins | sample 177DNAGHGhighgp2_FD_192422 | JGI IMG/M metagenome (GOLD analysis project Ga0247611, IMG submission 192422) | Sheep rumen microbial communities from Palmerston North, Manawatu-Wanganui, New Zealand - 1770 DNA GHGhigh gp2 | ecosystem: Host-associated > Mammals > Digestive system > Stomach > Rumen... | reverse complement strand
AATTTACCGCTTATTCCTGCCGCACCGCCGGTTGCCATACCGTCTTCTTCTAATTCTATCGGTTTTAAATATTCAGGATTAATTTCAGGTTCTTGGTCTTCGCTATCATTAGACTCTTTTATCAATTCCCCATCCGGAGAATACGCCTTTATTTCAACCCTCTTTTTATACGGGAGTTGCGGTTCTTCAGCATTTTCCCCATTAGATTTATCTTTATATTTATCAGGAATAATCACCAATCCGTCATCCTCTGGGGCAGTGTTCTGAGATTTCTTTGATTGTTCGTTTACTCTATCTTCATACACATAATTAGTTGGATTATTATTGGTTTCAGAATTTTTTTGACCTTGCTGATATTCCTCAAATAATGCTTGAAGTTTTTTGATTAAGCTTTTAGTTTTTTCAATAGATTTCCTTTTACATCAGACAGAACAAATTTTTCCTCAATAACTTGTTTTGAGTTAGTATTTAGAAGTGACTCATTTTCTTTACTATAATTAAACATTTCAGATTCTAATTGATTTATATAAACAGTATTTTTGTCATGAATTTTTATTTTTTCAGCATCTTCATTAAATACATTATTATCAACATTCTTTTTTAGCCTAATTACTCTATTTATCCACCCGTTGTAAAATTCTTTTTGGCTTGGCTCTTTTGCAACAATTTGGTCATAACTTGTTCTCCTGATATCCAAGAATTTATTGATATCTCCACCACTAAGTTTATAAAAACGTTTTGCAGAATAAGGACCATGTAGAACTGCTGTATCAAATACTAAAACTGCAAAATTAGTATCTTCGATATTGTCAGCTCCAGAAGCTTTCCAATAATTTTCATAATATAAATTTATAGCTTCTTTTTGTGTTATATTTTTAACACTCTGCAAATCTAAACCTTTAGTTTTTCTGTACGAATTATAGGTTGATTGTGTAACCCCCATATTTGTAGGTCCACCTTTATCATTTTTATTATTCACATATCCACCTTCAGCAGGGAATAAAAATTGTAAAGCTACTTCGAAATTTTCTAAAGACATTTTTGTTCTCCTTATTACTTTGATATAACAACATACAACAATAAGGTAAAACATCCTTTATTATTCTTCATTTAATTCGTTGGTATAACTTTTCAAATTAATAGCTCTAGTTTTTGCAAGCTCATATAAGTAACCCATAACAAATGTTGTATGAATATCACCATCAAGAATACCAATCGAATTATTTAAAAAGTCTTTTTCACATTCAAAATAATTTTTCCAAGCATTATCTGATTTTTTATACAACTGCCATTGTTCACTATTTAGCTTGCTTTTAATTTGCTTTTCAGTTATTAATATTTCTTTATTCAAATCTCTTATGGCTTTTTTAGTACATTCGTTCATACCTGCAGTCATAAAATTTTTAGCACAACAATTTTCGAGTTCAATATCAATAGGATACTTCATATCTTTTGAAACTTGCAAATTGTCTTGTTCTACATTAGGTTTATTTTCATGCAAATACACAATCTGCTTATTATATTTAATGATATATAAGCCTTCTAAAAAAGCCACAAAGAATAATAAAATATTTATTATTATACAACAAATAAACAATTTTTTCATAAACATATTTTACCTTAAATTAATAATTTATCAATATATTATTAATAAAAATCAAATATTTTTTCCATAATTTTTCTCCTTATTTTTTACATTACACAAATAACTCATCGACAATAATATCGATGAGCAAAATAAACTAAATTAAACTCAACAAAATTTTAATTAGGTACTTTAGGATATGTTTTTAGTCCATTCTTATAATGTATTATCCTATTCATAATACCTCTTTCCTTACTAAATTCAGGATATTTTTCACTAAAATCATTATAAAATTCAATCATTTCACTCAGTTCGCATTTTGTTATTCTATAATATCCGTGAAAAGTTGTTATCGGATGCTCAAAATTTGTCTCTCCCTCTAACAAAATTTGCCATTCTTCTGATAAATATGGGGCAATATTTTCATATATATATAAATCACTTATTTCCGGATAAAATTCTAATTCCCCATAAGTAGCCTTTAAACCATACTTGTAAAACATTCTATCCAATAATTCTTCAATTATTTTTACAGAAGAAATACGGATACCATCCTTGATTAAAAGCATACTATAAGCTTTTTGCATTAAATCATTATGCTTTTCAACAAAATCTAGTCCAAAATTTACAAATTCTATATAACCCTTTTCTGCTTCTTTAGTACCTCGTTTATTGTTATATTTCAGCTGATAACAAGCTACTGCCTGATTTACCGCATTAATATCATTTGCGTCAAACATATTGTAATCTATTGGTTTATCACCAAAACAGTTTTCACTATACTTTTTATCTTTACTAAATTCTAACTTATACTCCTCTATTGTTTTTGATTCTGCCATTTGGTGTTCTAATGCTAACTTTTTTGAATCTTCAATATTTTTTGTATCACTTGTTTTCGGCATTGTACTTTTTTGGGATAAATTTTCCCAATACGCAATCCCACCACCTATTGCAAAACATACTATTACTAATCCTATAACTATTAAAACTTTTTTCATAATAACTCCTGTTTAATAAAAATAATACCACTTTATACTATTTTTGCAACAAGTAGTTTAATTAATCAAATCTCTCCTTTGGAGAGAGGAATTTTTGTTAATGAATCATTTGACGAATTTACAAAAATGAGAGAGGGTTTAAGTGGGGATTTACAATCACTCTGCATTTTTCGGTGCGTCAAACGACACACCCTACAAATCTGCAAAATCAAACTTTCACCTCTCCTGCAACATCATTTGGGTAGAATAGGATTTTTTAAGAAAAACTTGCCGGAAGGGAAAGAGTAAGTTGATTTTGGGAAATAAATTCCGGCAAGATTAAAAGAAATGGATGACTATAATAGCAGCTAATCCTTTGGAATAATATTTGTATGCAACTCTTGCCCGAGTTCCGGAACAATAGCAGAAATATCTTCAAACTCAAAAACTATATCAATCTCTCTGACAAATTCCTGATTTGTTTCAGCAAACGAACTTGTATCTTTAACACCTGAGCACAATAGTTCGTTAATAATTATTCCGGATTCGCTTAAATCTGCATGAGTCGTAGAATCATCAATAAAAAATTTCTCTATATAATCAACTGTTTCATCTGCAAATTGTTCTGCTTCAACAGGACTTGTAGCAACACTATGCACACAAAAAGTTAAAATAATTCGATATTGAACTCTTGTATACTCAATATCATTTTTAATAAAATTTTCGTACCTTTTATTTATACGTGTCCTTTCACCTGATTTTATACAAATAAATGGAGGTTGAGGACAATTTATTTTTAAATGTTCTCTAAATATTTTCCCGTTCAATTCGGGAATATCAACTGTTATTCTGTTATTGAAATATTCAAATAATGTATTTTTAAATTCATAAGTTTTCATCTGCTTTCACCAAATATCCTTTGTAATAACTAAAAAACGGCATACGATAAAATTCTTTACCCCTAATTTCATACCAAATGTTCGGGTTACTTTCTGACTGAATAGTCAGCCTGTCCCCATCCCTAATTACACTTTTTGTATAAATAGCAAAAGAAATTTTATCCTTATCACCTAAATTTGTACCAATAAGTTTTTCTCCGTCAAAAGGTTCAACATAAGCTTTAATTGTTTTAAACTTTTCCCAGCTTACAGAATCACCTGCTCCATTAGTCAAGATGTTTCGCCTGTATAAGTCGCATTTTTCTCTCATAAAAAAATCTATCATACTTAATACACCTCCCTAATTTCAGGTTCTTCAGTATCAAAGCCTTTTTTAAGCCATTTTTCCAAAAAATTTACAGCGGTAGTTGATAAATTATCAACAAAAGAATTCCCGCTATTTTTGAAGCTTATACTTGCACTGCCTAACGACAAAGAAGAAACTCCTTTAGGTATTTGAGTTTGTGAACCGTTTATATCACAAGCTTCATAATAAGCTTCTTCAAAAACAGCTTTCACAACATCATCGGGCATATCAATAACCGCATATTTGTAATATCTTGGGAAAGGACTTTCCTGTTGAGGAGTTACCTGAGTTCCGATAAACTGCAAAGAAAAAATTTTATCTTCAGCAGTTTTTATTGCCGATAGTTTTTCTGTTTCAGAAAGCTCGAACCAACTCTCTGAATTTAAGCGTGCCGAGAAATAATCATCAGCACAGTTTACTGTGATTTCCATAATAATTTCCTCCTTATAAATTATGTAAGTAACTTATTAATCTTCAATAAAAATATGGGCACCGTTTATTGTAACCCAGTGACCATTATCGGTAGGGGTAGAAGTATTGTGCGATTTGAAAATTCTGTTAAACTTTTTATTATTTTCAGACTGTTGAGATTTATATTTCTGTCGTATCATATCTGAAAAATTTTGACTTGGGGTTTTAGGTTTGTCAGTTTTTACTGTCAGTTGCTTTATTGGTACTGATTTTATCGAATTACTAACTGGTGCAGCTTGTCCGGTTGACTTACCTTTTGAGTTAAAACTATCTCTTATTTTATTTTTGACTTTATCTAAACTTTCTAATGGACCACGGTATTTTCTTTTATCACTGGGATGAGTGATTAATTCTCCATTTCTCATCCTATATACAATTTTAGCTGCCATAATGTTTTCACATTTTTCAGGATTTTTCTCGTAAAAATCTTTACCATATTCTTTTATTATCTCTTGAGCGACTTTCCGACCTTGGTCATTGTTCCAAGAGTCCATATTCCATTCACCTTCTGGATTATTTTTAGTTTGACTTTCATGGGAAATTCCACCGGCAATACTTCCTAAATTACCATATCTAAAATACATAATAGCACTGCCAAATGCGTGTTTAAAAGCATCAGCCTCAACATTCCAAAATTCATGACCTTTTCTGGGATTGGTTTCAAACCCGAACTTTTTCTGGTATTTCCATGTTTTACTTACCATTTCATCATTAAAATCTTTTTTGTATTGTTAGCTATTTTTCATATTAAAAGCCTCTTGAATTTCATTTCTAAATCTTTGAACTGTTAGCTTTTCTTTTAGTTTATCTATATTTGTCATTTTTGTTTTCTCATACGATTTTGTGATACAATTTTTTCATGAAATTTCCAAATTTTAAAAAATATTTTTTTTCTTATATTACTATAGTTTTGAGCTATTATTATTTCTATCTTGAGTGGATTTATAGTCATACGAGCTTCCCTCAGACCGAGCCTGATACATTTTTTCAATCGGAAGGAATGTTTTCTTTTTTCGTATTAATTATATTTTTATGTAGTTTTTTTTCTATATTATTATTAGGATTAGAAATAATAATAAAAAAATTCATAATAGAAAAATATTTTCCTAAATTAAAAATTTCATTAAGGTTTAAATTTCCAGAAATTGTTTCTAGAATTTATTCGTATATATTTACAGTTTTATTTATACTAGCCACAGTTCCGGTACTATTTATAGGAATTTATTTGTTTGTAATGTATATAATAGATATTTTAAGCTAAACAATATAGCAATTTAGGATGGGGTCGGGATTTATAACGAACCCACCAAAATAATTATTTTATAATTGATGGGTTGAATTAAATTGTTCACCACATTCTACATAACTACAAATTTTATTTTCTTTTATATAATTCCCAACCACATCCTGATATTGTATTTTTATTAATTTTCTATATAATGTTTTTATGAAAAAATTATTTTTGACTATTTGTATACTTTTATTTTTCCAGCATGTAGCACTTGCATATAAAAGTAAAAGTTATTATATAAAAAAAGATAGTACTCATAATATAGAATTTTTATGTTTTTCCGCAAAAAGTTGCTATAATGCTACTCCTGAAATAATAAAGGTAAAAGACAAAACATATGTTGGTTTCGGGGGATATCACTATTATGATATAAGTAGTTACAAATATAATATAAACACTAATACTTATAATGTTGATATAGCAGTTGATAGAGATCCTTCTACTGATTTAGGATATTATAATAAATGTCCTTATGATAAAGGAGATATAACTCATTTAATTTTTTCTTTAGCATATATTCCTAACAAAAGGTATTTTAATATAACATATAAGGGCTTCATTTCTTCAAAATTAGTTGTTGAATATGAGAAAGAAAGCCCTGTAAAAAATTATTTTCAACATTTAAATGTATATTATGATAATAATCCAAGTTTAATAGAAGAACTTCAAAGTTGGCTTGATTATTATAATAAAAATACAATAAAAACATTTAGGAAAAAATATAATGCAAATTACGATATAGAAATTATGTATATTATAAAACACTATATTTTGTCAAAATCTTGATTTATTTATATATTTTAATGGATCTACATGTTGACCATTATCATATACAGATATATGTAAGTGTGGACCTGTTGAAGATGATCTTCCATCCGCATATTTTCCTGTTGAACCTACAGTACCAATTATATGTCCTTGTTTTATTATTTGGTCTTTAGTTACATTAATTGTATTTAAGTGTATTAAAGTACTGGTAACAGTTTTACCATTTATTATGCCGTGATTTATTCTAACGCAGTTACCATTAGGACCTTGGTATGCCGCAAATGTAACAGTACCACCCATTGGGGCTTTTATAATAACACCTTTATTTGCTGCAAAATCAACTCCATTATGAAAAGTTTTTACCTTTGTTATTGGATGAATACGCCAGCCATATGGACTTGATATCCTTCCATTAACCGGCATAATCCAATTGGCAGAAGGTGATTGTGGGATTTGTTTTGGTTGTTGAGTTTGCTGAGTTTGTTTGGCTTGTTGAAGGGCTCGCTGTTTTGCTAGTTCTTCTGCTTTTTATGAAAATATTCAACCAATACTACATAACTATCAATTACATCACTTAAATTTACAATATTTTTTATTTGATATCCATATACCACTATTATTTATACAGTTTTCTTGATTTACTATAATTTGACCAAATTCGGTATTTAACGATAATCCTTCTTTACAATACCCTGTATCTAGACAAAAATCAACATCATTTGCGATATATTTAATGATGTAGAATAATGTTATTATCACTGACAACAAGCATATACAAATTTTTATAGTTCTCATTTTAATATTATAACATATAATTTTAATATTTTTGTGGCAGCCCATTAGGTCTGTATTTATCGACTAATTCTTTGCTATCTTTATATGGATATCTTTGCCCTTGTATTCTCCCAAATTTATTTGCTTCTAAATCTTCTTTTGAATCTTTCAAACTCTCCTCTAGTGTCATACCTTTAAATAGTGTATTTTTAAATGTATCTGTTATTTCTCTTAAATTACTAATTGCCGATGCAGTTAGTTTTCCCAACAAACCTTTCTGAGATGCTTCAGCATTTGCTTTTGCATGAAAATATTTATCTGCACCTATAGTGTTTGCCTCTTTCATGTCTTTATAATTTTTTATAAAATCATTAATAGCATTTGGCACTTGTTGCACTGTATTTACCATATTATCTAAACCTTCTTTTTCATGATTTATGTTTCTGGTGTACATATCTTGAACATTTTGTAAAACTGCGGCTCCGCCGGTCATTGTTCCTTGTTGCTCTTTATATTCTTTTGTTAAAACAAGTTTAAACGGCTTGTATTTACGAAACTTTATCATCATCAATCTTGTATTAAAACTCTTTATATCATATTTGACACATTCTAAACCGCTACTCTTTGCTCTTTCTACTATGTATTTTAAATCATTATACAAACTCTTTGCGTTATTGTAGGATTTTTTGATATCTTCCTCAAATTTTAGTATCGTATTAGATTTTTTTACATTCTCTGGTAATACATTATGTTTTTTGCATAATTCATAAAATGCTTTATAATATTTATTATTTAAATTCGCAATGTAATTTACATAATTATGTAAAAACTTCAAGTTACTTTTTATAAATCTGACAACCTTTTTATTCACTTTATTTTCTCCTTATTATACAAATGTTTAAAGATATATCGTGCCCGTTATAACAGACACGATATAGGAATAAACTTTAAAAGTTTTAGGCATTTTCATTGGAAACTTTTTCTGAGGCATCAACTTTTTGGGCAGGAGTCCAATTTATTTGAACCTTCTGATCTTCAAAACCAGAAAAAGCTAAAGCACATTGAACCGTTTTAATAATTGCATTTGTCAGAGAAACATCTCTTATATCCTTAATTTTTGCCGCTGCAGCCGCATAAATAAGTTTCAAACTTTCGCCTGACATATTTGAACTAATATCAATTCCATAAGCCTGAGGTGGAGTTTTAGACAATATATAGAAAAATTGCATCAGTGTATCAATATGAGTTTTTATCGCCTCGGACTGCAAATCAGCCGTAATATATTCAGGCTTTTGACCGTCTTTTCCCATTGTAATAAAATCACTGTTCGGGAATTTTCTTTCCCCTGTTAAAGGATTAAACTCTGTATTTTCAATACTTCCGGCAAGTTTTGGATTTGCATGCCTGTTTATAATTTTAGAGTTTTGAGAAATTGTCAGCATAATTTCTTCTACAACACTTTCACAGGCTTTGTAGTCACTTTCTCCGTAATAAGTATCACTTTCCGTTGTATTTTTTACATGGAAAAGAACAAAATCATTCCAAATAGAAGAAAAGTCATCAACAGGCAACAGCCCAAAGTCTTCTGTATTTTTTATCTGAGAAGACAGAATATTATTCCGAACTTCCCATATTTCATTTTCGATATAACCCTTATGAATTTTTTCAATATGTTTATAAGGTTTACCGTTGCAAGAAATATCATAAATCAACATATGACCTGCCAAATCATTTATGTTTCCATTATTAAACACAGGAAACCAGCAATCTGGGCAAACTGAAAATATTTTCACCTGATTATCGACAAAAGACACTTTTAATAAAGCATCCCCAAATCTTGAATTATCAACACAAACCTCTTTCAACACAGAAATAAAATTATTATCTTCCGCAATCTTGTCCCAAATTGGCTGACTATCGGGATTTGTAACTATTTCAAACTCCTCATTTGTAGTCAGATATTTAAAAAAATCGGTTAAACTTTTAAAAAGATTAACCTCTATAAGAGTTTGTGCAGTTGTATTTTGGAGCGGATAGCGTTTGAGCAGTTTGTTTAAAACACTCCTGAACGGTCTTGAAAATTCACTCCTGTATAACTCTCTGTAACGGGAATAATTTTGAAGCCTTGACATATCCTCACTATCCCATTTCAGTTTTTTGAAATTTTCGTCTATTAAAAAAGATGTAAGCATAAATACCTCCTTTTGCTCGCATTATGTAAATATAAATAACAGTTATTCATCAACTTCCAAAAGAATATTCTCTGCATCAAATTGTGCATATTCTAAGTCTGAGATTTCGGCACTATCCGAGTATTCAGCACTGTCTGAACGTTTAACATACAAAGAAATTAAACCCTCAACACCATCAACAGACAATATTGAAGAAATAAATTCAACAGAATATACATCTTTACCTAATCCGTAGGTTTTACTGTTTGTATAATTAATAATCTGCTCTCTGATATTTCTAAAAACCGAATTTCTGTAAAATCCGTATTTTAACCTTATAACAGCAGAAATATAGACATCTACAGGTTGAGCTTTATTATAAGAAATTGATAAAACCTGTCCGTTTGATGCAGAAACATTCACTGTCGTATTCCCTGTATAATTTACACCTGCAATCGTGTTTTCAAATATTGCTTTACAAAATTCTGCATCAGAAACTGTTGGTTTCGCCGTAATTTCAACAGTTCCGGCAGAAATTTCATTATCAGTATTATTATCATTTAAATTTACAAATTCCAAACCGCCTGTCAAAACCGAAAGATTACGAAGAATATCGTTATGAGAACATTTACTTACGGAATTTCTTATTTTATGAAAACGATTTCTAAACTCTCTGTCAGATTCTTCTTCACAACCGGAAATAACATTCTGACAACTATCTAAGACAACTTCTTCCACATTGTCAGGGGCTTCAAAAATTTTCAACTCAGAAACAACCGGAATATTTGCTCTTAAATACGATTGAAAAACTCCTGTAGCCAAACCAAATTCATCAAATAGCAACTCTGAAGTATTGTAAAACAAATCTTTTGTCGAAGAATCCTCTACAAAAATATCACCTGCCGGCACAAGAGTACCGGCAGTTCCTCTTACGGTAAGAGTGAAATTTGTCGGAACAGCCTCTTTACGTTTGAGTGCAACTCTTGAGTAAAGTGCATCTTGATACTCGCCCTCTGCAGTCTCCGGATCAAACTGTTTTAATAAATATGCAATACTGTTTTCAAGTGATACTTGCATAAAAACTAAAGAAACAAGAAGATTTGATACTAAGCTTTCCGCATTTATTCCAACTTCTTCTTCTCTAAGTTTTGAAAAATTTTCAAATTTTTCTGACAAATTTTCATTAAATAAGGTTAATTCTAAACCGTCTTGATTTATTTTCATAAAATTCTCCTATTCTTTTAAATTACAATAACTCAGGTGCAGGATTTAAGACATTTATATTTTCATATTTTGTGGTATCTAAATACAAGTCTTCATGGATATTGTATTGCAACCTGGCCGTTAAAATAACATCATCATACGAATCTGAAATAATAGCATTCAAATCTGTCAGCCTGCAATTTTCAAAAATATCCTTACCTATACGAAAAATCACACGGCCTTTATCTGAATAATCACCTTCAGTTTTGCCGATTGCCATTGTGTATTCAAGTTTATGGATTAAGGCACTTGTTCTGACTAAATCGCCATCTTTATTATGTATATGGGCAACAACATTTATACCAACTTTTGTGGTTTGATTGGTATATTTATCCTTTAATCCGTCAGATAAAATTCGTCTTGATAAAACATCGTTTTGAACATATACAAATTCAAAGTTTTCAACAACATCTAATGGTAATTCCTCATATAATTCTCTAAAGGTTTGCAATTTTGTATTTTGATCAAAAATACTTAATGCCGCAGTTAAACCGGCCATAAAGGTTGCAACATCAACTGTTCCTGCCGTCATTGCTGACCTCAATTCTACAATATTGGCATACCCCATAGAAGATATATTTGTATTCAGTACAGGTGCGTAATAACAGAAAAACATATCCAATAATTTTTGACTCTTTATTTGCTTATTCTGCAATACATCAGAAAGCACCGCACCGGCATAATTCAGTACAAACTCACTAGGACATTGAAGTGCAAAATTATTTGCAAATTCATCCGGTTTAAAATTTATATGTGCATTTCCTATATTTTGAGTACACTTTTGAAGTATATTTTTAATTTTTGAAGTCCATTTTTTAGGAACAGTTTTTATCTTTAAAGGTTCTTTATAAAGATAAAAAGCTGCCACAGGGACTTCTTCTCGGTTTAAACTTAATTGCGGATTTTGTCCGCCTGAAATTGATGAAAAAATAGTCATAGTTTTCTCCTTGTTATATTTGAATTGTATAAATTTTAAAAATAATAATTGTTATCGGTAATAAAAAAACACCCGCCCAAAATAAGGCGGGTTAACAATGAAGGAGTAGATGTCAATTAATCTCAAACTTTGTAAGAGCATTCAAATAAGCATTTTTTATATCCTGAAAATCAGGGGTATAAGCTTCCTGTTTATCCCTCATATCCGTTATATTCTTAGCTACAAAAATAGTATACGTCGCATTGTAAAACCCACGCATAGCAAGGTCATTAAGCATATCCTTTTGCAATTCTCGGCATTGCATACATGCTCTGTCAAATTCCTCATGTTCCTCACACCATTTTTTTAAAATAACAGTATCTACACCTATACTGACGGCAAATTTTTCAAATGTAGGTAAAGGATTAGGTTTTTCTACAGTTTTAACCTTTTCTCCATTCTTATCTGTTGTTACCTCATATTTATCAGAAGTATGCGGAATATTGAAAAATTTGATAATTTGTTTGCAATAACATTTTTTATACTTTTTCACTTTACCCATAATTTTACCTTATGCTATTTTGATAACTTTTGTTTCAACTTCACCAAGAATATCCGCTTCACCGTTAAAATTCTTCCTTAATTGCAAATACACAGGATTACCGTTAATATCTTTTTTACCGGTTGATTTAAAATCGCCATAATAAAAATTTTGATTTGATTTTGAACCGTTTTGCTCTGTAACTATTTTTGTATAAATTTTATTAAAAGTGTTTTCAGCCGA